>Ga0247720_100204_pt1 | contig 27714 bp, 29 predicted proteins | sample MSEWel2015_12_15_FD_189078 | JGI IMG/M metagenome (GOLD analysis project Ga0247720, IMG submission 189078) | Subsurface sediment microbial communities from gas well in West Virginia, United States - MSEEL Well Study Marcellus 3H_2015_12_15 | ecosystem: Environmental > Terrestrial > Deep...
GTGTAAAAGACGAAGCCCTTCTGGGCCGCCCTATCATGATTTTCACGGAAGAACAGGGAGAGGCTGCACGAGAAATACTTTCCGCACTTTTCTCGGGCGAAAATCAGGCCGAAGAAATATCGGTAAAAATTTTCATGCGCTCAAACTCCGGCGGCCGGGCACTGGTCGACTGGACTTTCCGTCGAGCGGCTGAAACCTCGATCGGCGGAGTAGAATTACAGGGCTTCGGTATCGACATTTCTGATCAGGAAAAAGCACTCCGGCAAGCGCGGTATTTCCGAAGGCACGACCCGCTTACAGGCTTTCTGAACAAACGAAGTTTTGTAGAAGCCTGTCAGCATTGGGTAACTGACAAACCACTTGTTGGGTTCTTTCACATGGATTGTGCTCGCTTTGGCCTCATTAACCAGCGCTATGGCTATGAGGTGGGAGATGCCGTCCTGATTGAGGCGGCGGCACGGATCAACCACCATATCGACCGTCCAAATGTCTGCGCAAGAATTGGAGCAGATGATTTTCTCATCGCCGTGGAGCTCAGAGAATCTGAGGATCCACTCTCTTTTGCGGAAGGTCTTCTCGCCAACGTGACCAGACCATTCTTGATTGATAATCATCGACTTCAGCTGGAAGGACGGATTGGCGTCGCCATTTTCCCAGAGCATTCAACGGTCGTTGAGAATCTGCCTGAATTGGCGGAATCCGCTGTTCTGATCGCAGGGAAACGAGGCGGCAGCGGGGTCGCATTTTTTGACCGTGAGCACCAGAGAGCCATGCAGAGGCGTCTAGACATCGAGCAACGTCTGAAAGACGCACTCCAAAATGACGATATCGAAATTTTTCTTCAGCCAAAATACACCGTTGAGGATAGCCGCCTCTCTGGATTTGAGGCTCTAGTGCGTTGGACCGACTCTGAGCTGGGACGGGTCTTTCCGGATGAGTTTGTCGCGGTTGCCGAGCAGTCATCCCTCGGCTTTGAACTCGACAAGTACGTGATAGACGGCATCTTGAGCATCGTTCAAGAAAACGCCGCGAACAACAGGAAGGTGCTGCCGATTGCCGTCAATATCACCGCCAATCATTTTGCCGATACCGGTTTCGGGGTTTTCTTGCTCAACGAACTGGCCAAACGTGATTTACATCCTTCTGCCATTGAACTTGAAATTACGGAAGGCGTGATCATGGAGCGTTCCCGGACCGCTTACGAGAACCTGGCGCTGCTTCGTGAGAACGGAATTCGAATTGCCATCGATGATTTTGGAACCGGATACTCATCGTTAAGTTATCTGAGAAACCTTGAAGTTGACGAGTTGAAAATTGATCGCTCTTTCATAGAACAAGTACTGACAGCTCATGGTTCAGCGCTTGTTCAGTCGGTTATTCAGATAGCGAAAGCGTTCGGCATTACCGTTGTAGCTGAGGGCGTTGAAACTGAGGCTCAACTGAATGCTCTCCGCAGCATGGGCTGCGACTATTGTCAGGGCTACCTTCTTGCCAGGCCTATGCCAGCCGCCCAGGCCCTGAGCCTACTTTAAGAAAATCAATCGAGTGTTTTTATGTCCGGTTCGTGGTTGGAAAAGCAACGACTAAAAGCATTGCGCAATCTTGGCATCCTAGACACGCCTCCCGAGGAGCGTTTTGAAAAGCTCACCAAGATCGCCCGACGTTTTTACAACGTTGAAATCGCAATGTTCACGCTCGTCGATGAGCACCGTCAGTGGTTCAAGTCCAAGCAGGGACTGGATGTCGATGAGACCCCCAGGAGCATGGCGTTTTGCGATCACACCATACAGCAGGACAAGATTTTAATCGTGGAAGACGCGCAAAACGATCCACGGTTTCATGATAACCCTCTAGTCACAGGTAGCCCGCACATTCGGTTCTATGCCGGGATGCCGGTAAGGGAGCCCAGTGGTTTCAAAATTGGGACCCTTTGTATTATTGATCCCGAGCCGCGGGCGGTCGCTGAGTTCGAGTTGGATGTTCTCAGAACCCTGGCGAGTCTGGTAGAAGACGAATTAGAGAATGCTTATGTTCGTGGCGAGGACCATGAATACGTCAAAATCTCCGAGCTGAGCCGCTCTATTCACCGTGCCCAGAACATTTTTCTGACACATGAAGATCAGGGTGCTGCCTTTGAGTTGATGTTGAACGATCTGTTGGTTTTGACCAGCAGCCAGTTTGGCTTCATTGGAGAAGTACTTCATCACGCCAATGGTGACCCTTACCTGAAAGTTGGTGCCATCACCAACCTCGCCTGGAATGCGGAAACGGAGGCTCTCTACCAACAGGTGCAGAGGCGGGGGATGACCTTCGAGAACCTTGATAACCTGATTGGCTCGTCCCTCTTATCCGGAGAAATCGTGGTTTCCAATGAATTTGCTGCGGATCCACGCAGAGGCGGCCTACCAGACGGCCATCCGACAATATCCTCGTACATAGGAGTGCCCATCTTCTCGGGCGATGCGCACATAGGCCTCGTAGGTTTGGCCAATCGGCCCACCCCCTATTCCGACAAAATTGCGCACGAACTGGAGCCGTTGCTTCAAACGGTTGGTCAGCTGATCGAACGTAAGCGCCTGTTTCAGGAAAAAATGGAGCATGCCAGAAAGCTTGAGCGGGCTGCCAACTATGATGCGCTTACTGGCTTGCCTAACCGCAGCCGGCTGACCGAGCTTTTCGAGCAAGAGTTATTAGAGGCAGACAAGCGGAGTGGGTCTGTTTCCGTCTGCTTCCTGGATCTTGATGGCTTCAAGGATATCAATGATAACCACGGGCACTCTGTGGGTGACTATGCCCTTAAAACCATTGCAGACAGACTGAGCAACTCAATCAGGGAACACGACATCGTGTCGCGCCTGGGTGGCGATGAGTTCGTGGCGATCCTCCGTGATGTCGATAGTCATCAGGTGTATGAGCGCATGCTGAAGGCAATTCGCGAACCCATCCAGTTCGGACAATTCCGATTCGAGTTGTCCGGTAGTATGGGAGTGACCGTTTACCCGGGCGACGATGCAGACAGCGACATGCTGATGCGCCATGCCGATCAAGCCATGTACGCCGCGAAAGAATCTGGCAAAAATCAGTTCCAGATATTTGATCTGGAGACACACGTTACCCGGAAAGAGCGCGTCAAGATCCTTGAGCAGATACCTGAAGCCCTCCAGAAGCGTCAATTGGAGCTATTCCTTCAGCCCAAGATCAATATTGAGCAACAATCTATCCTTGGCTTCGAGGCACTGATTCGATGGAATCATCCTGAGGAAGGACTTTTAACACCCGTTCAGTTTTTGCCGCACCTGGAATATACCGAATATGCCATTGCCGTCGGAAGGTTTGTACTCAATGAAGCCGTCAGGTTTTTAAGGTATTGGCAAGACCATGGAGTCTCTTGTTCCATCAGTGTAAACCTCAGTCCTTCTCACTTTCTGAGTGACCACTTCCTGGGCGATTTGGCAGGCAGCATCGCTGGTCTTGATGAAGCCATGAGGTCTCGTTTGATTCTAGAGATTTTAGAAACGACGGCACTTGATGATGCCCGTAGCGTGATACGCCTGCTAACAGAGTGCCGTGCATTGGGCGTCGAAGTTTCGATGGACGATTTCGGAACGGGCTATTCGTCCTTAGATTATTTCCGGAAACTGCCTGCGGATGAAATCAAAATCGATCGTTCTTTTGTGACGGATATGCTCCAAGATCCAGACGACGAAATGATTGTTGGGGCGATCATCGGGCTGTCGAAGCACTTCCGCAGACGGGTAATTGCAGAGGGTATAGAAAATAAGGCGACTGCGGATAAACTTCTTCAATTGGGATGTGTCATAGGTCAGGGGTACTATTTTGCGCGTCCTATGCCGTTTTCTGAGGCGATGGCCTGGGCCGAGGACTTTAAGGCTAAAAGACGGTGTCGTTGATTTTTGCCCAAAACCAGCACGACAACGTGCAGTGAGAGGAATCGGGGAAAGGATAATATGAAAGTTTCTGCTGAGACCCGTCTGACGGCGATACTGGAGGGTACACGCGCTGGTACCTGGGAATGGCATGTCCAATCCGGCGAATTGGTTATCAATGACCGTTGGGCCCAGATGCTGGGATACGACCGCTCTGATTTGGAACCCATTTCCATCAAGACCTGGGAAAACCTTACTCATCCGCATGACAGAAGGACCGCGCAAGCGAAAATTGAGAGGGTGCTCCAGGCAGAAGATGAAAGTTACGAGTCTGTGCTCCGTATGCGACACAAGGATGGAAGTTGGCGGTTTATTCACGCCAGGGGCATGGTTTTCAGGGACGAGGGTTTGGATGGCCCATGGATTGTTGGTACTCACCTCGATATTACCCAGCAGAAGCAAACTCAGCATCAACTGTCGCAGTTAGCCGAATCCTTGCCAGGGATCATTTACTCGTTTGTGATGGAGCCGGATGGAACCTACTACTATCCATATATCAGCCGTAAAACAGAGGATTTTTACGGCTTCCCACCGGAAGTCGGAATGGAACGTCCTGAGAGTATTTTCGAAGTGATCCATCCTGATGATCTTGAGGTGGTCAAGGATACGATCGAGTACTCCTACGAGTCACTTTGCCAATGGGTCTGCGATTATCGAGTGCTCGTGGATGGTACATCCAAATGGATGAGAGGCATTGCTCAGCCTGAACGTGAAGCGGATGGAACGGTCACCTGGCACGGGATGGTAATCAGTATTGACGATCAGAAAAAACTGGAAGAAGAGCTTCAACGGCTCTCGACGATTGATGAGCTCACGGGGGCATATAACCGTCGCTATGTGCTTGCAGAGCTTGAGTCACAGCTCGCCAATCATGCCCGATATGGCAGCGCCTTCTCTCTGATCTCAATGGATATTGATCACTTTAAAGCCGTGAATGACACCTACGGTCATCTAATCGGAGATGACGTACTTAAACGGTTTTCCGACATTGTTTCGGCCCGTATCAGAAAAACGGATATCTTTGCCAGAACCGGTGGGGAAGAATTCTTGATTTTGATGCCGCACACGGAAATTTCAGATGCTCATATTCTCGCAGAAGGGCTCAGAGAAACGCTGGAAGCCCTACGATTCAGAGCGTCTGATAAAGAACATATCCAGATAACCATCAGTGCCGGAATTGTAGGTTGCCACAGTCGACAAGTCTCGGATATATCAGAATTACTGGCGCAGTGTGATCAATCTCTTTACGAGGCGAAGAGGTCAGGTCGCAATAGATTGATGCTCAGGGAGTTGTGAAGCTCAATAAGCGCCCTTGATCAACTGAATACCGGGGGTCAGGACCTCAACCCAGGCGCTTTCAAGTGTTTGCGTATGCTCGGGATCATGCTTGCGAACGGTTTTAAGCAAAGAGCTCAACCAGAGGTCGTACCATTCCGGCTTGATGTCGTAGTGATTCCTGTTATGACTCTCGCCCAAAGCGCGTAACTTGCGGTCTGACATGCCTCTGGCATGGAGGATCAGTTGCATGATTCCATTACGAAGCAGATGTCTTTGCGCTGCCATGTCAGTGTTGATGAAACGATTTTTGATTACTTCCGAACTGGACATGAAGTAATCATAGAAATCGATGAAGAAGGCGTCATTACGGCAGCAGCGTCCGTAGCTTTGAAAAACAAGGTCTGTATTATTCATGGTGTAATTTCATCCCCGAGGCAGAGTTCCAAAACCCGGGGACAATATACTCATTCAAAAAGGCCTTTTCCGTCAGGATTTGTAACGGTTTTCTAATTAAAAGCCTTCTGTAGGCGATGCACACTTCTCGAACTCTCCCATAAGTGCCCGCCATACTTCACTTGGTGTTTGTGATTGTTGAGCCTTCCTGCACGTGTCGCACACCTGGTACTAGGGGCTAGAACCGGTTTGAGTTTCCTGTGCTAAGTTTTTCTACCATCAGATTCCGATTTTCCTTAATCGATCGGCGATCACTTAGACCTCTCGACGGCTGAAAATAGACCAAAACGCGTGAGATCCGAATGTTCGCTTTTGTTTAAAAGGCTGAACTACTCTGATCTCTCGGAAAGGTGCTCTTTGAAAACAGAACGGCCAAATTATGGTGACAATCGGCGATCAGTCTGTGATGTCAATATCAGTGACGTATATCGTTTGGAGTGGACCAGATCTACGTGAAAGGCCTATAAAATGTCTTTACCCGCGTAGATAGTGTCTGATTGGTCCTACTATGCCGTGTACTGGGGCTTCTACTGCAGGTCGAGCCAAGATGCGAGACACCAAAGGGGAGAAAAGGACGTATTTGCCGGAGGAGCATGACTCTGCCGGTGCGCTGTTCTTTCAGTCCCTGCGGTGGATTGAGCAGACCAATCCTGCATTGGTGCTCATAGAGAACGTGAAGCCCTATCAATCAACGGCCAGCATGGCGGTGATTCGGTCGGTCCTTACCTCTCTGGGGTATGTGGTGCAGGAACGAATCCTGAACGGATGTGAGTTTGGGGCATTGGAAAACCGCGATCGCCTTTGTGTGGTTGCGATGACTGAGGGCCTGGAGGACTTCATCGACATCGATGACGTTGTTCCGCTTCAGACCAAGCCCGCGAAACTCAGTGATGTGCTGGAAGATATCCCGCTCGATGACGAGCGCTGGAAGTCCTATGACTACCTGCGTGAGAAAGAAAAGCGTGATATTGCGGCTGGTAAAGGCTTCAGAAGGCAGTTGTTCACCGGGGAAGAGGGTCATATTTCGACCGTCACCCGCGAATACAACAAAGCCAGAAGTACAGATCCATTCGTGCAGCATCCCATCGATCCGCTTCTGTCGCGTCTTCTGACGCCGGCAGAGCACGCTCGCGTGAAAGGCATTCCGGAAGACCTCGTAGAGGCTCCGTGGATGGCAACCACAACCCGGCACGAAGTGTTGGGCCAGAGTGTGGTCTTCCCAGTCTTCGAATCTGTCGGATTTGCTCTGGCAAAAGGTTTGGAGGCGGCATTTGTGGCGGAACAGGAACCAGTGGTTGCTTTGGCAGCTGCTTAACAGAAGCCGGGAGGGTCAACCTCCCGGCATTACCCAACAGGAGGTCACATGACTGACGCTGTACAAAGCCCTTGTACTGCGATTTGTACGCTCGATGTTAACGACGTTTGCATCGGCTGTGGCCGAACGGCTCCGGAGATCGGAGCCTATGGCTTTGCCTCGAACGAAGAGCGTCGAGCTATTAACGAAAAAGCAGAAAAGCGCCTGGTCGAGCTGGAGACAGCATGATCTGCGCAAACCAACAATTCGGGAGTTTTGGCGGGCCGCTGGCTTGTCTGCTTCCCCTGACTGGAGAAACATCATGGACTTCGAAACCTTCCGCAGCAGTGCACAGCATCTGACTCGTGAGGAATCACTCATCTTTGTGCGAACTCATGGGCTTGAGACAGCCTTTCCGGAGATCCACGAGGAGTCGCCAACCGAGCTGCTGATTTATCCGGGAGCCTTGGTAATCACCAAGACCCACGAACGTTTCAGCGTAACGCTGGGGCTCAGAACATTGAGCTCTACCTCCCTTCGCAAGCTGGAGAAGATGATTTTCTTCTACGGCGTGGAAGAGCGGAGGCTGGTGGCATGAGTGACGTGGTACCTGCATGTGGCGGTACTGAGCCCATATCAGTCATCAACGGCAGGCGCTGGCAGTACATCTACCAGCCCTCAACCGGCCAGCATGGTTATCTCGATGTGGATAACGATCTGATCACCTGGCACCGTTCATTCCATCCAGCTCATGCACCTGAATTCGAAGGGTGTGCGGAGCCCTCTATTGAGGAACGGATACGGGAATGGCGGGAGCAGGATGAAGTTGGTCTGTACTGGTAACCCCAAGGTCCGCAGTGCTCTCCGGAGCGCTGCAGATCATCAACAGAAGGAGAGCAACCATGGCCAAAGCAATCTTTGTTGCCAACACGGTTCTGAGACTGCCGGCGCGGGATGCCGGTGTCGTATCTTCGATTGTGCGTGTGCACTCATCGCGGATCGGCACTGCTAGATCTCGCAAAAGCAGAAAACTGGAGAGGCGCGAGCCAGTTCGCATCGTAAACGAAGCAACTGGCGCTCACACGCTCCGCTTTGCCATAGGCAGCGGAAGCATGGAGATCCGCTCACCGGTCGCGATAGCCGCCGATTACGACGCTTTTGACGCACTGGGCATTACTGCTGGTGATGGAGCGGAAATTGGAGTCTATCGAGCCGGATACTACTCCGTTTTCAAATACTATCTGAAACACCCGGATTGGGGCCTGAGATTGGCCACCCACATGGGCGCTGGCGGATTAGTGTTTGGAATCATCGGAGCTGCACTGGGAATAGCATCCGTGCTGTGACCGGCAAGCTCGATCATACGATAAACCCAGCTCTGGATTTCCAGGGTTGGGTTTTTTTGTTGGCGTGGGAAAATCCCACAGAAGCGCTAACGTTACAGCGTGCAATTTACATGGAAGGGAAAGAGATGGAATTATTAATTGTTCTTGGGTGTTGTGCGGTTTTATCGGGCTCGTCGCACTCGGTGGAGGACCTACTTCAAAAGTTAAAGCGGGATGGTACAGAAATCTGAATCCGGGACCTGTGAAGGTTTTCGTCGATTTCTGCATGGTGGTGGCAGTATTGTCTTTTTTTGCCGGAATGATAGCGCCGATTGTAATGTCGCTATGACGAAAAATTCGCTTTCGCTAGATACAGCAGCCATCTGTTGGACGGTAAGAAAGTCGGTAACAAGGTAAAAAAATGGTGCTGGTTGCGTTTCGGTACGCTGAGAGAGAATTTCCCACACAGCATAGTAAGAATTCATTGAAAGGGAGAGCTCCTAATGAGCAACTACATCAGGGATATTGAGATTATGAATCAGGAAGAAGCACAAGGCGTGCTTACCAGTTTAAGCCTCAAAGAAATGCATGAGCGCTTGCTCTGGGCCAAGGAATACTTCCACCTCGAAGACTCGGCACACAATTACCTGCGAACGCTGGTGTCAGAGCTTTATCGGCAGGGTTACAAGTTGCTGGTTGGTCAGTGGTCTATGAGAAAAGGGCTTTCGGATCACGAGTCACCACAAGAGGTTTACGTGTGGAGTAGGCTGGATCATCCTGAAGAAGACTTCTGGATGAATGACCTCCAGATCGAGATTACAGATGAACTTGTCGCGGCATCTGACCCTGCACCCTTAATCAGTCAGGCCCTGGCACTCTCCAAAGCTTTCAAAGCAGGTTATTCGAGCCGAAGCAGAGAAGTGCAAGAATCGTTAGCGGACCTCCTCGGCGTTAGTTCCGGCCAGCTCCTCAACGCACAAGTCGATTAATGCGGCGACAGGCAACAAGATCAGACCTCCGGGGGGCGAGGGGGTATTTGGAACCATCAGAGCCGTTCTCGGAATTCGGATTGATACAGCAGGCTCAGAGCTAAGATTCCAAGGAGGAATCACTAATGACGCTGGAGGCAATGTTAGTGTGGGGTGGTTTGACCGTTGCTATCCTGGATTCCACAGGTTATGGCCATGAGATCAACGAGCTATTGGACAGGATCATTACCATCACAGCGACCGCCATTAAAAAACGTAAGTCCCCGGTTCGAGCATGGATGAATGCTTACGACTCATGGTTAACGATACAAGCAATCATGGTCGCTCATGAAAAGGGGCTACTGAGGCTGCCAGCCTCTTTAGCAGCGCAACCGGCAATCAAACGTCGGTTGAATTCGAATAAGTCTCTGCGCAAAAGTGGTCACCGGAATATAGTTGTTCGCAAACAGCTCGATCGAATCCTTGTTTCAACTATGGTGTTGTCACAGGTAGCCATAACCCTCGGGCTTGGCGTGGCAATCTGTTCGCCATTGTGGTTCGCCCTGGAAGCCGTGGACATGGAAAGGGGCAGCGGAGGCTGTAAACCAAATTGTGTAACTGCCCACGACTGAGTAATCTTTTCAAAAGGATACCATCGTGGGTACGCAATTGGACCAAGAAAAACTTAAAGCCATGGCCGCCGAGCTGGCCAAAGACATCAAGTCTGAAAAAGATCTCGGAGCCCTCACACAGCAGCTGGTCAAGCTCACTGTCGAGACCGCACTCAACGCCGAACTGGATGAGCATCTTGGATACGAGAAGCACGCTCTTGAAGGCCGTGGCACCGGCAACAGCCGTAACGGCTATTCTGCCAAGCGCCTGAAGGGCCAACACGGCGAAGTACCGATACAGGCTCCTCGGGACCGGGACGGTTCCTTCGAGCCTCAGTTCGTCCGTAAAGGCCAGTCCCGCCTGACTCAGATGGATGACCAGATCCTGGCGCTTTACGCCAAGGGCCTGAGCACCCGAGATATCGTAGACGCCTTCAAGGAAATGTACGACGCCGACATCTCGGCAACTCTGGTGTCCAAGGTGACGGAGCGTGTGATCGATCAGGTGCACGAGTGGCAGAATCGCCCTGTTGATCCGATCTACCCCATCGTCTATCTGGACTGCATCGTTCTGAAAATTCGCCAGGACAAGAGGGTAATCAACAAGTCCCTATACCTGGCCCTGGGTATCAACATGGAGGGCCAGAAAGAGTTGCTGGGCCTCTGGCTGGCCGAGACCGAGGGTGCGAAGTTCTGGCTATCGGTACTGACGGAACTGAAGAACCGCGGTTTGGAGGACATCCTGATCGCCTGTGTGGATGGCCTCAAAGGGTTCCCGGATGCCATTGCCGCTGAGTACCCCCAAACCAAGGTGCAACTGTGCATCGTGCACATGGTTCGCAACTCGCTGCGCTACGTGTCCTGGAAGGACTACAAGGCCGTGACGGCCGATCTGAAGCAGATCTATCAGTCCGCCACGGAACATGAAGCCCGGCAGGCACTGGAAGCCTTTGGAGAGCGCTGGGACAGCCAATACCCACAGATCTCTCGTTCCTGGCAAAGCCACTGGGATAACCTGATCACCATCTTCGAGTACCCACCGGCGATCCGGAAAGTGATCTACACCACCAATGCCATTGAGTCGCTGAACAGCGTAATCCGCAAAGCGACCAAGCGCCGGAAGCTGTTCCCAAGTGATGACTCGGCCCTGAAAGTGGCCTTCCTGGCGATCCAGCAGGCCTCAAAGAAATGGACCATGCCGATCCGTGATTGGAAGCCGGCATTGAATCGCTTTATTATCGAATTCGGTGACCGTCTGGACGGCCACCTGTAATGGGGTGGGCAGTTACACAGATTTATTTACAGGCTCGGGCAGCGCGATTGTCCTTTCCGGCATCTTTGCCGTAACTTTCTGCTGCGCTTTCTTCGGAAAACTTTCAAAAATAGTAAGTTCCATTTTAGAGCCTTTGCTTGCGGTCCTGTTCGCACTCTTAATCGTTGCGCTATCGATCCCACTCAGCATATTCCGACTTTTTCCGACTGGGTATTTAAGTGCATTCGGCTTGTTCTTTGCCGGTCTGGGTACTCTCAAGTATCTGACTGGTTGAACTGCTCGGAAATATCTGATTGCATGCGGAGTTCGTGACCCTACCAGCCCCTACCAGCGAATTTAGTTCCGTTTAAGATTGGAAGCCGCCACGATGATTATTAAAAATCGCACCTTCACTGTAATGACTATCGGGTTGGCGGGAGCACCAATGGTAGGGCAGGCCAATGTGCGAGGTCTATCGCCCTCGGATGGAGCTGCAACCCTGCTCCTCTCAGCGGTTGCCATCCTTGTCGGATCTGGTGCCCTAATCGGAGCCCTCCAGAACATCCAGCGAGCTGGGGATGGAGAGCACTCTGTAGTTACAGGCCTCGCCATTATGCTAATGGGTGCGCTAATCAGCGGAAGTCTGGTCTGGGTTGTGATTAGTTAATTCGTACAGGTTCCTGCATTTACATGAAAAACGGGGGAACTATGTATATCTGCTTTTTTGAAGGTGAGTCGATGGGTCGCCGGTTTGATGATCCTGCCGAGATGGTGACTGCAATCACTGAGTTCCTGCACTCGAATCCGGGTAAGCAGGTCAAAGCGCAACTCTACGTCTGATTGGAAACCGACTGATGGCAACTCAGAACATCCAAGACCTCGATGCTTATCTACTGAGTTTCGGTTCGTTGAGTTACTAAAATAGAGACTCCGGAGCACCACTGCCATGAGAGCGCTCCGAATCTAAACTATTCCGCCCAGCTCTGAACAGTTTCTTTTCCGTATTTCTGACGCCACTCCTTCAGAGTTTTGTGATTTCCGCCCCGTGTTTTTACTACTTCACCACTATGAGGATTTTTGTAGGTTTTCAGCGGACGTTTCGGCCTGACGGAAGCTGATGCTGATTGACCTTTATTAATTGAAGGATCAATCGTAGCGAGTATTTTTAAAGCATCTTGAGCGGTCTTTTCATATTCTGACATCAGCTTCCGAATTTTATCTTCAAACTCCAGCTCGGCTTTCAAATCGCTGTCGTTTTTCAGATGTTCAAGCTCTTCAGTGAGCTGCTCGATTAATTGCTTTTTCTGGTAATAATCATTGATCTTGGACATTAGAATCCTCTGGTTGAGAGATATATAGCGATAACAATCAGAGTTCCTTTCTGAGGGCATCAATAATAATAAATTGTTGTTGTCGAGACAAAAAAACATCGTCTTTGACAAAAGTAAAGTCGCGCACTGCTAACTTTCGCATATTGGAAATCGTGATGAGATAATTCCTCGGATTTGCAATCCACGCGATTGATGTAGAGGGTCGGCAACGATTCTGACGAAATCCTCCAAAAAGCGCATTAACCATCTGTTTTACAAGCCTTAAATTAACTATTTCATCACGTGCAGACGATGCGTTACCTGCTGTATTCCCACACCCAGTAGCCAAAAGCCGTGGCACATAAAAGCCATGTGCCAATAACGACTGCGGCCGCAACGTGGCTGATCGGCTTGATTGCCACTTTAGCTGCTTTCGAGCGACTTGCTTCTATCACATTCGATGGCGTCAGCTTGATGACAAGGACGATGCCCAGCGGGACCAAGATAATGTCGTCAAGATAGCCCAGGATCGGCATGAAGTCCGGAATGAGATCAATTGGACTCATGGCGTACGCTGCGATTGCGAGCAGCCGAACGACTATGGGGGGTATTCGGGTCTCGCGCCACAAAATAACCGTCAGCGCATCATGCTGAATGCGTTTTGCCGCAGCTCGCAGCCTGCCAAAGATCACGGTAGACATCTAACTACTCCTTGCGCGATTGGCATCACTCGCAACTCTCAGGGATGATCAGGCCGAGACAATAGCGGGCTATTTAGCCAGGCTTGTTTGTAGTTGTTTCAACTGACCCTGGAGGACAGCTTTTTCCTGCAGTAATTCGCGATTCTGATCGTTGAGGAACTGGTTTCGGTCGTCAGCCGCTGCCACGCGCTCTCTGAGGTCGGAGATCCGCTGCTGGCAGGCCGCGAGATGTTTTTCAGAATCCGTTAGGGCCGCACCAAGCTTCTCCCTGTGTTCGGCGTCGCTATCTCGCTCCAGCTGGAGGCGGTCGACTGTCGCTTCCAGCGTTTCTGTTCGCGTTGCCCATTGTGTTATGACGGCCTGGCTCGCGTGCAATTTTTCTTTCAAGTTTTCAGCGTGATCCTGACTGGCCTCATAGCGCTGGTTTATTTGGTCGCGATGTTGTCTCAGCGTGTCGCGGTCCTGTTCGCTGGAACGGAGCTGCTGCGTCAGCTGATCCACCTGACCCTCCAGCCCTGACTGGGTCCTGTGGAACTGGTCCCGTTCATGACGGCGATCCTCGGCAATCTCCTGCTGGTAGTGCTCGAAATGGCTGCGGATATCGCGGTTTTCCTGCTTCATCTCTTGGACGGTTGCAGTGGTCTCACTGAGTTTCTCCTGACTTGCCTCCAGTTTGGACGTGAGTGAGGCCGCCCGGAGCTGTTCCTGTTGAAGAGCGTGGGCCTGGGCATCGCTTTCGTTGCGAAGCGCTTCATTGGCCTTCTCCAGCCCGCAGCGTTGCTCTTCCAGTGACTCGCACCGCTGCCGCACCTCTTCCAGCTCGGTGCGCCATTGCTGTTCCAGCGTCTGGTGCGCTTCGCGCTCCTGCGTAATACGTTCATCGGCCGCGTATTGAGCTCGCTCATGCAGGGCTTTCACGGCGGCCACCAAGTCAGCCGGGAGTCCGTTCAGATCCGCTGCGGCTTCGCTGCCTGATTTCCAACGTTTCAGCATTGGCCCGAGAGTGCTGCGACTGCCGGTACCGAGTTCCGATCGCACCCGGTCGACAGTGGGCTCGTCACCGCGTTGGCGGACGCGTTGCGCAGCGTTGGCGACATCCTGGTAAGTAATTCCGGCGCGGGCCATGACATGCCTCATTTTATCATATAACGTGATATGTAATATTACATTATTTATTCGATAATTAACAAAATTTATTTAAGATGCCTAACGCACGTTAAAGCGCGTTAACGTGCGTTAGTGTGTGGTCTGTTCTATCCTGCTCCTGTAACGCCGGTACATCAGCGGCTCTTGAAAGCACGCCTCGAATTGGAGCGGTCATGGATCCAAAACCCACCGTCAAGTCCACATTACGTAACGCGGAAAAGACCGTATTAGCCGATACGGCTAATCGGTACATCCACATGGCCACCACCGACAACACGCGGCGGACCTACCGTGCGGCCATTCGCAGCTTTGAGCGCTGGGGTGGACGTCTCCCGACACAGCCGGCGACCCTTGCGGCCTATCTGTCCGATCAGGCAGACGCGCTTAATCCTCGCACGCTGGATGTTTACCTGACGGCCCTGGGGCGCTGGCACCAGACTCAGGGATTGCGTGATCCCGCTCGAGACCCCGGCGTGCGCAAAACGTTGGAAGGGATTCGTCGCGCCCATGGTCGGCCGAAACGGCAAGCCCGGGCGCTGCGCCTCGAACACATTGCGGCCTTCCTGGAAACACTCCAGCAACAGCCTGACTCGCTCAAGAAGCATCGTGACTGGGCCCTGCTGCAGGTCGGTTTTTTTGGGGCGTTTCGCCGCAGTGAATTGGTAGCGATTGAGGTGAAGCACTTGTCGTGGGAGCCGGAAGGGCTGGTGGTGACCCTGCCGCGCTCTAAAACAGACCCTCACGGTGAAGGCCTGAAGCGGGCCCTGCCTCGGGGCAACGAGCTGGTCTGCCCGGTCAGCGCCCTCGAAACCTGGCTAGAGCATGCCGGCATTCACGAAGGCCCCGTCTTCCGCGCCGTCAACCGCTGGGATCGGTTGCAATCCCAGGCCCTTTCAGGCGGGTCGGTGAACCGAATCCTGAAAGCGCTTGGGGAAACCTGCGGCCTGGACTTCGTGCCGACCCTGAGCAGTCACAGCTTCCGGCGCGGTCTATCCACCGCCGCCGCGCGGGAAAAGGTCGACTTTGCGCAGATCAAGCGCCAGGGTGGCTGGAAGCATGACGGGACGGTGCGGGGCTACATCGAGGAAGGACAGCAATTTACGGACAACGCCGCAAACACCTTACTGACCAAAGTCGCCAGGTTGATCCGGGACACCGACTAATGGTGAGTGTGGTCGCGGCTGGCTACGCTGCCCGGAAGCACTCAGAATACGATGAACAGGTATCTGTAGTGGCTCACAAAGCTAATCTGTTGGGCCCGCAATTATCCTGAGCAGTGGGACCACATTGGGTGAGAAAGGGCGCCCGGTTGGGCCCAGATTAGCTACGAACCGACCAACCCCTGACCGTCATACTCGACGGTTCCGCAAGGCAGCTGTTCCCGCACCTGCACCACCTGGTCCGTCGTCCAGTTGAGCGACGCTGCAAGCCGCTTAAGAGTGACAGGACGACCCTGGACCAGCTCACGCAATAGCGCCACATGAAGCGTGGCCTCCGCTTCTCCGGTCAGGCCCAGCCGATTCACGATTTCTCGCATATCATTCACGGGGCCTTGCCTTATCCCGCGCAGCAGGATAGTTGTTTGACATCCTTTATAGTCGCCGGTCAGGTTGATGTGCTCCCAGCCCAAGGGAGAAAGATGCCGCAGAAGCGTCTCGTCGATATCCCGGCCGTCTTCGCGCAGTGCTTGAACCGCCCGCTCCATATAAACCGTATTCCAAAGGATAATAGCGCTGACGACGAGATTGAGTCCGCTTGCACGGTAGCGTTGATTCTCGTAACTGCGATCGCGGAGTTCACCGAGCCGGTTCAGGAAGACGGCACGAGCCAGCGCGTTCTTAGCCTCGCCCTTATTCAAACCAACCTGCACGCGGCGACGCAGTTCGACGTTTTGCATCCAGTCGAGTGCGAATAATGTTCGCTCAATGCGGCCCAGCTCGCGCAATGCGATCGCGAGGCCATTCTGACGCGGATAGCTCCCGAGCTTGCGCAGCATCAGTGATGCGGTGACAGTGCCCTGCTTACTTTATTTCGAATTAGTAAGTGCAAGGCTGTCCTTGCCCACCCTTAAGGCCACACCTTGAATTGCTGCCCGTTTCCAGATCCACCCCACCATAGTCAGCACCTGGAAGCGCGACCTATTGGAGAGCGCGTCCGACCTCCTCGAAGGCAAGAGTATAGTCGGTAAGCAATTCGATGAACTCAGCACGGACGAACTGTACCGTGAGATTCGCCGACTGACGGTGGAACGCAATTTTTGTTGCTTAAGCTCCTGGGTGGCTCGTTCCACTTTGGCTGAGCTCCATGTATTTCACAGAGCCCTTCGGAAAATCCTTGCGAACCAAAAGCACTTCATCAACCTGTCACGTCAGTGACACGACAGTGTCATCTCTCAGCTTTACCGTTCAATTGTAACTCGCAATACGGCGAGCTTATTTATTGCAAAAGGTGATCCTGTGGCGCCAACTCAATCAACCAATGTGATGCTTCGAGTCGAGAGTATGGGCGTAACCTACCCGGGAAACGTCCTCGCGCTCAAACCCACCAACGTTCACTTTCACAAGGGCGAATTCACCGTGCTACTGGGACTTTCAGGCGCGGGTAAATCCACTCTGCTTCGTTCACTGAATCACCTGGTTAAGCCCACAACCGGGAAGGTTGTGTCTGGCGAGTTTGGTGAACTGACCAACCGTAGAATCCTGCGACAGCACCGCAGCCGCACCGCCATGGTGTTCCAGCATCACCAGCTGATCGAACGATACACCGCGTTACAGAATGTGCTGACAGGCAGACTTGCGTATCACGGTACTTGGCGAAGCCTGCTTCCCCTGCCCCGGCAGGACCTGGAGTTGGCTCTGCAATGCCTCGACCGCGTAGGTCTGGCTGACAAAGCGCTTTCCCGAGTAGATCAGTTGTCCGGCGGCCAGCAGCAGCGGGTTGGAATCGCCAGAGCATTGGTGCAGCAACCATCCATGATTCTTGCCGATGAGCCCGTTGCCAGCCTGGATCCGGCCACTTCTGAAAAGGTACTCGGCCTACTGCGCGATATTTGTCAGGAAGATGGAATCACCGCGGTTATTTCCTTGCACCAATTGGAATACGCCCAGCGTTTTGCAGACCGGATCATCGGCCTTTCGAACGCTCATATCGTTTTTGACGATGCTCCTGAAAACCTGAAATCGAAACACCTGGACGAGATTTACCACCGTTCACCCAGCGTGGTAGCTGCGGAAGGCAAACCAGCCATCCATAAACCTAAGACCACCCCGATAACGACAGACGTACTGGAGATAGCACAATGAAGACAATGATTCACTCTTTGCTGGCTCTGATAATGATGCTCGGCATCCATTGGTCAGCCCATGCCGCAGATACAGACCCTGATCTTTTGAAAGTTGCCTTGCTGCCGGATGAGAACGCGTCAGAACTGATCAAGCGAAACCAACCTTTGAAGGATTACCTGGAAACCACTCTTGGTAAGGAAGTAGAACTGATTGTTACCACCGATTACTCCTCCATGATCGAAGCCATGCGTTTTGGCCGAATTGACCTGGCTTACTTTGGTCCGTTGTCCTATGTGATGGCCAAGAGTAAGAGTGACATTGAACCCTTTGCCGCCATGGTGGTAGACGGGAAGCCGACTTATCGCTCCATCATTATTGCCAATGCGGACTCTGGCGTTGGCTCCTTCGCGGATATCAAAGGCAAGAAAATGGCCTACGGTGACCGCGCATCCACTTCCAGCCACCTGATCCCCAAGGCCGTACTCCTTGAGAAGGCAGGGCTCGAAGCCGGAAAGGACTATGAGGCTCATTTCGTCGGTAGCCATGACGCTGTTGCGGTTAACGTCGCCAATGGCAATGCCGACGCCGGAGGGTTGTCCGAAGTTATCTTCGAGCATGTGATGGACCGCGGTTTGATTGATCGGAGCAAGGTCAAAGTGCTGGGCTACAGCGGTGACTTTCCTCAATACCCCTGGGCCATGCGTTCGAACCTGGCCCCTGAGCTGAAGAGCAACATTCAGAAAGCCTTTCTGCAGATCGATGACCCGGAGATTCTCGACAACCTGAAGGCTGAGGGATTCGCGGCAATTACCGACGAAGATTACGATGTCATCCGCGCTATGGGTGGCCTGCTCAATCTTGATTTCGCAAAAATGTGAGGAGTGCCCCATGAACTATACAACGACGGAACCGGCGACTCTGTCGCCGGCCCCGTCGGCCTCCGTGCTGGATGAGCACGCGAAAGGCTGGCGGAAAAAACTCGGACAGTCGCTGTTAGTGCTGCTCATCATTTTTGTCGCAAGTTGGTACGTAGGGCTGCTCAATTTCAATACACTTGCCAATGGCGTGCCAGCCATAGGCACACTCATTGGCGAATCTCTTCCACCTGACTTCACCAATGTGGCCAGCTGGGTGTCGCCGTTAATCGACACGCTTGCGATGAGCATTGCCGGTACTGCCATTGCAGTAACCTTGTCTGTGCCACTGGCATTCCTGGCTGCGCGCAACACCTCTCCACATCCGGTGGTGTTCCAAGTAACTCGAACCCTTTTAAACGGTTTGCGTTCAGTCCCGGAACTGATCATGGGCATCATCTTCGTGGCTGCTGTTGGTTTTGGGGCGTTGCCTGGCGTACTGGCGCTCGGTCTTCACTCCATTGGCATGGTTGGAAAGTTTTTTGCCGAAGCGATTGAGCATGTAGATGAGGCGCCAGTGGAAGCGGCCGATGCTGCCGGCGCTACTCGCTTGCAGGTGCTCTATCACGCCGTGCTGCCACAAGCACTTCCTCAATTCGCGGACGTGTCCATTTATCGCTGGGAATACAATTTCCGTGCCTCGACCGTAATGGGCATGGTGGGTGCCGGTGGTATTGGCTTCGAATTGATGGGCTCGCTGAGAATCATGCAGTATCAGGAAGTCAGCGCCATTCTCATTGTCATCTTGTTGATGGTCACCGTCGTGGACAGTCTCAGTGGCCGCCTTCGTAAGAAATTCAAATAAGGAACGTCGATGAAACCCAAGGTTGTGATAACCCATAAGATCCATGACAGTGTTCTGGATGAACTTGCCCAAGATTGCGAGCTGGTCACCAACCAATCCGGCGCCACGTTGCCCCAGGAGGAAGTGGCTGCGCGCGTTGCAGACGCTGATGCGATGATGGCGTTCATGCCAGACCGAGTTGGAGTGGAGTTCCTACAGGGGTGTCCGCGCTTGAAGGTGATTGGTGCAGCCCTGAAAGGCTATGACAACTTTGATGTGGATGCCTGCACGCGTCATGGGGTTTGGCTGACATTTGTACCGGATTTGCTAACCGTGCCTACTGCAGAGCTAACGGTCGGGCTGACGATCAGTCTCACCCGACAAGTCAAGGCGGCGGACCACTTCGTTCGATCCGGTGAATTTACTGGCTGGACACCACGCTTCTATGGGCAGGGGATCGAAGGCTCACGGATTGGTATTGTGGGTATGGGGGCCATCGGCCAAGCGGTGGCGCAGCGCCTGAACGGATGGGGAGCGGATTTAATCTATTCCCAGCCGGAACGTTTACCCGTGCAGCATGAGCAGGCACTGGGTTTGTCCCATACTCCCCTCAAGATGCTGCTGGCCCAGTCAGATATTGTGATCCTGGCACTGGCGCTCAATGAGCAAACCCTCCACACCATTAATCGCGAAACGCTAACAGGAATGAAACCGGGCGCATTCCTTATCAATCCCTGCCGTGGATCTGTGGTGGATGAGGGTAGTGTTCTGCAAGCGCTTCAATCCGGTCAGTTGGGGGGGTACGCCGCTGATGTGTTTGAGATGGAAGATTGGGCGAGAGAAGATCGTCCGAGGGAGATCGCCCAGGGGCTCAGGGCCCACCCCAACACGCTGTTTACTGCTCACATCGGATCGGCAGTCAGCCAGGTGCGTCTGGCTATCGAGCAACGCGCTGCTCGGAACATTCTGCAAGTGCTTCGGGGTGAGCGGCCGGATGATGCGATCAATGATCCCAGTGGCCGCGAGAGCGGCCCATGCTGAATCTTGTCTGGCTGAAGAGTTTCGTGGCGGTGCTGGACCACAACGGGTTTCAGGCCGCAGCCCGCCAGTTGGACATCGCACAACCCACACTGTCCCAGCACCTTCAAAAACTCGAAAACCAACTTGGCGTTTTATTGGTCCACAGGGGGCGCTCTGGCTGTGAGCCAACCCGGGCTGCCTTAACCTTGTTGCCTTTTGCCCGAAGTCTGCTCCGGCTGGAGGAGCAGGCGAGATCTTCCATTATGGAGGCTCGACTTCGCGTTGGGGCGAGCTCCAATATTGGGATTTATATGCTCCAGCCCTACATCCGTCGTTACAAGGAGCTGGGCGTAGGGCCCGAGGTGGATGTGGTAATAGATTCCAATCCGACTATTGCACGGCATTTATCGGACGGTGAGCTGGACGTGGCGATTATGGAGTGGTGGCATGATCTACCCGGATTCCATGCTCAGGCGTGGCGTAACGAGCCCGTTGTTCTAATCGTTCCGCCTGGTCACCCGTTAGCCCGTCGAACCGATATCGACCGCGATACGCTGTCTAACATGGCTCTGATCGGCGGCGAACCCGGCACCGGCACTGGCCGGCTTTTGGCGACCTACTTCGGTGAGCATGGGCCATTTCCGACGGTATCTATGCAGCTGGGTAGCACCGAAGCCGTCAAGCAAGCGGTTAAGGTCGGACTTGGCGCATCGTTGGTGCTTGAAAGTTCTGTACGGGAGGAGGTCCAAAATGGAAGTCTGGTGGCTATTCCCGTGAGTGAGCCTGGCCTTAGCAAGGAGCTGATGGTGATTTATCCGAGCAGCCTGGACAAACACAGGCCAGTATACTCGTTTGTTGGGCATCTCTGTGAATAGCTATTGGGTCCACCTCACGCATATCTAGCTGGGAATGCAGATACTGAGCCTCACGCTCACTTCGACAACGCAGTATTCCGTCATCTGCATATCGGCAGAATGGGATATCCGGATGACGAACGGTCAGCCAACGATCCAATGCATAATGCAGAAACAGGTTTGCCAGAACTGGCGATAACGGGATATTCATTCGCGTACCCGCTATTGGAATTAACGGCGGATTTCTCGCTCTGTTCGCCCAATGAGTGTAGTTGCAGAATTGAATTTTTAAAGCACAACTCATGCTGAAATGAAAATTATTTAGCAAGGGCCAGTCGTCGACTAATTACTGCGCAACTTTATGAATTGTGGAAAAAATGGTGTCGATATCATTGATGCCAAAGGCTTAGCGTACAATTTTTTCCGTTTCGTGAACTGACCCCTGCTTGGTGGTGTAGAGCATCCGGGCCCGCATCACCTCGAATGAGTAGCCCCGGCCATCGCGGTTCTTGTCCTTGGCCAGCCGGTTGATCGACTCCGTGAAGGCATTGGTGACTGGGATGTCGTCAATCCAGGCAGCCAGCGCCTGCTCAGCATCTCGCCGGCTGGCACAGTCCCAGATGTGGTAGAACCGCTCCTTGTGCTCGTAGGCTGCCAGGAGCTGGGGGAAGGCCCCCATTCAGGTTTCCATGATGAGACGTTCGCGGTCGGAGACGTCGTGAGCCCGCTTCAGCAAGGTCTTCCGGTCACCCTTGAGGGTTCGGCGTTGGTTGGCCTTCAGCTCCTTCCTGAGCCCCTTGCGGACCTTCTCCAGGGCTTCGTTGGCCATACGCACAACATGGAACTTATCGACCACGATGCGGGCCTGTGGCAGCGCCGCCTGGACGGCACGGCGATATGGCTTCCACATGTCCATGCTGACGATCTCGATCTTGTCGCGCTCGGTCATGCTCATGAGCCGCTTCGTCACTGCCTCCTGCTGACGACCGGGCAGCAGGTCTAACAAGGTACGCTCCTCCAGGTTGGTCAGGATGCAGAGGTAGCGGCGGTTCAGGTACAGCTCGTCGATACCTAGGTAGCGGGGTGTCTCGAAGCGGTGCGCACTTGCGGTACCTCGCAGACTTCGCCAGGTTGCCGATCCAGGCACCGGAACCCCCCAGGGCGATCAGGGCCAAGGTGCCCAGACAGCAGGCCGACGCGAGCAGGCTGCAACCCCGCCTGCGATTAACGACTCGCGACCGGATTGTGACTCGGAATTCAACTCTGATATTGCAATTACACCTTCTACGGCCTTGTTCGATAGGTTAAGCTTGAGGCCGTAGTCAACTACGGAGTCAAGGCAAATGCCGGATGAAATGAACTCATTGACCATCGGGGGGCTGGCTAAGGCGGCGAACGTCTCAGTTGAGACCATCCGCTACTACCAGCGACGTGGGTTAATACCTGAGCCCCAGCGTCCTCTCGGGGGTATTCGACGCTACGGTCCCAGCGATATCGGCAGGTTGAGCTTTGTGAAAACATCGCAGCAGTTAGGCTTCAGTCTCGATGAGGTCAGCGACCTGCTCCGACTCGAAGACGGCACCCACTGCCAGGAAGCCAGCACTCTCGCGGAGCGCAAGTTGCACGACGTACGTGGGAAGATCGAAAAGCTACAGCAAATTGAGGTTTTACTGAGCGCCATGGTTGATCGGTGCTGCGCCCAAGAGGGCAATATCTCGTGCCCCTTAATTGCGTCATTACATGAAGGGGTTGGGCGAAAATTTTGTACCTACCCTAGCCAGAGTGGGCCCCCTGCCAAACCTCAGTGACAAAGGGCAACCCCGCAGGCCCTCAGAATGTCCAGTGTGACCAGCAGAGTACGGCGGGGAAGTTTTTGGGCAACAGCCCCAAACAGAGGTGCTATTAGGGCGTAGGCAATCATCTTCAGGGCCAGCGCAATGCCGAGCACCTGGCCCGCACTGCCGCCCGTCAGTCATGGGCCAGCGGCGCCAGCGCCACCGTCGTTAGCCCGGTCCCTGCCAGAGCGATTAGCTGGGCACTAGAAAGGCGTTGGTAGGTGTGAATGATCAGTGGGGGGGGAAAGATGCTCAATGGCCATAGCTCGAATCAGTCTGCGGTGTGGTGTAACGATTCAATAAATCGGGGAACCGGCGATCGATGACCGAATAATCCCGTAACGTAAAGCGAGCGTGGCGTTCACAAAATAACGGGCGGTTCCTTTGGTCTTGACGAATTGCTGCCTACTATAAGCAATGCCCCCCTCAAGAGCGAAAGTACTGTGGGCTAATGCCTTTCACTGGAACCCCATAGCGAAGAACTGCGTATGAGTAGCCTCCATGAAACCGCCTATCCGCGATTGAAGGCGGTGGTCTCGGATCAAGAACTGGCAGAAATTTATACACCCTCTACCCAGGAACGATCCTTTGCCCGAAAGCACGGTCGAACTCCGGCTGCTCGTGGCGCCCTACTCATTCTCCTGAAAACAGTGCAGCGTCTGGGCTACTTTGTCCATCTCAAAGCCGTTCCCCAATCCATTACAACGCACATTCTGGCGTGCGACGACCTTTCACATCTCGCATTGAGCCAGCTCAGGGTCTACGACCGCAATGGCGGCGCCCGTCAGCGGATGCTGGAGACGGTTCGTCAACAGGTGGGCATCAAGGCGTTCACCGTTGAAGGCAAGGCAATTGTACGGGAACTAGCGCGTGAAGCGGCCACCACCAAGCAGGACCTGGCGGACATCATCAATGTGGTGATTGAAGAGCTGGTGCGCCAGCGTTTTGAGTTACCGGGTTTTTCAACGTTGCAACGGACCGCGCGTCAGGCTCGCAGCACGGTCAATACCGGTTACTTTCGGACGCTCAATGTGGGTTTGACAGCGCATCAAAAAAACGAATTTGACCAGTTGCTGCAAGTGCCGGATGATTCCCCTCATACCAGTTGGCATAAGTTGAAACAGGAACCCAAAAAGCCGACCAATACGGAAGTGAAGAAGTATCTTCAGCACCTGGAATGGCTTCAGGGTTGGTGTCAACAATTGCCCGCTGTTGATCACATTCCCGCCGCCAAATATCACCACTTCATACTGGAAGCACGAGCGCTGGGCGCGGCCAACATCAAGGCCATGCAAAGCACCAAACGCTACGCTTTGATGGTTCTGCTGGTCCATGCCCAATTGCGTCGCGCGATGGACGATGCGGTCGACATCTTTGTTCGCAAGATGCGCAACATCAAAACCAAGGCAGAAGCCAACCTGAACCAGTATCACCTGGATCACATGAAACGCATGGACAGGCTGGTGGCTCAACTGCGTGACGTACTGACCGCCGTCCAGGAAGCGCCAACGGACTCCGAGCGAGGTGCCCGAGTGGCGGCTGCCATCCAGAGCGATCCTGATGAATTACTGGCAGAGTGTGAGGAACACATGGCCTATGCTGGCAATAACTTCATCCCGTTCATGCTGCAACCCTACCGCCCGTTACGCCCCCTGTTATTCAATTGCCTTGAACTACTGGATCTGGCGGCAACCAGCCACGATCAATCTTTGATTGAGGCGATTGCGACTCTGAAAAAGCACCGGCACAGCCGTAAGGAATGCCTTGTCCTCAGTAGTCAACCCGTCGACGTGTCCTGGCTACCGGAGCGTTGGCGCCGTTTGGTATTGGGGACCGGGCCAAGCCAGCTGCCCCCCGGGATGGTCTACCGGAAGTATTTCGAGCTGGGCGTACTGACACAGGTGAAGCGTGAACTGATTTCCGGCGATCTCGCGGTCGCGAATAGCGACCAGTACAGTGACTACCGCGATCAGCTGGTGGATTGGAGTGTCTATGATGCCCAGATAGCGGACTACAGTGCGATGATTGATATCGAATCCGACCCAGCCGCTTTTGTGGTACAAGCCCACTCCCGGTTGAGCGAAACGGCCGACCGCATTGACCGTGGCTTCCCGGAGAATGAATACGCCGTCTTCCATGGTGAAGATCTGGTGATCCGGAAGCACCGCCGTAGAGCGCCTCCGGATGGGTTAGCTGAGATTGATAAGCAGTTATCCCAAAATATGCCCGAAAAGAACATTCTCGACATCCTGGTGGAAGCCGAAAAATGGCTGGGCCTCCACAAACGCTTTGGGCCACTTTCCGGATTTGAGGGCAAGCTGGACGACCCCCGTACCCGCTTTGTTTCGACCTTATTTTGCTATGGCTGCAATCTCGGGCCAACTCAGACCGCGCGATCCATCACGACGCTTAATCGCCGGCAGGTGTCCTGGCTCAACCTGCGGCACGTCACCGAAGAGCGCCTGGAGCAGGCGATTGTACAGGTTATCAATGCCTACAACCGCTACCGGCTGCCGCGACACTGGGGAACTGGCCAGCGGGCCGCCGCCGATGGCACAAAATGGAACCTGTACGAACAGAATCTGCTATCGGAATACCACATACGGTACGGTGGCTATGGCGGGGTGGGCTACTACCACGTCTCGGACAAATACATCGCGCTGTTCAGCCACTTCATTCCTTGCGGCGTTTATGAGGCCATTTACATCCTTGATGGACTGATCAAAAACGACTCCGATATCCAGCCTGACACCTTGCATGGCGATACTCAGGCGCAAAGTGCGCCCGTCTTCGGGTTGGCTTACCTGCTGGGTATCAACCTGATGCCCCGCATCCGGAATCTGAAGCAGCTGGTGTTCTACAAGTCTGACAAACGCCAACGGTATGAGCACATCAATGCTTTGTTCAGCGAGACTATCAACTGGAAACTGATTGAAACCCATGTGCCGGACATGCTCCGGGTGGCGCTATCGATTAAGGCTGGAAAAATCGCACCGTCTACGGTACTGCGACGTTTAGGTACCGCAAGCCTCAAGAACAAACTCTACTTTGCTTTCCGGGAACTGGGGAGGGTCGTTCGGACAACCTTTCTTCTGGACTACATTGGCAGCGTGGAGTTGCGGCGAACCATTCATGCGGAGACGAACAAAACGGAAGAGTTCAACCAGTTCGTGAAATGGCTGTTCTTCGGCGGCGAGGGGGTGATCGCCGAGAATATCCGTCACGAGCAACGGAAGGTGATCAAATATAACCACTTGGTGGCCAACCTGGTCATTCTTCACAATGTGGAGTCGATGACGTTAACCCTTAAAGATCTCAAAGAGCGCGGTCATCATATTGATCACGATATTCTCAAAGGGCTGGCCCCATACCGCACGGACCATATCAACCGATTTGGCGATTATACGCTTGATTTTGATCGGCAGGTTTCACCCATGAGCTACAACGCCAAAATAATTTAAATACAATAGGTTAAGGCAAATTTTGGAGGATTGCGTCAGAATCGTTGCCGACCCTCATGTACCATTCACTTCGACATGCAACCGTTACGGCTCGATCGCCAGGTCCAGCGTAGCCCCAAATATGAGGACACCATGAACATAGTAAACGTCAAAGCCACACAGACAGGCGACCGAAGTGCCAAAGTGCTTTGGTATGTTGGTAGAGAAAAGAATGGAGCCATTGAGGTCCAGATTCCGTTTGATGCAACCAATGTCGAGGCTCTAGCTGAGCTGGCGGCTTTACGGCACTTGATCCTTGAATCAGAGCTTTTCAGCCCCATCCCAAGATCTGGCCATGGCCTTCGTGGCGTTGTTACGAAAGGCGCGATCAAGAAAGCGATGAAGGGTAAGAGCCAGATCACTTCTATGCGGAAGTACAGTCGCTTTTTGACTGGGCGGCTCAATGGAATCGAACTGGTCGTAGACGCCAAGGTCAAAATGCTTCCGGATGAAGACACTCCAGTCACCCAAACGATCGAACTCAATCTGGAGCCACACGAAACCATCACTACCCCAGTGCTGGGTGATGTTCAGATCACTGATCACGCTTTTGAGCGCTGGCTCGAAAGGGTAGAGGAGCGCAGCAAGGATCGGCCCTATGACTCGCTTGTTCGCAGGTTGATGTCTCCGGATTTAGCTCCGATTGCTGTGCCTGAAAAGGTACTGCAGCAAAAAGTCAGAAAGTATGGCGAAGAGGGGGCCCTGAAAGTCTACCGGCCCCCTTCCGAGCCAATCCACTTTGGCCTAATCCATAAAGACTCAGGGTATGTCCTGGTGACTGTCTTCGTGAGGAACGACACGTTGCTGTCATCAAAAAACTAAAGGTAGTGGGTGGAATTTAGCAGCCACTCAGGGATTGCATTTCCAAAGCCTCGGTTAGTCTAGCCCCAATGACATTCATGACCACAACCGAGGCAGAAATGGCTAAACCGAAGACAGCAAACAATTCATTCAACGGCACTCAGAAAGGCCTGCTCGCGCTCATGGCGATCGGTATTGTTGCCGCCATCGTTCTGGCCGTTTTATCGCTGACTACCGCCAAACAGAACCAGGGTGAGATGAAAGCAGTAACCGCTGCCCTGGAGAAGCAGACTGAGATGATGGCGAACATGCAGAGTTCGGTCTCCTCAGACGATCTCGTTAAGACGATTCGATCTGAGATGGAAGAGGCCCGAAAGTCTGAAATGTTGAAGCCTTACAAGGCTGTGGTGGGATCGTATGCGAACGCTAAAGAGGAG
>Ga0247720_100205_pt1 | contig 27660 bp, 31 predicted proteins | sample MSEWel2015_12_15_FD_189078 | JGI IMG/M metagenome (GOLD analysis project Ga0247720, IMG submission 189078) | Subsurface sediment microbial communities from gas well in West Virginia, United States - MSEEL Well Study Marcellus 3H_2015_12_15 | ecosystem: Environmental > Terrestrial > Deep...
GTCTTAGAATGGGTTTGAGTAATTGATGAAATACGGTATTCTGATGTGACAAAACCTGAGTCATTTATAGTTAAAGTGTTTGTTTGCACTCATATTTTAACTATTTAGACTCAGGTTTTTTTATTTAGAGCAAACTATGGGACAGCAGTGATTGTCGCCCTTGTGTTTGTTCTGAATTTAACTTGCTGACATCGCAATTTTAATTTTTTCCATTGCATTCTTTTCAAGCTGGCGAATACGTTCAGCAGAAACATTATATTCAGCAGCCAATTCATGCAAAGTTGATTTGTCATCGTCTAACCAACGACGCTGTAAAATATTACGAGAACGATCATCAAGTTGATCCATGGCCTCATGCAATGCAGAAGTACTTTGTTCTTCGTAATCTTCTTCTTCAATTAGACGTGCAGGGTCGTAACGATTATCTTCGAGATAAAGTGCAGGCGCGGTGTGCGGTGTATCATCGTCATCATCACCTTGCGCTTCAAAAGCAGCATCGTAAGCGGTTAAACGTCCTTCCATTTCGAGCACTTGCTCAGGCGTCACATTCAAATCATTTGCAATTGATTGAGCTTCTTCCAAAGTCAAACGTTTACTTGATTTTTTTAGACTACGCAAATTGAAAAATAATTTACGTTGAGCTTTCGTAGTAGCAATTTTAACAATTCGCCAGTTACGAATAACATATTCATGAATTTCGGCTTTAATCCAATGCACAGCAAAAGAAACTAAGCGCACACCCATATTAGGATCAAAGCGCTTAACAGCTTTCATCAATCCGAGGTTACCTTCTTGGATGAGATCACCTTGTGGTAATCCGTAACCTGCATAGCTGCGTGCAATATGTACGACAAATCGTAAGTGTGACATTACCAAAAGTTTGGCAGCATCCAGATCTTGATCATAATAATAACGTTCAGCAAGTTCTTTCTCTTGCTCTGCCGTTAAAATAGGAATTTGATTGACAGTACTGATATATGCACCAAGGTTAACGCCTGGCGCAGACAATGACAGGGGCATCAATTGATTGCTGCTGTCAGTAGTCATGGAGTCTCCTTATAGGATGGTATTAAAGTCAATAATTTCATCTTAATGCGAATGTTCTTCATCACTAAGGAAATTTGAGTATAGAAATGTAAATATTTCAATTTTATCTTTACCGAGAGTTTAGCAAAGAATCAAATAGATTCAATTAAATAGTGAAATTCTTGGTCTGAAATTTTCTGTGTTTGACATTGAAGTTGTTGAATTTGGCAATATCGTGTTACATCAATTTCACTATGCGGGTCTGATGATTTTAAAAGATATTGCTTTGATCTTGACGATTTCTTAATAGCGCGTTTCAACATCAAAAGTGGCATAGGGCAAGGTTGTCCTAGCGCATCAATTATTTCGGGCGAGCCTTCAATTTGAGACATAGTAATAAACAAAGCTTAATTGAAAATTATCTTAACAAACTTTCACTATTTTACACGGAAAATTTTTAGCAAAAAAAGCGCTAAATGGTTGAATAAAACAGATAGAGTGCTAGGAAATTACTAAAAATAAATCTATTAATTGGAATAAACCCGTGTTAAGCTCGATGCGTTTTAGAAAGTGTTTAATATAAATTTCTTGTATTAAACCCTATAACAAATGGATGTAACCGGAAATTGTTGATAGTTTTACAGAATGATTACAAGCTTTAAAATTATAAATATTTTAAAACCTTGTTGGCTCTGCTGTTTGCAACACCGGAAGGTCCTTATCTTTCAATATCTGAGGATTGACTTATGACAGCTCGTGAACAAGGCGTAGTAAAGTGGTTTAACGACACTAAAGGCTTTGGTTTTATTCAGCGTAATGGTGGTGATGACGTATTTGTTCATTTCCGCGCAATTGTAGGCGAAGGTCACCGTTCATTACGTGACGGCCAACGCGTAGAATTCAGCGTAGTTCAAGGACAAAAAGGTTTCCAAGCTGAAAACGTTCAGCCTTTAGACTAATTTGTTGCTTTAACGCAATAAAAGGCGCTCCAATGTTATTTGGGGCGTTTTTGTTTATAATAGCCACTTTCTTTAGTCATTGATGGTTCGAGAGCATATATGACGTCTGGTTTTGAAACCTTAAATTTACATCCGCAGTTGAAAAAAGCCATTGATGCTTTGGGGTTCACACAAATGACTCCTATTCAACAAAAGGTTTTAAAATATACATTAGCAGGGCATGATGCCATTGGTCGAGCACAGACAGGGACGGGTAAAACAGCTGCCTTTCTAATCAGTGTGATTAATGATTTATTAACCAATCCAGTACAAGAGCAACGTTTTCGTGGTGAACCACGAGCATTAATCTTAGCTCCTACTCGTGAGCTTGCATTACAGATTGAAAGTGATGCCCAGCATTTGACAAAGTTCACTGATCTACATCTTGTCACTCTATTAGGTGGTGTAGACTTTGAAAAACAAAAGAAAATGTTGGATCGCAACTTTGTTGATATTATTGTTGCAACGCCAGGGCGTTTAATTGATTTTGTTGAACAAAAAGAAGTTTGGTTAGATAAAATTGAATTTTTAGTGATTGATGAAGCTGATCGCCTGCTTGATATGGGATTTATCCCATCAGTAAAACGAATTGTTCGTTTTTCTCCATTCAAAGAGCAACGCCAAACTTTGATGTTTTCAGCAACATTTAGCTACGATGTATTGAATTTGGCAAGACAATGGTTATTTGAACCTGTTACGGTAGAAATTGAACCTGAACAGAAAACCAATAATGATGTCGAGCAACGAGTTTACGTTGTAGAAAACAAAGATAAATATAAATTGCTTCAAGAAATTCTTCGTGAAGAACCTATTGATAAGGTCATGATCTTTGCAAACCGTAGAGATCAAGTTCGTCGTTTATATGATCACTTAAAGCGTGATGGTTATAAAGTAGGAATGTTGTCTGGTGAAATTGCGCAAGACAAAAGGTTGAAGATGCTCGATCAGTTTAAACAAGGCAAAAACAATATTATGATTGCGACTGATGTTGCTGGTCGTGGTATTCATGTTGATGGTGTATCGCACGTCATTAACTTTACCTTGCCTGAGCAATCAGATGATTATGTTCATCGTATTGGTCGTACTGGACGTGCAGGTGCTCAAGGTGTAAGTATTAGCTTCTTATCAGAAGATGATGCGTTCTATTTGCCTGAGATTGAAAAGGCGATTGGGAAGAAATTACCCCTTACGCGAATCGAAGGATATTGTTGATTTGATTGAAGCAATTTCAAATTAGAATTTGTTTGTTGAATCATTTAAAAAGCTAAATCATGCGACGATTTAGCTTTTTTTATTTTTTAGTATGTTTTGCTACCCAAATGATACAAAAGATTAAGAATTTTTTTGAAATCCTGTGATTAGTTGCTGAATTGAAACAAATCAACATGTAGAATATGGCGCATTACCTGGGAGGATATTATGGCTCTAATCTCAATGCGCCAGCTCTTGGATCACGCTGCAGAACATAACTACGGCGTACCAGCGTTTAACGTAAACAACTTAGAACAAATGCGTGCAATTATGCTCGCAGCTGATGCAACGAATTCACCTGTAATCGTACAAGCTTCTGCTGGTGCGCGTAAATATGCAGGTGCACCTTTCTTACGTCATCTTATTTTAGCTGCGATTGAAGAATGGCCACATATTCCAGTGGTAATGCATCAAGATCACGGTACAAGCCCTGATGTCTGCCAGCGCTCTATCCAGTTGGGTTTTAGCTCAGTGATGATGGATGGTTCTTTGGGAGCTGATGGTAAGACACCAACTTCATATGATTACAATGTTGATGTTACTCGTCGTGTTGTAGCTATGGCTCACGCATGTGGTGTTTCTGTTGAAGGTGAGATTGGTTGCTTAGGTAGCCTTGAAACTGGTATGGCTGGTGAAGAAGATGGTGTTGGCGCTGAGGGTGTACTAGACCATTCTCAATTGCTAACTTCTGTAGAAGAAGCAACTCAATTCGTTGCTGATACTGATGTTGACGCTTTAGCGATTGCTGTGGGTACTTCTCATGGTGCATACAAGTTTACTCGTCCACCTACAGGCGATATCTTGGCAATTGATCGAATCAAAGAAATTCATGCTGCGCTACCAAACACGCATCTTGTAATGCATGGTTCAAGCTCTGTACCACAAGAGTGGTTGGCGATTATTAACCAATATGGTGGTGATATTAAAGAAACTTACGGTGTGCCAGTAGATCAGCTTGTAGAAGCGATCAAACATGGTGTTCGTAAAATTAATATTGATACTGATTTGCGTTTAGCTTCAACGGGTGCAATGCGTCGTATGATGGCTGAGAAGCCAAGTGAATTTGATCCACGTAAATTCTTTGGTGAAACAGTTGAAGCAATGAAAGACATCTGTATTGCACGTTATGAAGCATTTGGTACGGCTGGTAATGCAGATAAGATTCGCCCAATTTCTTTAGAGAAGATGGTTGATCGTTATAAGTGATTAACTTGTAACTAAAAAAATAGCGGCCTTTGCCGCTATTTTTTTATTTGTATGAAAAAATGCCAGCATATAGCTGGCATTTTTTTGAGGCAGAATTTATTTTTGCTGCGCTTTTGAGTCTAAACTGACATCTTTAATTTCAACATATGCATTGGCGCGAAGCTCACGCATCCAAGTATCTACTTCAGTATCAAATTGACGTTCACCGAGAATCTGACGTGCCATACGTTCTTGTACTTCTTTGGTCATGTCTTGTTGGCGAGTATCCATCACTTGCAGGATGTGCCATCCAAATTGTGTTTGGAATGGTTTGCTAATTTGACCTACAGGAGTATTCTTCATTGTCTGTTCAAATTCAGCAACCATAACGCCCGGGCTAACCCAACCCAAGCTACCTCCATCACGAGCTGAACCTGTATCATTTGAATAAGTTGCAGCTAGTGTAGCAAAATCTTCGCCAGCTTTAGTACGATTGTATAGACTATCAATCATTTGTTTAGCACGGTCTAGAGATACAACTTCAGAAGGTTGGATTAAAATATGACGTGTTTGGTATTGATCCACTAAAGCTTTTTGATCATTTTGCTTACGTTCAAGTAATTTGAGAACGTGGATACCATCGCGAACATTAATAAGTTCAGTTGTTTGACCCACTTTCAATGGGGTGATTCGCGCTGCGAGTTCAGTTGGAATTTCAGAAAGTGATCTAAATCCCATGTCTGCTCCATCAACTTTCACAGAAGAAGTTGATAACTTAGAGCTGATAACTTTTGGATCGTCACTATTCGTAAGCGCATTTTTTACTTCTAAGGCAACTTTTTGTGCCTCTGCTGCATTATCTCCTGAGATGCGCATATGAATCACATGAGCTTGAGTGCCTAATGCGGCCTGACCTTCAGGAGAATTTAGGAAATTTTCAACATCTAAGTCGCTGATTTTAATTCGCGACATTACTTGTTGTTGACGTAAGCGTCCGATTGCTAAATCTTCAGCAATACGGTTTCTTAAGTTTTCATATGTACCTGGCGCAATTGCGTCTAGTTTTTGTTGGAACGCTTCTAAGGTAGTAGCGCCAGATTGATTTGCCACTTTCATAACAGCAGCATTTAAACTTTTTTCGTCTGCTTTAATACCGTAACGTTTAACTTGTTCTAATTGAGCTTGTCGGATGATCAATTGATCTAGAACTTGCATCTGTAAGTATTGTTGTGGCGGCACAGTTTTGTTTTGTGCTTTAAGTTGATGCTCAGTTTCAGCAATCCCTTGTTCTAAATCACTTTTAAGAATGACACTACTATCCACAATTGCAACAACCTCATCCGTAGGTTGTGCAAAGCTATGCATTGATGAAGAAATTAGGGCAGCTAGAACAGTAGCTCTAAAGATATGTTGAATAAAATTTATCTTCATTAACGTTGTGTCCAAGATTGATTAATTTTGTTGAAACCTAAAACTCTGCTTTCTAAAAGTGAGGCAAGCTTATTATTTAAGGCGCCTAAACCTTTAAGTGTAAACTCAGCCATTACAGCACGCTTTCTACGTACATCAGGAGAATTAGGATCATCTAAATCGTTGTAGTACGAGCGTCCATATACAGAGACAGCCCAACAACAAGACTCATAATTGACGCCAAGTAAATACTCGCGCATCAAATTATTGTCTAAGTCATATTGAGCATGCCCCATAATACGCCAATTATCTTTTACAGGTTGTATAAAGGATGCAACAGCTTGATCATAAGAATCTTGACGGTCTGGAATGTCTTTACGATAAAAATAGCCTACATTGTAGAGATTACCTTTATCGCCGACGTAATATGCTTGAAAATCACGTTGTGCGTTTTCACCATTAGACATCCATGCAGAATTGGCAGCTAGGGTGAAGTTTTGATTCAATTGACTCGCTAGGCTAATAATCGGACCTGTTCTTTTTTGCGTGTCGAACTCATCAGGTTTTTCGTTTAGGGTTACACGTCTGTCATTAAAATAATAACTTTGACCTAGACTCGCTCTAATACGCTCTAAGCCTTCTGTATCTAGTAAGCTGTATGTAACACCCAAAGATAAGAAATTATTATCCTCTAAGCGGTCGTGCCCATAAAAGCGGTAAGGGTTAAACAATTGATCATAACTAATAGATGCAGTTGTAGAGTCAAAGTTTGGATGATCATCTTGCTTTTTATAAGGTGAGTAAGCATAGAACGCTCTTGGTGAGATGCTTTGAAGATATTTGCCATCTTTCTCAAAAGTTACACCAGTTGCGAACGTAAATTGCGGCACAACGACAGACTTCTCTAAATCATCGGAAGCCGATAAGCCTAAACCTTCTTTAGTATCTTGATCGTAGAATGTATTAATCGTACGTACGGATAATTCAGGAATAGCATAGAACCATGATGGTGTTATGTAGTTATAACGAACAGCAAATTGGTTATAGATACGAGTACCACTTGATTCTAAAGCTGAGCCATCATTTATAGACTTTTTAAAATAAGCTGTATCATTATTAAACTCGTATTGTAAACCTTGTGGATTACCTGTTACATAATTGAGAAGGAACTGAGGTAAGCGAGCATAGGGTTTGTCTTTATCCTCAATCGTTTCATCTAGGGTTTGGAAATCCTCGACTTTTAACTGAGCTTTTAAGCCAGGAATGCCATTTTTATAATTCAATTCCCATGCACGACGTAGGTTCAAATCAGTTTTTGAATTTGGGCTTGAATTAAAATCAGAGAAATAATCTTTATCTGATGCATGGTTAAATTCTAGGTTCGTAGACCATTGATCTGTGATGTTCCAATTGTGTTCAAAATGTAAGTCATCACGATCTTTGTTGTCGTATTCGTTGTCATTTGGTAGGTAGCCACCCCAAATACGTCCTGAACCAAAATTCTCAGTCATATATCTAAATTCTGCATCCAACTTTGCTCCACGTTTGCTCATAAAGCTTGGTGTGAGTGTTAGATCATAATTAGGTGCAAGATTAAGATAAACAGGAACAGTAAGTTGAGCACCACCATCATTGCTATAACCAAAATTTGGACTTAAAAGACCAGTGGTGCGTCTATCATCAATTGGGAAATTAAAATAAGGAACAGCTAAGACAGGAACATCTTTTACATATAGTTTAGTTCCTCTAGTCACACCACGACCAGTTTCTTGATTCAGTTCAATTTGTTTAGCCTGAATTTTCCATGCAGGTTTTTGTTCAGGTGGGCAAGCTGTATAACTAGCATCCTTAAGAATAACTAAATTTTCATTTTGGCGTTTGATTTGGCTTGCATGGCCATGAGCATGTTGTTGTTCGGAAATATAAAAACTGTTATTTAAATCGCCAGTTTGGGTTTTTAGGTTGTAATTGATTTGATCGCTTTGGGTGAGTAAACCTGATTGAGCGAGTTGAACTCGACCTTTCGCATTTGCATATGTTTGAGATGAATCTAAAGTAACCTCATCTGCGCGAATATTGCGACCTTCTTGGTCAATAATTACGTCACCTCGTAAAACCGAATCACCATTTGGATTGTAGTGACCATAGTCTGCCGTAATAACAGAGGTGGTGCTATTCGCATCTTTGGGTCTGCTTTCAGGGTTGATGGGCGTAATCCATGTACCTTGACAAAAAGATGAGCTTAGATAGCGATTGTCACGCAATTGAGCTTCTGGTGCTGATTTGTCTACATAGTATTGCTGAAAAAAACTTTCGCCAGGGTAGGTTTCTTGGTCTTTCTGAATTTTGGCTTTGAGTTGAGCATTGTCTAGTGTAGAGACATGAGACGTGTTGGTTGCTGCGAAACCTGATTGAATCGAGCCGCCACACAAGAGTGTCAAAATAGCAGTTGCTAAAGGATTAAATTTAAACTGATGTTTCATTGTCTCATTAACCAGTATGCTAATTCACAATTAATTATTGTCGCATCATAGAGAAAAAGTTGATAAGTGGCTACACTTAAGCTTTCAAAATCTCAGCTAGTTTTAGATTTTATTGCAAATGAATACACAACGTGAACAATTGATACAAACTTGGCTTGAAGCCGTTCTCAAATCTGATCAGTTTGAAATCAACTTTCTTGCTGGAGATGCGAGTTTCCGCCGCTATGCACGAGTTGGGTTACAAAACAAAACATATATGCTCATGGATGCGCCTCCTGAAAAAGAAGATTGCGTTCCGTTTGTGACGATTGATGAGTTCTTTGATGCGAATGGGGTGCGAGTTCCTCATATCGTAGCTAAAGATTTGGAGCAAGGATTATTATTGTTGGAAGATTTTGGTGATGTAGTGTTATCAACATTGTTAAATGATAAAACAGTTGATCAATATTATGCCCAGAGCTTTAAACAACTTATTGAATTGCAGCAAATTGATGGGAAATCTCATTTGCCTGCATATTCATATGAGAAATTAATGACTGAGATGCGTTTGTTAACAGAATGGATGCTACCTTCATTAAATATTCAACCAACAGAACAGCAATTAGAAACAATTGAGCACGCTTTCGATTTTCTTGCGATTGAAGCAACTAATCAACCTCAAGTAATCGTTCATCGTGATTTTCACAGTCGTAATCTGATGAAAATTGAAAATGAGCAAGAACTCGGTGTTATTGATTTCCAAGATGCGGTAATTGGTGCTGATACTTATGATTTAATCTCGATTACACGAGATGCTTATGTACAGTGGAATGCCGAGCGAGTTTATGAATGGTTTGAAGTCTTTTATAACTTGTTGCCAGCAAAAGCGAAAGAAAATCGGAGTTTTGAGCAGTTTAAGCGTGATGCTGATCTTATGGCGATTCAGCGCCATCTTAAAATTTTAGGTATTTTTGTTCGTTTATTCGAGCGTGATGGAAAATCAGGTTATCTAAAAGATCTGCCAAGAGTGATGTGGTATCTGCTTGAAGAAAGTCAAGGTTATGATGAATTGAATGACTTTATGCAATTTATGCGTGAAATCGTTATGCCAAAGTTCATTGCAAAATATGGTGATTATGAGGTTGCTGCATAATGAGAGCTATGATTCTTGCCGCAGGTCTTGGAAATCGTATGCGACCGCTCACGTTGCATACACCAAAACCTTTGCTTAAAGTTGGTGGAAAGCCTTTAATTGTTTGGCACATCGAAAAATTGCAAAACATAGGTGTCTCTGAAATTGTGATCAATACTGCTTGGTTGGGAGACAAACTTGCGGCTGCTCTTGGAGATGGTTCTCAATTTGGTGTAACTATTTTATGGTCGCATGAGGGTGAGGGACTTGAGACGGCAGGTGGTATTATCAATGCATTGCCTTTATTGGGCGATAAGCCTTTCATTCTAGTAAATGGTGATGTCTGGACAACTATGGATTTCTCTTCATTGCTGAATGTTCATTTAGGTGACAAGCAAGCGCATTTAGTATTGGTTGACAATCCTCCTCAGCATTTGAAAGGTGATTTCATTTTATCCAATGATTTGGCTTATACATTTGAACAGGAGCAATTGGGTGAGGCATTAACCTATAGTGGTATTGCAGTATTATCACCGAATATGTTTAAAGGTCTGGAGAATGGTAAGAGACCATTAGCACCTTTACTTAAACAGGCAATGTCACAAGAATTAGTTTCAGCTGAGAAAATGCAGGGTATTTGGGTTGATGTTGGTACCCCTGAGCGGTTAGAAGAGCTTGACAATAAAATTAAACAAGGTGAATTTGCCTAAGAAGCTGTTAGTCGTGCTTTGATGTTGTTGAACCAAGGCAGAAAATTTGATGGATTGTGCAGTTTATCATGAACATAGATGATTAACTGCATAATCGTTCAACAAGTCCTACTGTGTCTTGTATCAGAAATCGGTATACTGCACAGCAAATTTATCGAGATGTTACACTGTCATGCATCATTTTTTTCAAGAATTAAAGCAAGGTAGTCAAGCTTTAGGATTAAACCTCAGCGAAGAGGCTTTAACACTCTTATTAAAATATCAAGATGCGCTAGTATTGTGGAATAAGGCATATAACCTAACAGCAATACGCGACCCTAAAGAAATGCTGGTTAAACATTTATTAGATAGTTTAAGTATCTTGAATGATCTACCAAAAGGGCGTTTATTAGATGTAGGTACAGGTGGTGGAATGCCTGGAATGATTATTGCTTTATGTCAACCAGAACGTGATTGTGTTTTGCTTGATTCAAATGGCAAGAAAATTCGTTTTCTGAAACAGTTTATTGCTGATTTAAAGCTGAAAAATGTAATTGCAGTGCAAACACGTGTTGAAAATGAAGACAGTATCAATGAACTTGGTCAGTTCGATGTAATTACAAGTCGAGCATTCGCTTCACTAACTGACTTTGTGGATGCTGCACAGCCATATATGCATGAAAAAAGTATTATCGCGGCAATGAAAGGTTTGATTCCAACTGATGAACTTGATCAATTAAAAGGTCAATATCAGTCTCAGATTGTCGAATTGAAAGTACCAAGATTAGATGAACAACGTCATTTGCTTTTGCTTCAACGAATTTAATAAAAAATATTAAGGGTAATCATGGCACATATTATTGCAATTGCTAACCAAAAAGGTGGCGTAGGGAAAACAACAACCGCAGTTAATCTTGCTGCTTCTTTGGCGATTTTAAAGAAGCGTGTCTTGTTAGTTGATATGGACTCACAAGGTAATGCAACAATGGGGTCTGGTGTACAAAAGAATGATCTTTTGTATTCTGTTACTGATGTCTTATTAGGTGAAGTGCCGATCGAAACTGCGATTCAAAAAGCAGAAGTAGGATATAAAGTTTTGGGTGCAAACCGTGAGCTTGCAGGAGTAGAGCTAGCAATCGCTGAGCAAGAAGGTCGTGAATTTATCCTCAAAAAAGCATTAGAAGAGGTAGATTCAGCTTTTGATTACATTATTGTGGATTGTGCTCCAAGTCTAAGCTTGATTACTGTAAATGCCCTTGCAGCAGTGAATGGTGTGATCATTCCGATGCAATGTGAGTACTATGCTTTAGAAGGCCTTGCTGACTTAACGCAAACCATCGACCGTATACAAAAAGCACTCAATCCAAACTTGGAAATCATTGGTGTGTTACGTACCATGTATGATGCAAGAAATGCGTTAACACGTGATGTATCTTCTGAGCTTGAGCAATATTTTGGTAAAAAGCTCTATGATACGGTTATCCCTCGTAATATTCGTTTGGCTGAAGCGCCAGCACATGGTTTACCTGTGATCTATTTTGAAAAAAGTTCTAAAGGTGCTGTTGCGTATTTAAATTTGGCTGCGGAAATGCTTAAAAAAAGTAAAGTGAAAAAAGGAAGTGCTGTATGAGCATCAAAAAACGCGGGTTGGCTAAAGGTCGTGGTTTAGATGCGTTGCTAGGTTCGATTCAAAAAGAAAAACTGCAACTAGAAGCACAAGCCTTGGATCATGGTCAACTCAAGCAAATTGATGTTAACTCGTTAAAACGTGGAGAATATCAACCACGTCGTTTTATTCAAGAACAGGATTTACAAGAGCTTGCATCATCGATTGAAAAACATGGTGTAATGCAGCCTATCGTGATTCGTCCTGTGGATGATGAACAACACCCTTATGAAATTATTGCAGGTGAACGACGTTGGCGTGCCGCAATCATGGCGGGATTAACTGAAATTCCCGCAATTGTAAGAGAGTTGAATGATCAGGTCGCGATAGCATTAGCCTTAATTGAAAATATTCAACGCCAAGATTTAAATCCTATTGATCAAGCACTTGCATTGCAACGTTTTCATGATGAATTTGGTTTAAGTCACCAAGAAATTGCAGATACCGTTGGTAAAGCACGTACTACAGTCAGTAATTTGTTGCGCTTATTAAGTTTAGCAGACCCAATTAAAGATTATATGCAACAAGGTCAGATTGATATGGGGCATGCCCGCGCAATCTTGACTTTAAAGACTAAAGAACAAATTGAAGTTGCAAAAATCGTGATTGAAAAAGGTTTGTCAGTGCGTCAAACTGAGCAATTGGTTCGTGAGTGGAGTGAACCTAAACCAGAAAAGGAGAAGGTAAAAATTTCTCCAGATATTGAACAATTAACTCAAAAGCTATCTGAACGCTTTGGTGCGAATGTCAAAATTGACCATAACCAACAAGGAAAAGGGAAAATGGTCATTCACTATCACTCATTGGATGAGTTGGATGGGATTCTAAATATTTGTTTGCCTAACTAATATTTAGGATTCGTCCTAATTATTTTAAATATTATTGGGGAATAATATGTGGGAACTGGTAAAAGCGGGCGGTTGGTTAATGCTGCCGCTTATTCTCTCATCAATTTTTACGGTTGCAATCACAATTGAACGCTACATTCGTTTGAAGCGTTCTCAAGTATTACCTAGAAATTTATTTGTAAATGGTTCTAATGCTGAGACTGTAATTACAAATTTACAACAAGAGCAAGCAAAGAAATCACCTTTAGGGCGTATTCTACTTGCTGGATATGAACATAAAGAACAGGGTGAACAATTTGCGCGTGCGCAAATGGAGGCAGCAGCTTCACAAGAAATTACCTTCTTAGAGAAGAACATCAATTTCTTGGGCACATTGAGCGCAATAGCACCATTATTGGGTTTGCTTGGTACGGTTTTAGGTATTATTGAATCCTTTTTGGTGATTGATGTGGGGTCAGCAGGAAATGCAAGTATGATGATGCCTGGTATTTCTAAAGCCTTAATCACAACGGCTGTTGGTATGTTAATTGCTATTCCAGCGATGATTGCTTATCGTTACTTTCAACGTGTTGTACATGAATATACCGCTGAGTTAGAACAACAATCTACCTTGTTCCATGCTGCACTTTTCTATAAAAAAGTACCACATGTACAAGAACATCGCCTTGCAAGCTAAGCATAGGTGATCAAATGAAATTTAAACGCTCTCAAGTTGAAGATATTCATATCAATTTGACACCAATGATTGACTGTATGTTATTTATTTTGGTGTTTTTATTACTTTCGACGACATTTAGTCAGCAAAGTCGTATAAATCTAACTTTGCCCGATGCTCAAGGTGTACCGCCTAAACAATTCGATCAAAAAATTGAAATCATGGTAGACTCCACTGGCCATTATTCCGTGAATGGTCAAGCATTATCGACAAAAGATACAGCTGATCTCAGTACAGCCATTAAGCAAGTTGCACAAGAACGTCGTGACTTTATGTTTATTATCGCTGCTGATGCTAAAGCTGCCCATCAGGACGTAATACGCGTCATGGATGTTGCAGGTCAGCTTGGATTTGTTAACGTTAACATTAGCACTAAAGTTCCAACTAGAGGTTTCACCGAGTGAATCAAGATTTTAAGGTTTATTTACGCCTTTTAGCTTATCTAAAATCTTATTGGGGTATTGCCTTATTTGTATTACTTGGTTTTGGTATCAATGCGGCTACGGAAGTTTCGGTAGCCAAATTGCTGAAGTTTATTATTGATGCAATTCAAAATGGAAGCAGAGAGAATCTTAATTGGTTTCCTGCATTAATTGTTTTGTTAATGTTCTTCAGGGGTGTTGGGTTGTTTTTAGGCGGATATTATTCTGCTGTTATCTCTCGTAGTTTGGTTTTTAGTATACGACAAGAAGTCTATGCGAAACTTTTAAAATTACCTGCACAATATTATTTGGATAACTCTGCGGGTCATATCAGTGCGAAGTTAATGTACAATGTAGAACAGTTAACAGCTGCATCTTCCGAATCATTGCAGACTTTAATTAAAGATGGGTTAATTGTTATAGGGTTGCTGAGCTATTTGCTATACACAAATTGGCGCTTAACATTATGTATTATCGTGTTTATGCCTGTTATTGGTCTACTTGTTCGTATCGCTTCTAAAAAGATGCGTAAGTTATCAATACAAGTACAAAATACTATGGGCGATGTAAACCATGTGGTTCAAGAAACAATTACTGGTAATTCAGTAGTAAAAAGTTTTACAGGCGAGGCTTTTGAGCAGCAACGGTTCTATCATTCTTCAGAAGAGAACTTACGTCGTGGTTTAAAAATGGTGGTCGTTCAAAACATTAACAGCCCCATTATTCAATTATTATTATCAATAGCGATGGCAATCATTTTATGGTTGGCTTTAAGACCTCAAGTTTTGGGTGACACATCTGCTGGGGAGTTTGTCTCCTATATCACTGCTGCTGGATTAATATCTAAACCTGTAAAAAACTTAACTGATATCAACGAAAAGCTTCAACGCGGTTTAGCTGCAGCGCATTCGGTTTTTGAATTATTAGATTTACCCGAAGAAGAAAATAAAGGGCAATTGAAGCCTCAATTGAAAGGTAATATTCGATTTGATCAAGCTTGCTTGGAGTATTCTGATGGTACCAAAGCCATTAAAGATTTCTCTTTAAATATTCAAGCTGGTCAAACTATTGCACTCGTTGGGCGGTCAGGGGCTGGTAAAACCTCATTGGTAAACATGTTGCCGCGTTTCCAAGAGTTAAGTAGTGGCGGAATATATTTTGATGATATTCCTGTTCAAGAAATAGAGTTACTGTGTTTAAGATCGCAAATTGCAATGGTGAACCAACAAGTCGTTCTGTTTAATCGCTCAGTGCGTGACAATATCGCCTACGGACAATTACAAAATGCTAGTGATGAGCAAGTGATTGCTGCTGCTAAAGCTGCCTATGCACATGATTTCATCATGAATTTGCCTCAAGGTTATGACACTATACTTGGTGCTCAAGGTCTGAATTTATCTGGTGGACAACGACAACGTATTGCGATTGCGAGAGCAATTCTGAAAGATTCGCCAATTCTAATTTTAGATGAGGCAACAAGCGCGCTTGATAACGAATCAGAATACTTTATACAACAAGCCTTTGATGAAGCGATGCAAGGTCGTACCACGATTGTAATTGCTCATCGATTATCTACAGTTGAAAATGCCGATTTGATTGTTGTGATGGATAAAGGACAAATTATCGAGCAAGGAACTCACTTAGAATTAATCGCTAAACAAGGAATGTATTATCAGTTACATCAGCGCAATTTTGAGGAAAATTAATCATGTCACTGGCACAGACGATTCAGACTGCTTGGAATAACCAAGAGAAATGGCTGATCGTTTTAAGACCATTGTCATGGCTTTATCGCTTTGCATTTTTGATGAATAAAGCGATGTACACACACAAGCTGAAGAAAATCTATACGGCACCAATCCCAGTTATGGTGATTGGAAATATTACAGTTGGCGGAAGTGGAAAAACTCCTTTGCTAATTCAACTAGTAAAATATTTGCAAAGCAAAGGGTTGTCGGTAGGTGTAATTAGTCGTGGTTATGGAGGGGTTGGTCCATTTCCAGCGCTGGTACATAAAGAGTCATCGCCTGAGATTATTGGTGATGAACCCGCTTTAATTGTTCAATCGACTGGTGTTGCAATGGCAGTTGGTCCAAATAGACAATCTTCTATAGAGTTATTATTGCAGAACTATTCATTGGATTTGATTATTAGTGATGATGGTCTTCAGCACTGGGCTTTAGATCGTCAAATTGAATGGATTGTTTTAGATCAAAATCGTGGTTTAGGTAATGAAAAGCTTTTGCCTGAAGGTTATTTGCGAGAGCCAAAATCACGTCTACAAAATAGTAGTGTGATTGTACATAGCAAACAGCCTCAATCATTGCTCAATATGCATTTACAAGTGGGTAAGCCTTATTTGCTCAGATCTGATAATTTATCTAATCAATTCGATTCAAAGCAAAGCTATCATGCTGTGGTTGGTATCGGTTTTCCACAGCGTTTTTATCAGACTTTGCAAAATTTAGGAATTGAGCAATTTCAAGCTCATGAGTTTCCGGATCATCATGAATATAAACTGAGTGATCTAAGTTTTCAGAATCAGAATGCGATTATCACAACAGAAAAAGATGCTGTTAAATTAAAAGAAATTTTAATTCAACATCCGGAATTTAATATCCCTATTTGGGTTGTACCAGTAGAAGCCATTTTATCATCCGATTGTTATGAATTGTTGGCGCAACAATTACAACAAGTTGGTATTCATTTGTCTTAGAGATATACCATGAAACACATTGTCATTCCTGCACGTTTTGCAAGTTCGAGATTACCAGCTAAACCATTATTGCTGATACATGGTCGTCCAATGATTTTACGGGTGGTTGATCAGGCAAAAAAAGTTGAGGGCTTTAATGATTTATGTGTTGCGACAGATGATGAGCGAATTGCCGAGATCTGCCGTGCAGAAGGCGTTGATGTGGTATTGACAAGCCCTGATCATCCATCTGGTACGGATCGTTTAAGTGAAGTAGCTCGTTTAAAAGGATGGGCTGAAGATGACATTATTGTGAATGTTCAGGGTGATGAACCTTTATTACCTGCAAAATTAGTTAAACAGGTTTCACAGCTTCTAGTTGATAATCCAAACTGCTCAATGTCTACGTTGTGCGAGCCAATCAGCGTTTTGGATGAATTTCAGCGAGATAGTATCGTCAAAGTTGTCATGTCAAAACATAATGAAGCATTGTATTTTAGCCGCGCAACTATCCCTTATGATCGTGATGGGGCGAAACAAAAACAGCAATCAATGCATAGCAGTGCTTACCGCCATCTAGGTTTGTATGCCTATCGAGTTAAACTATTACAAGAATATGTAACTTGGGATCAAGGTGTGCTTGAAAAATTAGAAAGTCTTGAGCAACTCAGGGTGCTTGAAAACGGTCATCGCATTGCCATAGCTATTGCTGAAGCAAACCTTCCGCCCGGAGTTGATACTCAGGAAGATTTAGATCGATTAAACTCAATGTCTATCAGTTTCTTTGAATAATATGACAAAAGAAGTTCAAATCTATGAACATTATCCTTGGCATCAGCAAACGTGGGATCTTTTAACCTCGCGTTTTCCTGATGTTGGGCATGGTTTATTGTTTTATGGAAAGAAAGGATGTGCTAAACAAGAGTTTACCGATAGATTTGTAGCATGGGTGTTATGTTTAAATAAACAATCTGAAAATGCCTGTGGCGAATGTAGTAGCTGTCAATGGTTAAAGTCGGATACACATCCTAACTATGTTCACATCACAACAGATGAAGATAATAAAAAGCAAAATGCAAAAATTAAGATTGAAAAAATTCGAGATCTTTTACCTTTTGTTCAGCAAACTGGTGAAGGCTGGCGTGTTGTAGTCATTGAACCTGCTGAAGCTTTAAATATAGCTTCATCAAATGCTTTATTAAAAACTTTAGAAGAACCTGGTGAGAAAGTTGTTTTGATCTTGGTTGCAGATCATTATTTGAAATTACCTGCAACTATTCGGAGTCGATTGCAACACTTTGCATTGGATCGCTTAAAAGATGAGGATGCTCAGAATTTTTTGAAAGAAAGAATTTCTGACCTGAAACCACTACAACTGTCTTTGCTACTCAATCTTGCTAATGGAATGCCATTAACTGCAATCGAAATACAAAACAGTGAGTGGTTAGATAAACGAGCATCATTTTTAAAAGATTGGTCTAAGCTTTGTTCTGAAAAGACTATGCCTTTGCATTATGCTAATAAATGGTCGAAAGAGCTAAGTTTTGCAGATTTTATGGTTATGTTTGAATACTTGTTTGCGGATGTTATTCGTCTAAAGCTAAATCAGCAATTAAAAAATCAAGATTTAGTTTTTGATGATTTGGCTCAAATATATAACTTAGAAACTCTGTTCTCAATTTATTCGGATTTCCAGCAGAAAAAACTAATGTTGGAGCAAAATGTTCAGTCGCAATTAGTTATGGATGAGCTATTTATTCAGCTAATGAATGTTAATTAGTGACGATATTTTTTAAATGCTTATAAATAGATAAGTTATTTGAAACATTATTTGTTGTTTCTATTAATGTTTCTTATAATTCAAAAAATGAAACTTGATTGGGTTCAGCTAAGTAGATTGACGGTGTTTATCGCACTTGTATTTGAAACCATGAGCGTTCATGCTTTATTACGGTTAATCAGCATCATATAAGAAACTTTAAGTAAATTAATAACAGGGGAATGTAATGCAACCACAAATGATGGGCGGGATTATACAAGTCAATATTCCTGACAAGGCTACCTTGCAAGCGAGTTATATGCCTTTTGTACAAGGTGGTGGTTTATTTGTTCCGACTAAGCAAGCGGTAAAAATGGGACAAGAAGTTTTTATCCTTGCGACTCTGCCTGATCAATCACAGAAAATTCCTTTAACTGGTAAGGTGATTTGGATTTCGCACAAGCAAACCCATTTTAAACCACAAGGTTTTGCGATTCAGCTTGCAGGTGATAAAGGTGTTTATTATCGAACAGAGGCAGAAAGAATTTTAGCGGGTTCAAAAAGCCTTGATCGTGCAAGTTATACTATGTAATTAAATTTTTTAGGAACAAAGCGTGTTTGTTGATACCCATTGCCATTTAACCATGTTAGATCTCACGCCATACGGTGGAGATCTAGATCAAGCGCTCGATGCTGCACGTCAGGCAGGCGTAACTAAATTCATGGGGATATCTGTGGATTTAGAAGATCAGATAAAATTGGCAGAAATTGCATCACGACACGATGATGTTGGTTACACAGTAGGGGTTCATCCATGTGAAGATCAACATGTCATGGCCCGAGCTACAACAGATTTTTTGGTCGAGTTGGCTCAATCAGAAAAAGTCTGGGCCTTAGGTGAAACAGGTTTGGATTATTATCACAGTACTGATTTTGTTGAAGATCAGAAGCAATGCTTTGCTAGACATATACAAGCATCAAAAATTGTAAAAAAACCTGTGGTTGTACATACGCGCTCGGCAAAACATGACACTGTAGATATTATTCGAGCTGAACAATCAACACACGGCATATTACATTGTTTCACAGAAGATTGGGAAACAGCGAAAGCGGTCTTAGATTGTGGTTACTATATTTCTTTTTCAGGAATCATTTCTTTCAAAAATGCTCAATCCCTTAGAGATGTTGCTAAGCAAGTACCACTTGATCGTGTATTAATCGAAACAGATAGTCCGTATCTAGCACCTGTGCCATATCGTGGTAAAACAAATGAACCAAAATATGTGCCCTATGTAGCAAAAGCTCTAAGTGAAGTATATGATAAATCGCTTGAAGAGATTGGCATGATTACCATGCAAAATTTTGAAAATCTCTTAAATTTTAAATAACGGTTTGTAGTACTTGAAAAGAGAGTTATCACGTGAAGATGGATCGTCAAGCTCAGTTTAGAGCACGAGAAGCGTTAATTTTTCAAATCGCTGAACAACTCTTATTAGAAAATGGTGAAGCGGGCATGACGCTTGATGCCCTTGCAGCAGAATTGGATTTAGCTAAAGGCACTTTATATAAGCATTTTCAAAGCAAAGATGAGCTGTATATGTTGCTGATCATTCGCAATGAAAAAATGTTGTTGGAAATGATTCAGGATACTGAAAAATCATTTCCGGAGCATTTAGCTTTTTTTATGCTACATCATTTACATCATCCTGAACGTACCGCATTATTTCATCAAATAGAAGAACGTCTTTCAACAACTGGACAAGGAATACAGCTACTATTCAGTGAATTATATAAAATTCGACGTCAAAGATTACGCATTATTATTCGTATGACTGAAAGTTACCTGATTGATATCAATAGTAAGATGACGACACGAGATTATTTAGCCTCGATATGGTCTTTAACCTATGGTGCTGCGGTTATACTAAATTCAAGTTTCTATCAGCGTTATTTGGGCTCAAGAGACACACTACGTGTAGCTTATATAGAACAGGCTTTGGCGATGCCAAAACAGCTTGAACACACATTAACATAGTTGATTATGATCATGAAATCATCACTTCGATTACAGCAAGGTTTTACCCTAATTGAGATCATGGTGGTGATTGTAATCATGACGGTCATGGCATCACTTGTTGTTATGAATATTGGTGGTATAGATCAGCGTAAAGCAATGCAAGCCAGAGAGCTATTTATACTTGATCTGAAAAGAATAAATAAACAATCTGCTGATCAATCAAAAGTATTTGCATTGAATTTTCAAAATGCAACGGATGTTTCGCCATTTACCTATAATTTATTTGAATATCACGACCAGAGTCTACAGCTCGTTCAGCAAGCTGATAAAACATGGCAGGCATATAAGGAATTTAAGCCTCGCCAATTACCAGATAACGTGTCCTTCAGCTTACAAGTTGTTGATGCTGAGCGGTACTCTAAAGCAAACAACGAGGATCTACTGGGGGGTAAATCTCCTCAACTAGTTTGGTTTGGCAATGGTGAAGTTAAACCTGTGAGAATTCAATTTTATTATCAGCAGCAACCGATCGGTAATGAATTAGAATTAGATTACTTGGGGAAAATACATGAAAATTAATACCTTAAGTAAGATGACTAATCGACAATTTAGTTTGCTTGATAAAAAAACAGATTGTCTTAATTTTCAAACAATTGCTGAGGTTAAACTAGATTATCTCAAAATACAGAAAGGTTTTACGCTGTTAGAGGTGATGGTTGCTTTAGCTATTTTCGCGGTCACTGCAATCGCGTTAACTAAAATAGCTATGCAGTATACCCAATCAACTTCAAATGCAATTTTACGTACTAAAGCCCAATTTGTGGCAATGAATGAAATTGCAACCATGGAAATAAATCAAGAGTGGCTTGAAGGAACACAATCTAAACAAGTGACTGCGCAAGGAGAAACTTGGCAAATTGATAAAAAAGCACAATCAACATTAAGCCCCAAAATCCAACGTATCGAGTTACAAGTAAGTTTATATAACACTGAACAAGGCAAAGTTGAGGCAGGAATTACCAATCTTGTATTCTTTAATTATCCTGCTAAAGTCAAAACATCATGAAAATCAAGAATGTTGTAATGAGGTTGGGTTGCAGATTTAATGTTGTCTCAGAGTGTCAGCAAAGTTCAACTAAGTCTTATTTACCAAATAAAATTAAGAGTAATTTAGGTTTTACTTTAGTTGAGTTGCTTGTTGCGATTGCGATATTTGCAGTGCTTTCAATGTTGGGGTGGAAAGTTTTTGATTATCTCATCAAAGTGAAAGATAGAAATGCAGAACATGAAACACATTTATTTGAATTACAGGATGCTTATCAGCAATTTCTAAAAGACAGTATGCAGATAATTCCATTGACTGCAAATGATGGGCGACAATTACAAGCAGCTATGGTTTTGAATGATCGAAGTTTTAGTTTTAGTAAGGCTGGGGTATCTGATCCATTGAAGCAAGGTCTTTCACCATATGAGCGAATAGAATACAGATATGATGCACAACAAAAAAAAGTTTACCGTTTGAAATATACAAATTTAAATATTCCAAATCGTGTGCAACCAGTATCAAGCACTTTACTTGAAAATGTAGATCAATTTAGAATTTTGATTTTAAATCCACAAGAAATTAGCCAATGGCCTGAAAATATTAATGATCCAAATAATGTAAATGAATTAAAGAAGTTACCATTAGGTTTTAAAGTTCAATTGACGATTGCTGGTTCAGATTATGAGTGGATTTATAGTTTATTAAATGCCAATCAGTTATTGGTCAATCAGGAAACTCCACCATGATCAAGATTAAATCTTCTGAACAAGGTATAGCGCTTCTTACAATATTGATCATGGTCGCATTGGCTACTATTTTGGCTGCAACAATTGCAAAACGTCAAAGTAATACTGCTGAAAATACGGGCTATTTGATGCGCCAAAATCAGTCTTTACTTTATGCAAAAAGTGCAGAGGCATTTTTTTCTGAATTATTGATTCAAGATAGTCAAAATGCAGGTAATCTTGATCATTTACAGGAAAGTTGGGCGAAACCAATGCCTCCGTTTCCAGTTGAAGATGGTGCAGTTTCTGGACGTTTAGTTGATGATTCGGGAAAATTTAATTTAAATAATTTAGTTAAGCCAGACGGAAAAGTGGATGATTCGGCTCGTCGGTGGTTTGAAAAACTATTAGTCAGAGTTGGATTGCCAGCGGAGTTGAGTCAAGCTGTCATTGATTGGCAAGATGTGGATGATGAAACTTCGGGTGCAATGGGAGCTGAAAGTAGTATTTATCAAGGAAAGGAACCTGCATATTTGGCATCAAATACAAAGTTCCATAATGTTGAAGAATTAAAGTTGGTTAGAGGTTTCGAAGGTAAAAAAATTGATTTGATTCGTCCCTATGTTTCGGCCTTACCTGAACCAACAAAAATAAATATAAATACTGCACCTGCTTTATTGCTAGCAAGTATAGACCCTAAGGTGGATATGAAAGCGGTAGAGCAGGAGATCAAAGCAAACCAGGCAAACTTGACTTATTTTAATAATCTAGATGATTTATGGAAATTGAATGCATTTTCTGGCATTGATGAGCAGAGTAAAACTGATGCAGGTAGCTTAATGGATGTGCAATCGAATTATTTTACTGCACAGATTGATGTGCTTTTAAGTGAGCGTAAGCGTCAATTCACAAGTTCTATGACTAGAAAAGATAATCATGTAATTGTTTACTCACGAAGTCTTGCACCTTTCAATTGATTTGATAATTGAATTATCAAATATCGACAAGGTTTAAAATCAATCCCAATGCTTGTTTTTTTGCTTTATAATAAAACTCGTTCGCAGATAAAGATTAGCTTGGTGCATGTTAATTCGTAAATTATTTAAGTTTGAAAATGCTCATATTGTACGCAATTGTACATCGGATCGCTGTAAGCGTTCGATTCATGGGCATAGTTATAGAGTTGAATTATTACTCAAAGCGTCAAAGTTAGATCATGGTCAGATGGTTTACGATTTTGGTTTGCTCAAAGGTGTTATAAAAGAACTTTTTGACAGTTTTGATCATGCCATTTGTTTTTGGCAAAAAGATGATGCTGCTTATATCGATGCATGTAAGACATTTAGTGCAAGATGGATTTCATTGCCTGTTTCGCCTTCTGCCGAACAATTTTCACGTATTTTTTTCTATTTAGCTCAACAAGTCCTTCGCTCAACTACAACACAAAATGGTGAGGGTGATGTTCAAGTATATTCAGTGATTGTTCATGAGACTGATACGGGGTACGCCCAAAGTTTTCAGGAAGACATTGAAAATGAGCAAATGGGTATATTGAGTTTGGATCAAATAGTTTTTTCAGAACAAGTCGTATCAGAGTGGAGTGATCCACAGATATATGAGAACTTGAAAAAAGGAATTAAGTTCGAAAATCCAGAAGTAGAATTACAAGTAACACTTTGAGTTTACTTGATAAAGTGAATTCAAATTAAGGAAAGTTGATGCAATTTACGGAACAACAGCTCAATAAATTAAATAAAATTCAGATTGATGAATCTTGGAAATATTCACTTTCTGAATTTTTACTTGGGCAAAAAATGGATAATTTACGCGAGTTTTTGCAACAAGAGAAACTTGCCCAAAAAACGATTTATCCGCCAAGCAAACAAATTTTTAATGCATTTAACACCACTCCACTTAACCATGTGAAAGTCGTCATACTTGGTCAGGATCCTTATCATGGACCGAATCAGGCGAATGGTTTAAGTTTTTCGGTACAAAGAGGGGTTGCATTACCTCCATCTTTACGTAATATTTTTCATGAATTGAATACTGATTTAGGCATACCTGTTTCTCGACATGGTGATTTGAGTAAATGGGCTGAGCAAGGTGTGTTATTGCTGAACAGTGTGCTGACGGTTGAAGCTGGTCAACCCACCTCACATCAGAAACAAGGTTGGGAAGATTTTACTGATAATGTGATTGATGTGTTGAATGAACATCGTGAACGTATCGTATTTATATTATGGGGAGCTTATGCTCAACGTAAAGGACAGCGCATAGACCGTAACAAACATTTAGTTTTAAGTGCAGCCCACCCGTCACCTTTATCAGCAAACCGAGGTGGTTTTTTTGGCTGTAAAGTGTTTTCTAAAACAAATCAATATTTGAAACAACATGGCATTGAGCCTATAGACTGGCAATTGGACGCATAATGAATTCTCCCGATTTAAATAGCTATCATCCTGATTTGATTGTCGAGCACGCTAAAAATGGTTGGCGTATTGTTCGTTTGAACCGACCTAAATCATTACACGCATTGGATGAATCGATCGTAAGTGCTTTACTCAAAGTGTTCGAACATTTCCATGATGATGAAAGTGTAAAAGCGATTTGGTTTGATTCGACTACACCAAAAGCATTTTGCGCGGGTGGTGATGTTCGTAAATTGCGCCAATTGGTTATTAACAATGAAGTTGATACGGCTAATAAATTCTTTGAGCAAGAATATGCACTAGATTTACTGCTGCATAACTATGCTAAGCCTATTGTGGTTTGGGGTGAAGGTTATGTCATGGGTGGCGGACTAGGCTTATTTATGGCTGCACCATTTCGTTTGGTCACACCATATTCTCGTTTGGCTATGCCTGAGATTAATATTGGATTGTATCCTGATGTTGGTGGTAGTCGCTTCCTTGCTGATCGTGGTCAAATTGGTCTATTTACTGGTTTAACGGGTTCAATCATGACAGCTGCTGGAGCATTCAGTATTGGTTGGGCGACACATATTTGTGAAGCTCAGCGTGATAATGTGCTTCAAAAAGTATTGAATGTTGATTGGAATCATTATCCAGCTGGCGCGTTTAGAGCAATCGATGACACCCTGAATAGCCTGCATCGTCCAGTTGCTTCTGGACCATTACAAAATTCTATTGATGTTATCCATAGTGTTTGTCGTGGACAAAGCTTTGAGTATGATTACCAAGCTATTATAGGTTTGAGTGATGCAAGTAGTGACTGGTTGCGTCAAGCTAGTGAGAATTTACAGAAGGGTTCTCCGAGCACTGCAGCGATTACTTGGTTGCTTTGGCAATGGGGTAAACAAGGTCATGCATGGGATGAGGTTTTTGCTTTAGAGTCACAAATTTCTGATTGGAAGATTCGTCATCCTGATTTCGTAGAGGGTGTGCGAGCACGTTTGGTTGATAAGGATCTTTCACCTGAATGGAAGTCTGCTGAAAAAATCACTTTGAAAGATATATTGTCTGATTGTCCACCAATTACAACAATTGATAGTTGGAATGCCTTATTAAGACAATATGGTGTAATTTCTTAAGTAGATATGACCGTTAATAAAGATGAATATTGGATGCAGTTTGCCTACGAGCAGGCTGCAATCGCAGCATCACAAGGTGAAATACCTGTTGGCGCTGTAATCGTGAGTCAAGGTAAAATCATCGGCTCAGGTTACAATGCGCCTATCCAACTGTCTGATCCTACGGCACATGCAGAGATTCAAGCGCTACGCTCAGCTTGCCGAGCTATTGAGAATTATCGATTACCAGATGATGCTGTTTTATATGTGACGCTTGAACCTTGTACCATGTGTGTCGGTGCATTGATTCATGCAAGGATTCAAAAAGTGATTTTTGCAACGACTGAGCCAAAAGCTGGTTCTGTTGTTAGTGCTCGTCAATTGTTAGATAATGGTTATTACAATCATAAATTTGTATTTGAACAGGGTTGTTTACAAAAACAATGTTCAGCTCAACTAAGTGATTTTTTTAAGCAAAGAAGAAAAGAAAAGAAGCAAGCCCACTTATCTAAAACGTCCTTAAATGATTAAACATGTCTTTTGAGTTGTGGCAAACTAAGCCGCGATGATTTTGGTCAAATTAAAAAAAGGCAAAGCTATGCGTAATGCAATCACCGTAAAAAAAGAGTTCCACGCACCTCTTTCAGAAGTGTTTGATTTATTGTCAAAACATGCAACTTATAATAAGGCTTTTGCTCCATTACAAGTGGTACGAGTTAAAGATTCGGCTGATCCAAAACGTCCAGATGGCATTGGGTCGGTTCGTCGAATGGGATTTGGTCCTGTAAAACCATTGCAAGAAGAAATTACATTATTGGAAGAAAATAAACGTATTGAGTATAAGTTGATTAACAATCCACTTGTAAAGCATCATTTGGGTCAAATTGATTTCAAAGAAATTACACCTTACGTAACATTGGTAACTTACAAGATTGAATTTACAGCAAAAGCACCTTTTGTGAGTAAATTAATTCTTGCACAACTTAAAGCAGTAATTACACTAGGTTTCTCAAAACTAGCGAAATCAGTTGCTCCATAAAGAGAAGAGAATGACAGTTCATATTATTACGATTGATGGTCCAAGCGGATCTGGAAAAGGTACGTTAGCTGCTAAGATTGCTGCACATTACCAATATAATTTATTGGATTCTGGTGCGTTATATCGTTTACTTGGACTGTCTTTGGCTCAAAAAAACTTATTAGAGCAACTTGAAACTAAGTTGGATGAATGTGTCGAAATTGCAACTCATTTAAATATCGAATTTAAATCAACAGAATCTTCCACGATTATTCTACTCGATGGTGCTGATGTGACGAATGTGATACGCACGGAAGAAGTGGGGGAATATGCTTCTAAAGTTGCAGCAATTCCAGCATTACGTAAAGCGTTATTTGATCGTCAAAGAGCTTTTATCCAGTCTCCAGGATTGGTTGCTGATGGTCGTGATATGGCAACTTCTATTTTTCCTGAAGCTCAGGCAAAGATTTATCTCACTGCATCTGCACAATCACGAGCGGAGCGACGTGTAAAACAGTTGCAGGGTATGGGTCTTGATGCTAAAATAAGCGACATTTTATCTAACATAGAGGCTAGAGATAAGCGAGATATGGAGCGTACAGTTGCTCCACTCAAGCCAGCCGAAGATGCTTATATCGTTGATAGCTCTGAGATAGGTATCGATGAAGTATTTAAGCTCATGGTTGACTATATCGACAGTCGTATAAAATAGATATTGAATTAACTTTCAGTTGAAGCATTGCTTGATCAGATCTTTTGGACAATGTAACAACTTAACTTAACCGGCCTTGTCTGATCCAAGACCGCTGACTTTATCAGGTATATCATGACCGAATCTTTTGCAGCCCTCTTTGAAGAAAGTGAATTAAACCTCAACGTTGAAAAGGGTGCAGTCATCCAAGGTACTGTTGTTAGTATCGATTCTGACTGGGTTACTGTCGACACTGGCCTTAAATCTGAAGGCGTTGTTGATCGTGCTGAATTTTTAAATGAACAACGTGAACTTGAAGTTCAAGTTGGCGATACTGTTGACGTAGTTGTTGAAGCGCTTGACAACGGTATGGG
>Ga0247720_100206_pt1 | contig 27560 bp, 25 predicted proteins | sample MSEWel2015_12_15_FD_189078 | JGI IMG/M metagenome (GOLD analysis project Ga0247720, IMG submission 189078) | Subsurface sediment microbial communities from gas well in West Virginia, United States - MSEEL Well Study Marcellus 3H_2015_12_15 | ecosystem: Environmental > Terrestrial > Deep...
TTATGCAGCATCCCGGTTCGGGGTTTTGCGACTTAATTGGTCAGGCTCTGGATGGGGGCAGGGATGCGGCCTCCCCGGCGCACAAAGTTGTCCGCGGAATAGGGGTGCACCGCCATTACCGGCGCTTCTCCCAAAAGCCCGCCAAAGGTAACTTTATCCCCCACCTTTTTCCCCGGGGCCGGAATGATGCGGACCGCGGTGGTTTTATTGTTGATCACACCAATGGCCACCTCGTCGGCAATAATGGCGGCGATGGTTTCCGCACTGGTATCCCCGGGAACGGCAATCATGTCCAGGCCTACCGAACAAACGCAGGTCATGGCCTCCAGCTTGTCCAGGGAAAGGGCACCCTCCTCCACGGCCCGGATCATCCCCGCGTCTTCGCTGACCGGGATAAAGGCTCCCGACAATCCGCCCACGTAAGAGGAGGCCATAGCCCCTCCTTTTTTAACGGCATCGTTTAACAGGGCCAGGGCGGCGGTGGTGCCGTGGGTGCCGCAGCGTTCCAGGCCCATGGCTTCCAGGATTTCCGCCACGCTGTCTCCCACTGCCGGGGTGGGGGCCAGGGACAGGTCTACAATGCCAAAAGGTACACCCAGCCGTTCTGCTGCCAGCCGGCCAACCAGTTCCCCCATGCGGGTAATTTTAAAGGCCGTCTTTTTCACCGTTTCCGCCAGTGTTCCGAAATCCGCGTTGCCCACCCGGGCGACGGCGTTTTTAACCACTCCCGGTCCGGATACCCCTACGTTGATGGTGCATTCGGGCTCCCCGATTCCATGAAAAGCTCCGGCCATAAAGGGATTGTCCTCGGGGACGTTGCTGAAAACCACCAGTTTGGCGCAGCCCAAACCACCCTGTTCCGCTGTCCGCGCGGCGGTTTCTTTAATCACCCGGCCCATCAGGTAAACGGCATCCATATTTATACCCGCCCTGGTGGTAGCTACATTTACCGAGGCGCAGACCCTTTCGGTGCCGGCCAGGGCGGCGGGGATGGAGTTGATCAGTACCCGGTCGCCGCCGGTAAAGCCTTTGTGTACCAGGGTTGAAAAGCCGCCGATAAAGTTTACCCCTACGGCGGCCGCGGCGGCATCCAGGGTAAGGGCGTATTCCACGTAATCTTCTTGATGGCTGCATTCGGCAATCAGGGAAATGGGGGTGACGGAGATCCGTTTATGCACGATGGGAATGCCGTATTCCCGGCTGATTTCTTCTCCTACCGCAACCAGCCTGCTGGCCAGGCGGGTGATCTTATTATAGATTTTACGGCATGCCGTCCTGGGATCCGGGTCCGCGCAGTTTCTCAGGCTGATGCCCATGGTAATGGTGCGAATGTCCAGGTTTTCTTCCTGGACCATCTTAATAGTTTCCATAATTTCTGCCAGGGTAAGCATGGCATTATTTCTCCTTCGTTTTTTATTCACTAAATCCTGTGCATAAAGCGGAAGGCGTCCTCATGCTGGGCGTCGATTTGCACTCCCAGTTCGGAACCTTTTGCCGCCAGGCGCTCTTTTAAAGTGGCCAGGTCAATATAACTTTTTTCCATATCGGCAATCATGATCATGGCCAGGAATTCCTGCAGGATGGTCTGGCTGATGTCCAGGATATTGATATTGTTTTCGGCCAGCACCTGGGCCACCCCGGCGATAATGCCCACCCGGTCGGGCCCCAGGACGGTGACGATAATCCGGTTTTTCTTTGGCTCCTGTACGTACATATGGACTACTTCCTTTCTGTGGGCTCGTCAGATGACTGTTTGGCTTTAAAAGTTTTTACCATTGGCCAGCTATTGTACCTTTTCTTTACCAAAGAGAAAAGGCCCGGGAGGCCGGCATCATACCGGATAACCCTTTTCGGTCACGAGCATTTCCAGCCACCGTTTGAAATAGATGGGCAGGATGAAATTCTTCTTCACATGTTCCCTGGCATTTTGCCCCAGCTTTTCTGCCAGGGAGGGATCGCGCAGGATTCTAACCACTGCCCGGGCCATTTCTTCGGTGCTGGCTGCGGCCAGCCCGGTTAGCCCGTTTATTATCTGCACCGTAATACCGCCAACGGGGGAAGCCACGACAGGGCGTGATTTCCACATGGCTTCGGTTACGGTCAAACCGAAGCCCTCCCGTACCGATTTCTGGACCACCACCGCCGCAACCCGCTGCAGGACATTGATCTCCAGATCGCTGGTGGGAGGAAGCTCCAGAATTATGATATCCGGGTCGTGGGCAGCTTCTTCCCGCAATTCCTGGAGAACCTGGATGCCTTCAGGATCATCGGTGGCCCCGCCCCCTGCCAGCACCAGGCGGCAGGGTACTTCCTGACGGATAAGACGGAAGGTCTGCACAACTCCCAGCGGGTCTTTGAGGCGGTCAAACCGGGAAATTTGCACCACCAGGGGTAAATCCAGAGGTATATTCAGCCGCTCTATTACTGCGGCAATCTCAGAAGGAGTTACCTCCCGGTTTTTTTCCGCCAGGGGGTCGATGGCCGGGGGCATAATGTACTGGCGGTGGCCCAGGTTCCTGGCATAGGCAGGGATGTGGTAAATGGAGGCGTCGCAAAGCCTGGCCCAGGGGCTTAAAAAATCCCACACTTCCCTGCTTACGTCCACCGGGTCAATGTGGCAGTACCACAACCAGCGGCCGGGATGGCCGGGACGGATTTCAGCCAGCCCCAGGGGCTGCTGATCGTGGAGAATGACAAAGCCCGCCCGGGGGTCTACCAGGTCGTAGTTTTCCCGGGATATCCGGCGGTAGGTGTCCAGCATGGCGGGCGTTATTTGCACGGGCACGCCGTGAAAGGCGTTGTGAAAGGTTTTGGTCACCCGGAAAAATTCTTCATCCCCCTTGATAACGTCCCAGCGCACTTCCAGGCCCGCTTCCTCCATCATGGGCACGAGGCGCTTTAAAATTTCCGCCACCCCGCCCCCGGTAAGGGTGGAATTAATGTGCTGGACCCTGCACCCCTTGAGCTGCCGGGCCAGCTCGTAAATTTCTTCAATGAGTTGTTCACCAACAACAACCTGATAATCCCTGATACCGGCCATAAATAACCCTCTTCCTCTGCAGTTTTTCCTAAAACCCCTAGTATATTCGCCCGAAAAAAAATTTTTTCCTCCACCTGCTCTGGTTAGGTGGAGGAAAATTTTTTGCGATGGGTTCTAGTAGTTAAGTTGAAATTCCAGCGTGAGCAGCTTTCACTTTTACTGCTTCTGCAGGCCGGCCAGCAGGGCCTGGCCGGCGCTTGTACCCAGCCTGGCAGCCCCGGCTTCGATGAGGGCCAGGGCTTGTCCGGTGGTGCGAATGCCCCCCGAGGCTTTTACGCCCATTTCCGGGGGGAGGTTTTCCCGCAATAACTTTACGTCTTCCACCGTAGCTCCGCCGGGGCCGAAACCGGTGCTGGTTTTTACATAATGGGCGCCTGCCTGACGTACCAGCCGGCAGGCGGTAATCTTCTCCCCGTGGTTTAAGTAGCCTGTTTCGATAATCACCTTGACCAGCCCACCGGGCAAAAGGGCGGTCACTGCCTCCACCACTCCCCGGATATCGGCCACGACCAGGTCGTGGTTTCCTTCCTTCAAAGCGCCGATATTTATGACCATGTCCACTTCCCTGGCCCCGTTATTTATGGCCTCTTCAGCCTCTTTCTTTTTTACGGATGGCGTGGTTGCCCCCAGGGGAAAGCCAATCACCGTGCATACCGCCACGCCGGAACCGGCAAGCATTTTTGCGGCACATTCTACATGGACGGGATTAACACATACGGCGGCGAATCCTTCAGCCATCGCCTCAATACAAAGTTGCCGGATGTCCCGGGTGGTGGCTGTGGGTTTAAGCAGGGTATGATCAATCATGGCGGCCAGCTGGTTTCTGGTCAACCGCCAACCCCCCCTTGTGAAATTACTGTTATCTAAGTGAACGGGTGTCGGGGAATTACTGGTTGCCTGTTGTTACCGTGGTTTCTATTTTAAGCTGCCTTTGCAGCAGGTTTAACAGCAGGCTCAAGGCCAGCCCTATTGCCAGCGTGCTTACCAGCACCAGGGTGGTATTAAATTGCAGCCAGGCCACCAGGTATGCTGTGGCAATGACAATGGAAAGGATCATGAGGGGAAAAGCTACTTTAAAGAAACCCAGGAAGCTGATGGGCGTACCCCTCTTTTCAGCCATGCCCACCACTACCACGTTGGCCGAAGCACCGATGATGGTACCGTTGCCACCCAGGCAGGCGCCCAGGGAAAGGGACCACCACAGGAAATTGAGGTTTTCGATACCTCCCAGGCGGCCCATATCCTGAATCAGGGGAATCATGGTCGCCACAAAGGGGATGTTGTCCACAAAGGCCGAGGCCAGGGCCGAAAGCCAAACAATCAAAAGGCCCGCCGGCAGGAGTTCTCCCCCGGTAACCTCCAGGGCAAAATGGGCGATGGTTTCAATGACCCCTACTTCTTCCAGCGCTCCCACCAGGGCAAACAGGCCGATAAAGAAGAAGATAACCGGCCATTCTACGGCGTGCAGGGCATGTTCCGGGTCGGAACGGGTGATTACCAGCAACAGGGCCGCCCCGGCCATGGCGATCACCGAGCTCTCCAGGTGCAGGAACTGGTGCAGGGCAAACCCGGCAATGGTTAAACCCAAAACCCAGAGGCAGGGTTTCAGCAACGCGGCGTCTTTAATTTCGTCCCATTCATTAAGCTCCAGGATACTTTTTTGATTCTCAGGGTTTGTAACCAGGTTCCGGCGGTAAATGAGGCGCAGGATGAAAATGGTTGTAACATAAATTACAACCACCACCGGGGTAAGGTTAATCACAAAATCCATAAAGCCGAGCCCTACGGCGCTGCCAATCATGATGTTGGGCGGGTCTCCGATCAGGGTTGCCGTTCCCCCAATGTTGGAAGCAATAATTTCAGAAATTAAGAAGGGCAGGGGACTTACCTTTAGTTTGTGGGCGATGGCAAATGTAACGGGCACGATGAGGAGTACCGTGGTCACATTGTCCAGCAGGGCAGAAAGTACGGCCGTGACCAGGGCAAGGGCGGCCAGAATGCGCAGGGGCTCCCCCCGGGCCATTTTGGCCGCCTTGATGGCCAGGTACTCAAAGATCCCCGTTTCACGGGTAACGCCCACGATAATCATCATGCCCGTTAAAAGGCCGATGGTATTCCAGTCGATGTAATGGACGGCCAGTTCCGGGGTAATAATGCCGGCCAGTATGACTATCGCCGCACCGCAAAAAGCAGCCACGGTACGGTGAATCTTTTCCGAAATAATTATAGCATAGGTAAGTAAAAAGACGGACGTAGCTAAAATAACCTGCGTTTGAGGGGTCAAATTTCCCATCTCCTTTCTTTCATATTGTTTCGACAATCGTCCGGTCTTACTACGTTTAAGGAAACCACCTCCGTTGAGCACAAGGATGTGACTAATTTCAGGCAAAGTTAAAGGGGGGTAGTCAAGTGACTACCCCCCCCGGCAGTCGGTACCGTTGCAGCCTGGCGATCATAGTCCTGGAAAGGACCTTAGACCCATGGCTTTAGCGTCCCGGGCTTTCACCCGGTTTGCCCAACCCGAAAGTACCAGAATTTATTTAATTTGACTATTAGGCATAGTTAATTATAGTACAAATCCCTCGTTTAGACAATAGAGGTATAATTGGTTTTAATTATATTTTTTATAAATGCAGGTTTTTCTCCGGGAATGTAGAAGATCGTGCAAATAAGGATTGCTTGGGGAGGTTAAGGCCAGTATGAAAATACTTCTGGCCGTGGATGGTTCGGAGAATTCACTGCGTGCAGCCAGGACGGCTTTGCGTTTGAGCAAACTTAATCCCGGAGTTTCGGTAACAGCATTATATGTGGGGCCTTCCTGTTATAAAATTTTTCCCGAGCCGGGGTCGTGCACGTGGTTGCAGCAAAAAGAACTGGATCAGGAAATAGAGGCCCGGGCGGAAAAGGTCTTTGCCGCCGTAGAAGAAATATTTCAGGCAGAAGGCCTGACCGTAAACAAAGCAGTGGAGCGGGGAGATGCAGCCGAGGCTATCTGCCGCCTGGCTGCGGAAGGGTGTTTTGATCTCATTATCATTGGCAGCCGTGGCTTTGGTGATCTCAAGTCGCTGTTTCTGGGCAGCGTAAGCCACAAGGTGCTGCATCTGGCCCCCTGCCCGGTAATGGTGGTCAGGTAAGAGCAGGGTATAGATTCATCCGGTAAGTGTGTGGATTTACGCGCACACGTATATAATTATAATTAAAACTTTATCGCCATCCCTTGAGGAGGGGAATTCATGTCCACGATACTTTCCCTGGTGAGGGGTCGTTACTCCGTCCGCCATTACCGGCCGGATCCGTTGCCGGAGGCATTGCTGGATCAGCTCCTGGAGGCGGCCCGCTGGGCCCCGTCGGCGGGTAACCTGCAACCCTGGTTTTTTTACGTGGTTACCCGGCAGGAAAAGAAAGAAGCTCTGGCCCGGGCAGCTTTAAACCAGCGCTTCATTACCCAGGTTCCCGTGGTGATCGTGGTTTGTGCCGAGCCGGAACGTTCGGCCCGGGTTTACGGTGAACGGGGGCGTAAGCTTTACTGTATTCAGGACACGGCTGCCGCCATCCAGAATATCCTGCTTACCGCTAGCGCCCTGGGCCTGGGAACCTGCTGGGTGGGAGCTTTTAACGAGGACCAGGTGAGGGAATGCCTGGAGATTCCCCCGCAGTTCAGACCGGTGGCCATTATCCCCGTGGGTTACCCGGCCGATGATCCGGCCCGCCGGCCAAAGAGAAGGGAACTAGAAGATATTGTTAGTTATATTTAGTAGATATATTACCAGATGGCATTAACCGCCCTGCCATTCATCCTCCTGCGGATGATCTGCTCTCTTTTGATGGACGGTATATTTTCCGTGGAAATAAAAATGAGGCTGCCGGTGGGACAGGCGGTAACGCAGGCCGGTTCGAGACCGGCGTCAAGGCGATCCTTGCAGTAATCACATTTTACAACCACCCCTTTTTCTTCGTCCCATTGGGGGGCGCCCCAGGGGCAGGCCATGATGCAACTCTGGCAGCCCACACATAGTTCCTGGTCGATAAATACGATACCGTCGCTGGGGCGTTTCTGAACGGCCCCCACCGGGCAGGCCTGGACGCAGAAAGGGTCTTCACAATGGCGGCAGGTTGTGAAAACATACTTTGCCATGATCCGGCCGTTTCTGGTGGCAGGACCCGCCGTAATAATTTTTCCAGGCCTGGGTCCTGTGGCGAGCCCCTTATTAATCTTGCACTGCACCTCGCAACTGCGGCAGGAAATGCATTTTTTTTCGTCCTGGAAGAGGGAGTAATTGCTCATCATTATGCTCCTTTCTTTTTTTTGCCTGTTCCTGTTGACCGGGGTAGTGGTAAACGCTGCATACCGGCTGCAGCCCATATCTTAATTTAACTATAGTTCGATATGTTGTATTAGAAAACCTTCTTGGAAGCATTATTTAATTTAATTAAAAAATAAATTTCAAAGTTTTGATGGATATGGCTGAAAAGGCAAAAAAAATAAACCCCCAGCCGGGGTTTTTAAATTCTTGACAATCATTATTTTACATTATCCATCGGGCCAGCTTGTCTGGATTGACAATGCTGATGGTCCTTCCTTCATAGACGATGCTTTTTTCCTGTTTGAAGGTATTCAAAAGGGTGGTTACTGTCTGCCTGGAAGTGCCCACCATATTGGCCAGCTCCTCGTGGGTAAGCTGAACACCCAGCTTGATGCCGTTTTTGGTTTCCACGCCGCAGCGCTCACCCATTTTTAAGAGGGTCAGGGCCAGGCGTCCGGGAGCCTGCCAGCAGACCATTTCATGAATAATCTGTTCTGCTTCCCGCATGCGAACACCCAGCAACTTGGCCACTTTTATGGCCAGGAAAGGGTGGGCCCCCATCAGTTCTTCAAATTTATTCTTGCGTAAAACCACCAGGCTGACGTTACTGATGGCCCCGGCAAAGCAGGTGCGTTCTCCTCCCCATAGCGCTTCGGCCAGGCCCATCAATTCTCCCGGGCTGCGTATGCTGCCCACGGTAACACGGCGACCATCGGCGTTCAAGCGATAGATTTTTACCCATCCGCTTTCCACCAGGTAAACTCTATCGGCAGGATCGCCGGCGGCAAAAATAACGTGTCCCTTGGGGTAATGCACCGTAAATCCCGCCTGGCGTATAATCGCCTTTTCCACCTCATTTAAGGCCGCAATTTCCACGTGTTGCAGTGGCATATCCCTGTCCCCCCTGTAAAAAGGGTTTTTCTCCACTTAAAACTTTCTAGAAAATTCTTGGTTTTTTTAACAACTATTTATAAGAAAAGTTAATACGTTTATCATTTATTATATTTCTATTTATTTATCCCTGTCAATGGTTGATGTAAGAATGGGTTTAATTATGCTGGTAAATAGCAGCCAGAGCAGGATAGAATTGGGCGATACAAAACAATATGAAAATATTATCGCAATATGTCAATAGAATGACACCGGGGGTGTCTGCAGGATGACTTTAATTATGTCATCTATCCGACATTGGCTTTTTATTATGTCGATTATATTTAATTATGTATAATCCCAGCACGGTTGTTTGAGGAGGTGAGTTGTTTGAATTTATAATGAGGAGGTGGGCATCAAGTTAGGCTGAACATTTTGGGGCTGTATTTTATAAACCGGTTGATTTGCTTTTTTACCACCAGTAAGGATGTATGATGAACTTATTAAGGGTATTTTAAATTCATCTCTTGATTTTGGGGGAGGATTAAATGAAAAAGGGAATTGTCAATAAAATTGCCCTGGTTACCCTGCTGCTGATGCTGGCAATTCTGGTTTTAGGTGCCAGCGGAGTGGGAGCACAACAGGGTTCCCAGCCACAGCTGGTGGGAAGCGACCTTGGCTTGAAGGGAAAACTGGGGGAAGCCATAGCCAATGCCCCGGTGGGTACGGGCAAAGGGGAGATTGACCCCAATGCACCCAGGGGGGCTTTCGGCATCCCCGGAGCGCCCCAGATTAATTACCTGGTGGCCATCCTGTGGGCCATCTGGGTGGGCTGGATCTTCTCCACTGTGGGCGCCTTTGGCGGCATCATGGCCGGGGTAGGTCATATGACCGTTTACGGTTTGGGTGACTATATCAAGACCTTTAAGAACACCGCGCCCCAGGTTAACAAGCTACTAACAGACAGCATCCGCACCTCCAACCAGTTTCTGGTTGGTTTGTCATCCCTGCTGAGCACCATTAACTACCTGAGGGCCAAGCGTCTGGCCTGGCCCCTGGGTCTGGCCCTGGGGGTAGGTTCCATTGTGGGCGCCGTGGCCATCCCTGCCCTGACCGGCGGCAAGGTCAGCTTTAGCCAGTATCAGGGCTGGTTCGGGCTGTTTGTCTTCGTGGTGGGCGGTGTCCTGTTGTATGAGACGACCCCCCGGGGGCAGGCCAGCAAGAAGGCAGCCAAAGAAGCGGCCAAAGCTTTTGAGCAAAGTATTAAGGAAAAGAAGGACGAAGCTTCCCAGGGGATCAAAGTTACCCAGTGGGGACTTACTGAAACCAGGTTCACCTTCTTCGGTGTGGAATTTAAGTTCAATCCCATCTGGGCTTTTGTGGGCGGCGTAGTAATTGCGGCTATTTCAGCCTTCCTGGGCGTGGGCGGCGGTTTCTTATATGTACCCTACCTGACCAGTATTGTGGGCCTGCCCATGTTCGTGGTGGCCGGGACTTCGGCTATGGCCGTGCTGGTGAGCATGCTGACCAGTATCACCACCTACATCACCGTTGCCGGTGCCGCCATGGACTGGGGTATGATCGGCGTGGAATTGATCGGCGTATTTATCGGTTCCATGATCGGCCCGCGTACCCAGAAGTATATCCCGGATATCTGGCTGAAGAGATTGTTTGTGGTGCTGGCGCTGTACGTGGGACTTCGGTACTTCAGCAGAGGCTTCTTCGGTCAATCATGGGTACCTTAATATGCATATCCCAGGTTCCCCGGGTTACTCCCGGGGAACCTGGAGCCACTAACTGTTATAAACGGGGGCTTGATTATGGGCCTTTGGGAACTGGTGGATAAGGTATTGATAATATTTTATAAAATCAGCGGCCATCCGGTTTTTGATTATTTTCTGGGCACCTTCCTGCTGGCGCTCCTGGCGGTGGTCGTTGGTGAATTTACCATATCCCTTGTCTTCCTGGTGAACAAAAACCACCTGGACCGGCTGAATATCCAGCTGGCCAACCTGCAACAGCTGTCCATGCTGGCCTTAAAGCTGGGGGATAAGAAAAGTTACGATGCCTGTAATAAGGAAGCCAACGATACCTTCGGCCGGGTCTTTTTTAACATGGTTGGCCTGTCGGCAGCCGCCCTGTGGCCGGCTTTCTTTGCCCTGGCCTGGATGCAGCTTCGTTTTACCGGCATAGAGTTTCCCATCCCCTTTACCGGTCTGGCTGTAAATTACGTTTTTACTTTTATAATTTGCTACATCCTGGCCCGCATGTTTTTCGGTCGGGTAAAAAACCGGCTACCCTACTTCCGGGGCATACACCGGATGCTGATGGAATATGAGAAAAGTTCTGCCCCTAAAATTTCTTAGAAAAAGGCAAACCATAAACTCACAATATTTTTACATCAAATATTTTTACATCAAACTTTTAAAGTGGAGGCTTCCCTTATGGAAAGTATCTACAGCATCTGTTTTATGTGCACGGTAAGGTGTCCCATCAAGGTAATGGTAGAAAATGATGATGTTAAGTTGATTGAAGGTAACCCCCACGTTGCCGGTATTGAAGGGAGCATCTGCCCCAAGGGGGCAGCGGGGGTAAGGCTTTTAAACGATGATGAAAGATTGAAAAGGCCCCTGATCCGCACCGGCCCCAGGGGTTCCGGCCAGTGGCGGGAAGCTTCCTGGGAGGAAGCGCTGGATTATGTGGCGGCAAAACTGGCTGAGGTGAAAGAAAAATACGGCGGGCGAGCCATTGCCCTGGCTGAAAGAGCACAGCTTAACTCCCATATCAGCAAAACATTTTTAAAGGCTCTGGGGTCCCCCAACTACTTCACCCATGATTCCTGCTGTAAGGGCTCCCTGAATACCGCTTTCCGGACCCTGACCGGTTATACCGACGGCCAGGTGGGGGTAGACTGGGGCAAGACCAAACATATAGTTCTTTACGGCCGTAATATTTTTGAATCACTGGAACTCAAGGCAGTCAAGCAGTTGATGCAGGCCCTGGAAAAGGGGACCAGGCTGACTTACATCGACCCGCGGGTTACCGTAACGGCTACCAAAGCCCATAAATACCTGATGATCCGGCCCGGAACGGATCTGGCCCTGAACTACGCTTTGATGCACGTCATATTAAAGGAAGGGCTGTACGACAAGGAATTTGTAAACCGCTGGGTGCTCGGGTTGAAGGAACTGCAGCAATTCGTGGAACCCTATACTCCTGAATGGGCGGAAAAAGAAACCGGCATTCCTGCTTACGAAATAGTTTCTCTGGCCAGGGAGGTCAGCGAGGCCAAGCCGTCGGTGATCTTCCATTATGGCTACCGGTGTGCTCATTACCTTAACGAGATATATTTTAGAAGATCTATTATCATGTTAAACGCCCTTATGGGCAGCATAGAAGCCCCGGGAGGAATCTTTTTCAAGAAGGGCGCCAGGGATGCAGGCAGGAAGCCGCTTAACAAGTTAACAGATCAGGAACTGCCCAAAGTAACCGAGGAAAGATGCGATGGTGTGGGCACATCCAGGCTGCCACTGCCCGATCCGGCCCACGGCGTGGTCCAGATGCTGCCCAAGGCTATTCTGGAAGAAGATCCATATCCGGTTAAGGCGCTACTTGTCTGGCGCTTCAACCCGCTGCTTTCCATTCCGGACTACGAATACACCAGGCGAGCCCTGGAAAATCTCGACCTGTTGGTGACCATAGATATTCAGTTCAGCGAAATAGCCTGGTATTCCGATGTGGTTCTACCCGAATCCACCTATCTGGAAAGGGGAGACTCCATCCAGGAGGCCAATGGTTTGAAACCGGCCCTCTACATGCGCAGGCCCGCTGTATCCCCGCGCTATGATACCAAGCCGGGCTGGGAAATTATGAAATCCCTGGCAGACCGCCTGGGCATCGGGCAGTATTTCCCTTACCATACTCTGGAAGAACTGTGGGCTTACCAGTTGCAGGGGACCGGTATCAGCATCAGCGACTTTGACGAAAAGGGTTATGTTTCCCTCAGCGATGAGGCCATTTACTGGGACCGTAAGGACGGGATTAAGCTGAAGACTCCGTCGGGGAAAATTGAATTTGTGTCCAGCCTGCTGGAGAAAAACGGTTTCCCATCCTTCCCGGCATATGAGCCCGTACCGGCGCCCCCGGAAGGATATTTCCGCCTGATGATCGGCAGAGCTGCAGCCCACACCCACGTGTCGACGCAGAATAACCCGCTTTTAAATGAACTGGTCCCCGAAAATGTCCTCTGGATCAATACGCGCCAGGCGGCAAAACTGGGCATTAAAAACGGCCAGATGGTAGAAGTTATCTCTTCCCGGGGCCGGGACACTATCCGCGCCTTTGTCACGGACCTCATCCATCCCGAAGCGGTCTTTATGCTGCACGGTTTTGGCCACAAGGTACCTGTGCAGTCCAGGTGCTACGGTAAAGGGGCCATGGATGCTCTGCTGCAGGAAAACATCACCGATATGGTGGGCGGCAGCCCGGCTTTACAGGGTGTATACGTTACCGTCAGGCCAATTAAATGATTTGTTTGGGTAAATGATTTGCTTAGGAGGTCAACCGATGAGCAGGTATTACCTTTACCAGGACGAGAAAAAATGTATTTCCTGCCGCAGCTGTGAAGTGCAGTGCAAGGTTAATAAAGGTTTGGATCCGGGACCCAGGCCGAACCAGATAGTGGTGATAGGCCCTGTCCAGGCAGGCAGCCGGCCCCAGGCAACCAGTATTTTTATGCCCTGTTTTCACTGTGAGGAGCCCTGGTGCGTACCGGCCTGTCCCACCGGGGCGGTGCAGAAGAGGCCTAAAGACGGGATTGTTTTTATCGACCAGGAACTCTGTGTGGGTTGCAAGAGCTGCATCATGGCCTGCCCCTGGGGTGCTCCCCAGTGGGATGCCAGGAAGGGAAAGGCCGTGAAATGCGACTACTGTATGGACCGCATTGATGCCGGTCTCAAACCGGCATGTGTCACTGCCTGTCCCACCGGGTGCCTTCTTTTCGGCCCGGCCGAGCGGATGCCGGATGTAAAAAGGGTTCGCCATGTTCAACAGATTACTGCTGTGGGGTAGAGTAGATAAAGGAGCAGATATATATGGTCAAGGTTTCCTGTAGTGTCAGGAAAGCAGAGGAAATTGTAAAATCTTATCTGGCCATGGAAAGACTTTGCGGCCAGTGCCGCTCCAATCTGAACACAGCATTAAAACTGCTGTCTGCCATCAGGAGCGGCAGGGCCCGCCTGGGCGATCTGGAGGGCTTGCTGACCCTGATCAACAGGCTGCACCTTTCCTGCCACTGTGGCCAGGGGAAACGTGTGGCACCAGAAGTAATGACCATTTTGCGGGAAAACAGGGACGATTTTGTTGTGCACATTGAAAACCGGGTCTGTCCCGCTTCCGAATGTTCCCAGCTGGTGCTTGCACCCTGCCAGGCTGCCTGCCCGGCGGGCATTGATATCCCCAATTATGTTGCCCTGGTGGGCGAAGGCAGGTATGCCGAAGCATTGCAGCTTATACTGGAGGATGTTCCCCTGCCCGGTGTTCTGGGACGCATCTGCGAGCATCCATGTGAGCGCGCCTGCCGCAGGGGTGAGGTTGACGCTCCCGTATCTATTTGCGCTTTGAAAAGGCTGGCCTATGACCAGGTAAGGGAATTAAGGGATAAAGTAAACCTTTTCTCACCAAGGCCTGTCAGGAAATCCGGCAAAAAAGTAGCGGTGGTGGGATCTGGTCCCGCCGGGCTTTCCTGTGCTTACTTCCTGGCCAGGAAAGGCTATTCCGTAACCATTTTTGAGGCCATGCCCGAGCCGGGGGGAATGCTGGCTTACGGCATTCCCCCGTACCGGCTCCCCCGGGATGTGCTCCGCGATGAAATAGCCCGCATCCAGGCTCTGGGCGTGGAGATCAGGTTAAACAGTCCGGTTAACGGTGAAAACGGCATTGCCAGGTTGCTGGAAGAATATGCGGCAGTGTTCCTGGGTACCGGGGCCTGGAAAGGTTCTATCCCCATGCCCAACCATAATTTGTATGACGGGGTTATGGATGGGGTAACCTTTCTCAGGCTGGTAAATCAGAGCTTGCTTGAGGGAAGCGGCCGTCCCGCAGTGGAGGTCGGCGGTAAAAAAGTGGTTGTGGTTGGCGGTGGCAATGTGGCCATTGACGCAGCACGCGTGGCCCGCCGTTTAGGTGCCCATGAGGTAAGGATTATTTATCGCCGCTCCCGCCAGGAAATGCCGGCCCTGGATGAGGAAATTGAAGCCGCTGAAAGGGAAGGGATTATCCTGGATTATCTCATTTCCCCCACCGGCCTGGGAGGCAGTGGTCGCCGCCTCCAGTATATTGAATGTATCCGGAATATGCTCAGCGAGCCCGACGCTACGGGCCGGCGCTGGCCGGTGCCGGTGAAAAATTCGGAGTTCAAACTGGAAGCTGACATGGTAATTTTTGCTGTGGGCCAGAAGCCGGATCTCTCTTTTCTTTCCGGAGGAGCGGACCCGGTGCAGGTGCAGGTATCCCGCGACCGCATAGTTGTTAACCCGGATACCATGGAAACTTCCCTTCCGGGAGTTTTTGCCGGCGGTGACGCGGTTACGGGCCCTGCCAGCGCCATCAAGGCCATTGCTGCCGGCAAGCGGGCGGCAGCGGCTATAGACGCTTATTTGCGCGGCGAAAAGCCTTCCGCGGCCATCAAGTACCCGGTAAAAAGAAAAGTGGCCGTCCTCATGCAGACGACCGCCCGGGAAAAAAGTAGCTCACGGGCGCACACCTTTGATAACCAGTATTTACCTGAAAAACAGGAGACGTTTGAAGAAGTGATGAAAGGCCTTGAGCCTGAGACCGCGGCAATGGAAGCGGCCAGGTGCCTGCGGTGCGACCTCTGCATTGCCTGCGGTAAATGTGCCGATACCTGCCGTAAGGTGGGGGCAGAAGCCATTCAACTGGGATATGTTGAAGGCAGTGAGGGACAGCTAACGGATTTTGAGCGCCCGGCTGCCAGATGCATTGGGTGCGGCAGCTGTTCCGTAAATTGTCCGACCGGGGCCATTACCCTGAATGACGAGGACGGTTTCAGAGAGATACGCATGTGCGGGAGCTTGATGAACCGTGTGGAATTAATAACCTGCCGTATATGCGGGCAATCCTTTGTTTCATCAAAGCACCTGGACTTTATACGGGAGCGCTTAAAAGGTTATCCTGAGCACCTTCATGAGGCTGCCGAAATATGCCCTGCCTGCCTGCGACGGGAGTGGGTCCATCAAATTCACGGCAGGGACTTCCCACCTGCCGATTGGACAGAATTGCTTTCCAGGGTGGTGGAGCGGGAAGCTCCAGCACCGGGAATCCCGGAACTGGAAAAAGATGTTTCCGGGCGTTTCCGGGTTTTCCGGGAAGAGCGGGAGGTCATGGAGAGTATACGGCCCCAGGTGCAGAAAATTCACGAGCTGGTGGGCGAATTATCGACTGTCATCCATGCGCCGGAGCGTTCCACCCTGGAAGCGGGCCGGGTTCTCAATATGATTACCGGTATAGCTGAACAGATGAACCTGCTGGCCCTCAACGCTTCCCTTGAGGCGGTCAGGGTTGGCGGCCAGGGAAGGGAAGTTACCGCCCTGATGGGTGAGATCCAGGAACTGGTTTCCCGGTCTGCCCGCGTAGCGACGGAAATAGGTATTTTCATTCAAAAAGTAAAGCAGGAGACATCTCCTGTGGCCGGAAACGGCAGTTCCGCCGCCGGGGAAAATCTGGTTTTTACCCTGGAAACCAGGCAGCAATTTAATATCATTGTGCAGCATGTGGAAAATGTTGTCCGGCAGGTGGGACGGGTGGCCAGTTTGGCCGTTGAAATAGGCACCGGACATGAGGAGACTGTTTCCGCAGAAGAGAAAACGGCCTGATAAGACTTCACCCGGAGCGCTTGCATGTGCTCCGGGTGATCCCTATTTTCCTTGAATTATATTGGGTGAGGCGATGGTATGGTATTATTTAACAGCATCAAGACCCGCATTTTAATACCCATGCTGGTGTTGCCGGCCCTGGGTTTCGGGTTGCTGGCTTTTTATAATTATACCCAGGCAAAAAATATGATTGCCCAGCAGGAAAAGCAACATATTCAGTCCATTCAGGCTTTTGTGGAAAATGATCTGGCCGAAACCACCCGGCGTATTCGCCTGGGGATTGAAAGTGTGGTCAATAACCCCCAGGTGCAGGAGGCGTTTGCGGCCAGGGACAGGGACAGGCTGGCCGCCCTCACCTCTCCCATCTGGGAAAAAGTTAAGGCGGAAGGAATCGATCAGTTCCAGTTTCACCTCCCGCCGGCCACAGCTTTCCTGCGCCTGCATATGCCCGAAAAATTTGGCGATGATCTTTCATCCTTCCGGGCCACGGTAGTAGAAGCCAACCGGAGTAAAGAGGTGGTGGCCGGTCTGGAAGAAGGGCGGGGAGGTTATGGTTTCCGGGTGGTGGTGCCGGTATTTTACCGGGGACGGCATGTGGGCAGCGCCGAGTACGGCCAGGGCTTTAACGAGGCCCTGCTGGACAAGTGGAAGGCAAAGCTGGGTACGGAATTTTTTGTTTACCGGCGCGGGGACAGGGGTATATCGCTGGTGGATAAAAGCAACCTCCTGGCCGCCACGGAGGGAAAAGATACATATCCCGTTGAGGAAAGTTTAATTAAAACCTGCCTGGAACAGGGGAAAATGCAGGTGACATACATAAACGGCGGCCGCCAGGCGGTGCAGTTGCTTCCTTTAAAGGATTATTCCGGGGCTACCGTTGCCTATGCCAAGATAATAATAAACAGGGCCGACGTGCTTGCCAGGCTGAACGCCACCCTGTATAACCAGCTTCTCATATTCTCGATTATCGGTGTCCTGATACTTGCCGTTACATACCTGCTCCTTCAGCGCTCGTTAAATCCCATTACCGTACTGGCAGGTGAAATGGTCCGTGCGGGTGAGGGTGATCTTTCGGTTTCCCCGGACTGCACTTCCCGGGATGAGGTGGGGCAGCTGACCCAAAGCTTTTGCAGCATGATTGAAAATATACGCTCCCTGGTTGGCCAGGCCCTTGACACTGCCAGCCGGCTTTCGGCATCCGGGCAGGAGCTCTCCCTTTCCATGCAGCAGGTCTCTGCGGGTGCTCAGGAGACGGCGGGTATTGCCGATAACCTGGCCCGGGTTGCCAGCCAGTTGAATGAGGGGGTGGAGGAGCTGGAGAAGAACGCCCACCACGCTTCCCGGTCGGCCCGGGAAGGTGAAGAGGCCATGGAACGGTTGCGCTCCCAGATGGAAGTCAACCAGAACCAGATCAGCGAACTATCTACCGTTATTCATGATCTGGGCCGTCGTTCCCGGGAGATAGGACGGATAGTGGAATTGATCACCGATATTGCCGACCAGACCAACCTGCTGGCTTTAAACGCTTCCATTGAAGCAGCCCGGGCCGGGGAGCATGGAAAAGGCTTTTCCGTGGTGGCCGATGAAATACGCAGGCTGGCCGAACAATCAGCCCGCGCGGTTACCGAGATAGGAGTTTTTATTGAAGAGGTACAGCGGGAAACGGCCCGCGGGGTCAGCAATGTGGAGAAGAGCGTGCAGAGCATGGGCGAGGGCGCCCGGCTGGCCGCTGAAACAGGGAAGCACTTCATGTCCATTGTTCAGCAGGTTGAAAGCATTGTCCGGCAGGTGGAGCGGGTGGCCGGTGCCTCCGGGGAAGTTAGCGCGGCCAGCCAGGAAGTGGCGGCCGCAGCCAGCGAGCAGTCGGGCGCAGTGGAGCGGATAGCCCGGGCAGCTGAGGAACTATCTTCCCTGGCCGCGGAACTGGACTCCCGCGTTCGCCGCTTCAAGTTGCATTAACCCGGGTCGACTTCATCGTAAGATAGGGTTGTCACCCTGGTAAATTCGCCCCGTTTCTTTTCTTCTTCAGTAGCCGGTTGTTCTAAAAGATCTTCATTTCCCGGAGCAAACCGGGGTTCTTTTTTCATAGGAACCGGAGGTGTTTTCTTCCTGGCTTTCATTGGGCATCCCACCCCTTCAAAATATATTCTCCTTCCGGTTCCGCCCTTTATTCATTAATTTTATTCAGGCGCCGGGCTGCAGCCAGCAGCTGTTCTGCCCGGCGCACAATGGGCAGCTCCACCATTTTCCCTTCAACCTGAATGACACCGCTGCCCGCAGCCCGGGCACGGGTAAAGGCAGCAACTACTTTTTGGGCCCAGGCGATTTCCTCGTCGCTGGGAGTAAAGATTTCGTTTACCGGTGATACCTGGGCGGGGTGGATAACCAGCTTGCCCTGAAAACCCAGCCTGCGGGCGCGGCGGGCGTCTTCCATCAGGAAGGAGATATCTTTAAAGTCGGGATTTACGGTGTCCAGGGGTGGGGCGATACCCGCTGTCCGGGAAGCTACCACCAGCTGGTTGCGGGCGAAAAATAACTCCTCCCCTTCCCGGGAATAAGGTACCCCGATATCCATGGTATAGTCATTGCCTCCAAAGGCCAGGCAGATTACCCGGGGGGCGGCGGCAATTTCCCCGGCCCGGGCAATGCCCCGTGCACTTTCAATAAAGGGAATTAGTTTGATCTGGCCGGGAGGCAGACCATTTTGCTGTTCCAGCAAAGACAGCAACCAGTCTACCCGGCCCACATCTTCCCCGGATTCAGCCTTGGCCAGCATCAGCCCTGCTACGGGTAAGCCAACTACGGCCTGCAGATCGCGCAGGATATGGGGTGAGGTCACGCCGTTAATGCGGACAAAAGCGGGAATGGGACGGGGAACGCTTAAGAGTTGAACTGCCAGCTGGCGTGCCTGTTCCTTACGGGTTTCTGCCACAGCGTCCTCCAGGTCGATAATAACTGCGTCGGCACCGGCTGCAAAAGCCTTTTCTCCCTTCCTGGGGTCGTCGCCGGGAGTAAAAAGAAGAGTGCGCAGCGGAAACATTGAAAATACACCATCCTTTATAAATTATTACCGGAGCATTGGACACAATCTTTTGACACGGTACGGTTCGGGTAAGTAAAATTATCTCGGACTTGTTTGAGGGAATATCAGCGGCATAGATTGGATATCAAAGCAAGCTGCTGCATCTGCTTCTGCGGAGCACCGGCAGTATATGTACTTTTCAGAGAATTTCTTTTATAATTACGGGATAACCGCCAGCCCGGGTTGTTACGCGATGTCCCGGAAGAGGTTGCTTCCCGTTTATGATCGGGGTACTATGGAATTAAGTTCGTCGGGGGAAGGTTATTTCCTTTCGGAATAGCTGATAACCTGCCGCATGATTTGCAGTGGCGGGTGGATGGAGGTGTGGGTTTTGCGGGAGATTGCCCTGCCGGATTTTATAGGCGAGTCGGAACACGGGATGATTGTGATGGTATCGGCGCTGGAAGATGAGCTTGAGCCGCTGTTCCAGCGCTTCCACCGGGGGGAAAATGTTCCTTACCGGTTTGGATGGCAGCTGGTACCCCTTGATGCCCAGAACTACCTGGTGACCCTGGATTTGAACTGGGATGGGGGAAACGAAGTGGCCATTGGTTTTACCCCGGAAATGTGGGGCATCCTGCCTGCCGTGCGGCATAAAGACCTGACCGTAATTACCGATTGGGAACTGGTGGGTCAACAAACGGAGATTTCTCCGGCTAAATCCCTGGTTATCCGCCAGGCCTATCGCGGTTTTGACGAGCTAATCAGGCAGGTAGCCCAGATATTACCTCCCCTGCAGGGGTCCCATCCCGGCGAGAAGCTGGAAAAACTCCAGGAAATTCTGGCCGGGTGCGTGGATCCCGGACAGCTCCATTAAATTGCGAAAAGAATAACCCGGCCTTTCCCGGGGTCAAACTACTGGAGCAGGGAGGCCGGGTTTATGCTTGTTTCCGTTTACCGTACGGTACTGATTTATTTTGTTGTTCTGCTGGTAGTGCGCCTGATGGGAAAGCGGGAAATAGGGCAGCTTTCACCCTTTGATTTCGTGGTGGCCATCATCGTCGCTGAGCTGGCGGCCATTCCCATGGAGTCCACCGCTTTTCCCCTGTGGAAGGGGATTGTTCCCCTGGTTACCCTGGGTGTTCTGGAGGTTGTTTTAAGCTACCTGGCCCTGCACAGCCCTTTCTTGCGCCGGTTGCTGGACGGTGAACCCCAGGTGGTAATCAGGAACGGGCGCATAGTCAAGGAAGAGTTGCGCCGGGCGCGTTACAATTTGAACGACCTTCTGGCCCAGCTCAGGGAGAAGGGCATCTTTAATGTCGGAGACGTGGAATTCGGCGTTCTGGAGACGTCGGGCAGGTTGAGCGTGCTCCCAAAATCCCAGAAGCGTCCCGTTACTCCCGAAGACCTGGGCCTGTCCACCGGTTACGAAGGTTTGCCCACCATCCTGGTTATGGATGGACAGGTATTGAAGGAAAACCTGCGCCTGGTCGGCCTCGATGAAACCTGGCTGAAGGAGCGCCTGGCCGCGTACGGTTTGAAGCCGGAACAGGTGTTTTTGGTTACCCTGGGCACCGATGGCCGGCTGTTTATTAATGAAGGCTGATGCTGGCTGCGGGTTCCGGGCGGGGTGCTCTTATCCGGCATGCGGCGGCTGCCAGCGGCGGGCAAAACCCTGGGTCAGCCGGTCGATAACAATTGCCATGGCCACTATTGCCAGGCCGGCCTCAAATCCCTTACCCACGGCAACCCGGTTGATTGCCAGCAGCACGTGTTCGCCGACCCCTCCGGCCCCGATCATGCTGGCAATGACTACCATGGCCAGCGCCATCATCGTTGTCTGGTTGACCCCGGCGAGGATTGCGGGCATCGCCAGGGGCAGTTTCACTTCGTACATCAACTGCCAGGAGGTGGCGCCAAACGCCCTTGCCGCTTCCAGTATGGTTTCCGAGACCTGGCGGATACCCAAACTGGTGAGCCGTACTACCGGCGGGGCAGCGTAAATAACGGTAGCGATCACTGCTGGTACCTTGCCCAGGCTGAAAAGCATCATGGCCGGGATCAGGTAGACAAAGCTGGGCATGGTCTGCATGGCGTCCAGAAGAGGGGTTGTAATGGAGTTCACCCGCCTGGATTCAGCCATGATAATGCCCAGCGGGATACCCAGGACTAACGAGATTATGACGGAAGTAATTACAATGGCAAGCGTTTCCATGGCAGCTTCCCAGAGGCCAAATACCCCGATGCTGAGCAGCAGGATAAGCAGGCCGGCGGTGTTCAGCAGCTTGCGTCCCTGATACCAGCAGATACCTGCAACCAGGGCAATCCAGAACCACCAGGGGATGAATAGTAAAATGGCCTGGATCTGGAGTAAAGTTTTCAGGATGATGTTGCTCAGCGAGGAAAAGAAGGTTCCCCACTGGACGGTGATCCATTTTACAAAGGCGTCGATGTAAGGAGCGATATGAAATTGTAAACTGGCGGGGAACAAGCCCTATCACCTCCCTTAGCCGGCGATGAATTTCCGTCCTGCCGTGTGGGCAAGCTTTTCAACACGCTTGTCAGCAGTGCCGGACATAAGCATGAACCGTCGTTCGTCCTGGACAAAGCGGCGCACGTAATCGTTTGCCGGGTGCATGATTATCTCCTGCGGCCTGCCGATCTGGACAAAGGTGCCCTGCTGCATCACCGCCATCCGGTCTCCCATCCGGAGGGCCTCATTAAGATCATGGGTTACAAATACAATTGTTTTGCGAAGTTCTTTCTGGAGGCGGAGCAGTTCATCCTGCATCTCCCTGCGGATGAGAGGATCAAGGCCGCTGAAGGGTTCGTCCATTAACAGCAACTCGGGGTTTTGAACCAGTGCCCGGGCAATACCCACCCGCTGCTGCATGCCGCCGGAGAGGGCGGCGGGGTAACGTGTTTCCCAGCCTTCCAGCCCCACCTGCCTGATGGCTTCTCTGGCTGCCGATTCCCGTTCTTCACGGTCGACGCCGCGCAGCTTCAACCCGAAGGCGACGTTTTCCAGCACTGTGCGGTGGGGCAGTAATCCGTAATGCTGAAAAACCATGGCCACGCGTGTCCGCCGGAACCGGTTCAGCTGGTGTTCATCCATGGATGTCACTTCTTCGCCCCCAACCTTGATCTTCCCCGCGGTTGGTTCGATCAGTCTCAACAGGCAGCGAATTAAGGTGGATTTGCCGCTTCCGGATAGCCCCATAATCACAAAAACTTCACCCCGGGCGACCTTAAACGAAATATCACAGACTGCCGCCACCGCTCCTTTTGCTATTGCTTCTTCCAGGGAAAAGGGTTTGGTCAGGTCTATGTTCCTTTCATGGGGACCGTATATTTTCCACAAGTGTTCCACTTCAAGAAGGATATCTGTACCGGAACTCATGCTATTTCACCTCATTCAAGGCTCTGGAGACGCGGTCGGCAACGTCTTGGGGGACCCATTGTTTCCAGTGCTCCGGGTATTGTTTGAGGAACCAGATAGCGGCTGCCTTCGCATCATCGCCATGATCATGCATGTAAGCCAGGGCTTCGTTGGTTTGTTCAAGAGTGGTGCGGTAGTTTTTAAGAAATTCAACCACTTCAGGTGCGGTTTTTTCCAGGCTGCTGTTTATGGCCACCGTGACCCTGCACGAAGGGAAGGCACAACCGCGATCGGAATTCCACCTTTCATTACTGTAGGGCGGCTCTTCCAGCATGGTCATGTCCAGCTTGCCCATGATCCATGTGGGTTCCCAGTAATAACCAAGCCAGGGTTTTCCCTGTTCATAGGCCGTGACAATGGAAGTGGCCAGTGCCGTATCGGAGCCGGTAATAAAGTTGTTGAAATACCTGTCAAGCCCGTAGGTCTTCAGCTTTTGCGTGTTTATGTCCGTGACCACCCATCCCGGTGGGCTGTTGTAAAACCGGCCTTTTTCCGGCTGTTCCGGGTCCTTAAATAACTCCCAGTACCTGGGCAGGTCTTCTACCGACTTGAGCTCCGGAGCCAGCGGCTTAATTCCGCGTGCCGGATCTCCTTTAATCACATATGTCGGTACGTACCATCCCTGGGGGGCATCGGGGAAATTTGTCCCCAGTTCTTTAACGGCGCCGGAATCCAGCGCTTTCTGATACGCTTCGCGAACATTGTCGACCCATATCTCCATGGTTACATCTACACTTCCTTTTTCCAGCCCCTGAAGAATGGGTATGGTTTCCCCGAACATATAGTTGACCGGGTAACCGTAACCGTGCTCAATGATAAAAGCGGCGATGCGGTTATGAATCTGCACGCTGTCCCAGCTGAAGTCTCCAAAAACGATTTCAGGCTTGTTTTCCCCAGTTGTGCTCTGGTTGCCGGAAGCGCTGCACCCCGCCGCAAGCAGAATAACAATTAAGAGGAGTGAAGTTAAAGTAATAAAACGGTGCCGGAAATAGCGGGGGTTTTTCTTTTTCCACATGAGCGACCCTCCAATCTTTATTTGATTGAAATACTGGTGTAGTGATAGCAGCAGGGATGGTAAGGGAGAGGTGGTTTAAGGATCAGGAAACTTTTCATCACTGACAAAATACATTCTGTGGACAAGTTGTCTGTTAAAATCTTACTAAAAAATTTATTACATGTCAATTAATCATTCAAAAAATTAACCCATTTTAAAAGGAATCTGTCTGGAGAAGTAGAAATTACCGGATAAAAATGAAAAAGCGGGGGCAAGGGCGGTGTTTGAAATTTCAAGGCGACATCAGCTGATTATTTTGATCATTGCCGCCGTACTGATTTTTGGTGGGGGATACCGCTACGCCTTGTGGCAGCAGGGGTCGAGCCTTGAGAAACCGGTGCTGGAGCAGCCGGAGTCCCGGGAAAATCCGGCGGGGGAAGGGGAGATGCTTGTCCATGTTGCCGGTGCCGTGGAAAAGCCGGGAGTATACCGCCTGTCACCCGGCGCCAGGGTGCAGGACGCCATTAAAATGGCCGTTGCTCTTCCCGAGGCGGACCTGGATATTTTAAACCTGGCTGCTCCTTTAACGGATGGTCAAAAAATTGTTGTGCCGTTAAAACAAGCGGGTAACGATGCCGTTGTTATGCCCGGGCAGGGCCTGTCCCGCCCCGCTCCTGTAAGTGCTACTTCGTCCGGAAACCCCTTTGCCCGGCCGGTAGTTGACCCGCGGGTTTCCGGGAGCGGCGGCTCACTGGTAAATATCAATACGGCCAGCCAGGAGGAGCTGGAAACCCTGCCCGGGATCGGGCCCTCCCTGGCCCAGCGCATCATCCAGTACCGGGAAACCAGCGGCCCCTTTAAAGTGCCCGAAGACATTAAAAATGTATCGGGCATTGGAGAAAAAAGGTATGAACAGCTGAAGGATTACATAACGGTTTATTAGATATTAGCTTCCGGTTTTTCGACGGTATCCCAATTAACCATATTAACTGTTTTCGTTGATCTGGTTTTTCAGGAGGGAATTTTTGTGTTCGTTCCCGTGGCAAGTCTTATTCCTGATCATGCTAGCCTGCAGAACAATATGCCTGGCGGGATTTCCGCTGCCCCGGATCAAGCCTTTGCCTTCATGCTGGCCTCTGCTCTGGAATCGTCTTTGAAAAATGAAAAGACCGGTGAGGGAAAACAGGTTGCTGGTGATATTTCCCCCCTATCAATAACGCTTTTCTTTTTACTGCTTGGGGCAGGGAACGGGGAAATCTTACCTCTATGGACAGCTTTGAGCTTATTGCTGTCCGGGGAGGGAAACAGGGAGCAAAAACCGGCTGCTGCCGGCAGCAACGAGCGACCGTCCGGGGCCGGTAGGTATGATGCCCTGTTCGACCGGGTGGCGGCAAAATATGGCCTTGAACCGGCCCTGCTCAAGGCGGTGGCCAGGGTGGAATCGAGCTTCAATCCCCATGCCGTTTCCCCGGCTGGTGCGGTAGGGTTGATGCAGCTTATGCCGGCCACGGCAGCAGCCATGGGGGTGCGCAATCCCCTGGACCCCGGGGAGAATTTAGAGGGTGGGGCGCGCTATTTGAAATCCTTGCTGGAGAAGTTTAACGGGAATGTTGAGCTGGCCCTGGCCGCTTATAATGCCGGTCCGGGAGCAGTGCAGCGTTATGGCGGCATACCTCCATACCGCGAAACGCAACAGTACCTCCAGCGGGTTGCTGCTGCAAGATACGAGTTCCTGGTTTGAGGTTATCAATATTTTCAGGAGGAAACGGTTACCCCGGATTGAAGGGTAAAAAAGCAGGGTAGGGCTTTGGTATGAAGCCCTACCCTTATCAACTAAAAGTCATCCTTTAAATTTAAGAGACTTTAAATTTAAGAGAGCCTTGCGGTCACCCTCTTCAGCCAGCGCTTCCTCCCCTGCTTTTACCAGCTTGCGAACCATATTGCCGCCTATTTTGCCCGCTTCCCGTACGGTTAATTCATCCCCGGCATTGGCCAGATCATCTTCCAGCCCCAGTTCCTTGGCCGTTTCCCACTTAAGCCTGTCCAGTTGCCTTTCTGTACGCAGTTTATCGTTATCCTTCTTGTGTCCCATATAATAATCACCTCAGGATTAGAATGCTTCAGCGGTCCGGTTATATACAAGAAAAAATTTTTATCTGCTGGTAAAGCCATAAAATTTTTCAACGTTTTTACCCTGTAAAAAATAGATTTCCCAACTGAAAGATGATGCATATGACGACAGGAAATGAGGTAGAGGCCGAGAACAGTTTATAAAAAGTAATGCCCTTTTTTTAGAGGTGTGATCATTGGTTTCCAGGCCCCTGGTTTTTTTGACCCTCGCTTTTGCAGCCGGTATTTCTCTGGCGGAAGCCCGGGAGTGCCACCCGGGTGTGGCCTTTTCGCTTTGTCTTATCCTTTTGCTGGCGGCCGTGGTGGGGTATTTTTTTCACTGGTCTTTTAACCGGTGGATCATGCTGGCCCTGTTTCTGGCCCTTGGTTTCACTCTGGCCACGGTGGAAAAAGGCAGGGTCAGCCCTGTCCTTGATGAATATACCGGGCACTGGGTAACTCTGGAGGGCGTGGTCAGCCGGGAGGCTGATATCCGCCCGGACCGGGTTTACTACTGGCTGGAAGCCCGTAGAATATCTATGGGGCGGGAAACCCTGGAACTGCAGACGCCGGTTCTGGTGCGGGCTGACGCTCCCGGTCCTGTTTATTCCTACGGGGATTACCTTAGCCTGCATGGCCTGCTGGTTCGTCCGCCGGATGCAGGTAACCCGGGAGAATTTGATTACCGTGCCTACCTGGCACGCCGGGGTGTGGGGGCAATTCTCATTGTACGCGAGCCGGCTTCCATACAGAAAAAGGGTACCGGCGGGAACCCGGTTGTGCGGGGAATCCTGCGGTTGAAGGAAAAACTCCTGGCGGTGAGCCAGGCAACCCTGCCTCCAGAAAAGGCCGCCCTTATAAACGGCATCGTTTTTGGCAGCCAGGGGCAGATAGATCGCAAGACGTGGCAGCTTTTCAGCGAGTCCGGTGTGGTGCATATTCTGAGCGTCAGCGGGCTGCATGTGGGTCTTGTTCTGGCCGGGGCGCTGGCCCTGGTCAGGCTGGTACGCCTGCCCTTTAACCTCACCGCCCCCCTTGTTAGCGTTGCCCTGCTCCTGTACGCCATCTTATGCGGCCTGGGCCCGGCGGTAACCCGCTCTACTATCATGGCCCTTATGTTTCTATGGGCCCACCACCTGGGCCGTTCCCGGGACTGGCCTACCACCCTGGCCGCGGCTGCCCTGGTCAGCCTGATCGTCAGGCCCCTCTCCCTCTATGACATAGGGTTCCAGCTTTCCTTCGCTGCCACCTGGGGCATCCTCTACCTGGGACCGGTGCTGGACGGGCTGTTGAAAAATGTCATCCGGCATACGTGGTTAAGGGCAGCCCTCTGGGTTTCCCTGGCCGCCCAGCTGGCCACCCTGCCCCTGATAGCCTGGTACTACAATTTGATTTCCCTGGTATCTTTATTGACCAATCTGGCCGCAGTGCCCCTTACCGGGTTGATACTCGCCCTGGGGACGGCCTCTTCCCTTCTTGGCCTGGCTGTTCCCGCCCTGGCCGGCTTCATAAACATCAGCACCTCTTTGCTCCTGGACCTGTTCATAAAGCTGGTATCCCTCTGCCGGGCCCTGCCCGGTTCGGTAATCTACGTTCCCACGCCGCCTTTTCTCCTGGTGGTGGCCTGGTATCCCCTTTTGTTTTTGGGAGTTTTGCTTGTCTCAAACGAGGGCCGGGCCGCTTTGCGCCAATTTTTCAGCCGCCATCACCGCTTATTGCCGGTGGCTTTCATGGGCGGAGGACTTTTGATATCTATTTTTCTCTTTAAAAGTCCCGGGGAAAAACAACTGGTGGTCCATTTCATCGATGTGGGCCAGGGGGACAGTATTCTCGTCCAGACTCCCGGCGGCAAGAACATGCTGGTGGATACCGGGGGCTGGCCGGGGGAAC
>Ga0247720_100208_pt1 | contig 27402 bp, 25 predicted proteins | sample MSEWel2015_12_15_FD_189078 | JGI IMG/M metagenome (GOLD analysis project Ga0247720, IMG submission 189078) | Subsurface sediment microbial communities from gas well in West Virginia, United States - MSEEL Well Study Marcellus 3H_2015_12_15 | ecosystem: Environmental > Terrestrial > Deep...
AACGTGGTCAGCGTGGCGCTGGGCGCCGACGGGACACCCTTGGCAGGGGAGATCACCCCTGCCCGGGTGGTGCGGGAAGGGATGATTGTGGACTACGTGGGGGCTGTGGAGATCGTTCGCCGGCAGATTAGCTCCCTTCGCGCGCGCTTGGGGGTAGAACTTACGCGCGGTGCCTCGGCCATCCCGCCCGGGACCGAGGCGGGAAATGCCAAGGTCACCCGGCACGTGTTGGAAGCGGCCGACCTGGAGGTTACGACGATTGTGGACGAACCGACGGCCGCAGCCCGCGTCCTCGGGATTAAGGACGGAGCAGTGGTGGATGTAGGCGGAGGTACCACGGGAATCTCGGTACTTAGAGACGGCCAGGTGATCTACACAGCGGACGAACCAACCGGGGGCACCCATCTCGACCTGGTGATAGCCGGTCGTTTTGGTATTTCCACCGAGGAGGCCGAAGCGCTAAAGCGCGACCCGGAGGAGCAGCCGAAGCTTTTTCCCGTCGTCCGCCCAGTGCTGGAGAAGATGGCCACCATCGTCCGGCGCCACATTGAGGGCTACGGAGTGCAGGCGGTATACCTGGTGGGCGGCACCTGTGCCTTTTCCGGGTTTAAGCGGGTGATGGAGGAAGAGATTCGTCTCCCCGTCTACCTCCCGCTTCACCCGCTCTTGGTGACACCGCTAGGAATTGCCATGTCTTGTGCGGGGTGATGAAGGATGGAAGTGGACGAAAACGCCCTGGTGGAAAAGATCGTCTCTGAGGTGCTGCGGCGGTTGGCGGGCCGGGGCAAAAGGGCGCTCGCGCTGTTTTGCGGTGGTACCATCGGAGCCCCCGAGGGCCGGGCGGAACTGAAAAAGCTGCAAAGCGCCGGGTTTACCGTGCGGGCGGTCCTTACTCCCGCCGCCGAACGGGTGCTGGGAAAAGAATGGCTAAGGAGCGAACTGGGCGAGATTGAGGTAGTGACTGAAGCAGACGGCAAGGCTCCGGGCGCGCTGCTGAAAGAAGCGGACCTGACGCTGGTTCCGGTACTTACCCTCAACACGGCGGCGAAGGTGGCCCACGGCATTGCCGATACTTTGGTAGCGACCCTGATTATGGATAGCCTCCTTACAGGTAGGCCGGTTTTTGCCGCCAGAGATGCCTGCGACCTGACCAACCCGGTGCGGGCCCAGCTGGGCATGGATAAGGCCGCTCCCGCCTACCGGGCCCTTTTAACCGGAAACCTGGAGCGCCTGGCTGAGTTCGGTGTGCGGCTGGTAGGGGTGACGGAACTTGCGGCGGCCGTACTGGGCGAAGCAAGACCCAAAGAGCCGGCGCCCAAGGCGACAGGTGGTACCTTCACCGGGCGCGTGCTGAGTCGCACGGATGTTGCCGCCTTCGAAGGGTCGGTGCTCAAGGTGAGCGCCGGGACCCTGATAACACCTCTCGCCCGCGACCTGGCCCGGGATCGGGGAATCGAGATCGTCGTCGGCTAGTTTCCAGCTCCGGGCGCCGTGTCTCACCTCTGAAGGTTAGAGGGGTGGAATAATGTTTGTCGGTAAGGTCATTGGTAACGTCGTGGCTACCAAGAAAGATGAACGGTTGGTGGGAACTAAGCTCCTTATCGTCCGGCCGGTAGATCCCGAAGGGCGCCCGGACGGCCGCAGCCAGGTGGCCGTAGATGTGGTGGGGGCTGGGATTGGGGAAATAGTCCTGGTGGCGGAAGGAAGTTCGGCCCGGCAGGCCGTGCGGCAGCCCGATTCTCCCATCGATGCCGCCATCGTGGGCATTGTGGATACGATGGAGGTCGGAGGCCGATGAAGGTATACACCCGAACCGGGGACAAAGGCGAAACGAGCCTGTGGGGCGGCCAACGGGTTTCCAAAGCGGACCTGCAGGTAGAGGCCTACGGCACCGTAGATGAGGCCAGTTCTTTCCTGGGCCTCGCGCGCGGTTTTGTGCGCAGCCGACGTGCCCGGGAGCTCCTGCCGGAGCTGCAGAAGAAGCTGCAGATCCTGGCCTCGGAACTGGCCAGCACACCGGAAGGGCTCATGAAGCTAAAAGAGCGGCTGCAGGAAGAAGACATCCGGCGGCTGGAAAAGGCCATCGACGAGATCCAGGAGTTGCTTCCCCCCCAGACCGGCTTCGTTCTGCCCGGCGGTACGCCGGGCGCGGGTGCCCTGGACGTGGCGCGGGCCGTCGTCCGGCGTGCAGAGCGGCTGGCGGTACGGTTGCGGCAAGAACGGCGCCTGCGCGAAGAAATCGTGCGGTACTTAAACCGCCTCTCGGATCTTCTTTACGTCCTGGCCCGAGCCGAGGCCCACGAGGAGCTGGTGCAGATGGTTAAGGAGAAGGTGCTGGAGCGGCTGGGAGGCGCTCCTAAAAAGCTCACCTTGGAAGTGGCCCGCCAGCTCATTCTAGCGGCCGAGCGGCGCGCCCAGGATCTGGGGCTGCCAGTGGTGGCTGCGGTGGTGGACGCGGCCGGGCACCTCCTAGCCCTGGAGCGCCAGGAAGGCGCGCTGATTGCCAGCGTCGACATCGCCTGGAAAAAGGCGTATACTGCGGCCACGCTTAAGATGCCTACGCACGCGCTGGCCGAGCTGGCCCAGCCGGGCCGGCCCCTCTTCGGCATTGAAGCAACGAATGAAGGACGCCTGGTAATCTTCGGTGGAGGTTTTCCCTTGCTGAACGGGGACCAGGTGATGGGTGCCGTGGGGGTGAGCGGCGGCACCGTCGAACAGGACATCGAAGTTGCTCAGGCAGCGGTAAAAGTTTGGGAGGAGGAGAACGTAAGTGGCAACTAGTGCCGGCACTCTGGACATAACGGAGGTAGTGCGCCAGGTAATGGCGCGCCTAAAAGAAGTGGAAAGGAGCGGCCGGCCGGGCACCGGGCCGTGCGGCGTGTATGCCAGTATGGAGGAGGCCATCCAGCGGGCCGAGGCGGCGCAGAAAAAGGTTGCCCGCATGACCCTCGAAGAACGCGAAAAATGTATTGCGGCCATCCGCGCCACCCTGCGGGCCCATGCGCGCGAGTTATCCGAAATGGCGGTGCAGGAGACGGGGATGGGCCGCGTTGAGGATAAGATCATTAAAAACAACCTGGTGGCCGACAAGACGCCGGGTACGGAAGACCTGATCACCGAAGCCTGGAGCGGCGACCGGGGACTTACTTTGGTGGAGATGTCCCCCTTTGGGGTAATCGGGGCCATCACTCCGTCCACCAACCCTACGGAGACGGTCTTCTGCAACGCCATCGGCATGTTTGCCGCCGGCAACAGTGTGGTTTTTAGCCCGCATCCGGGAGCCAAGGCGGTTTCGCTTCGGGCGGTGGAGCTGATCAATCAGGCCATCCAGGAAGCCGGCGGGCCGGAAGATGCGGTGACTTCGGTAGCCGAACCCAGCATCGAGGCCGCACAGGTGCTCTTTAAGCACCCGGCGGTGCGCCTTCTGGTGGCGACGGGTGGCCCCGGTGTCGTGCACGCCGCTTTGACTTCCGGCAAAAAGGCCATCGGTGCCGGAGCCGGCAACCCGCCCGTGGTGGTGGACGAGACAGCCGACATCGAAAAGGCCGGGCATGACATCATAGCCGGTGGCACCTTCGACAACAACCTGCCCTGTATTGCCGAAAAAGAGATCATCGCGGTGGAAAGCGTTGCCGACTACCTTCTCTTCAACCTCCTCAAGAACGGGGCGGTACAGCTTAAAGACCGCCGGGACATCGACCGCCTGGCCGAGGTGGTGCTCACGCCCGAAGGAAAGCCCAGCCGCAAGTTCATCGGGCGTGATGCGGCCGTGCTACTTAAGGCCATCGGCAAAGAGGTTCCCCCCGAGACGCGCGGTATTGTGGTGGAAGTGGAAAAAGAGCACCCCTTTGTGCAGGAAGAGCTTATGATGCCGATTCTGCCGCTGGTGCGGGTACGGAATGTGGATGAGGCCATCGAATTTGCCGTCGAGGTGGAGCACGGCAACCGGCACACGGCCATCATGCATTCCAAAAACGTGGACAATATGACCCGCCTGGCACGGGAGATCCAGACAACCATCTTCGTCAAGAACGGCCCCTCTTATGCCGGAATCGGTGTGGGCGGCGAGGGCTTTGCCACCTTTACCATTGCCGGGCCGACCGGGGAGGGCCTGACCTCAGCGCGCACCTTCACCCGTAAGCGCCGGTGCGTGCTCGTCGACGCCTTCTCGATCCGCTGAAGCGGGGGTGAAGGCCGTGAATCCTCTCGCTGAGCTGGCCCGGGTTTCCGGCGTCGTGGGTGCCGGCGGGGCCGGTTTTCCTACCCACGTCAAATTAGACGCGCAGGTTGAATATGTGGTACTCAACGGGGCCGAATGCGAACCGCTCCTTCAGGTAGACCAGGAGCTCCTCATTTCCGCTAGCCCCCGCCTCGCAGCCATGCTCGAAGAAGTACGTCGGGCCTTGGGAGCCAAGGAGGGCAGGATTGCCGTCAAGGCCAAGCACCAAGAGGCCGTAGCCGCAGCCGAGCGGGCGGTGGCCGAGTACCCTGCGCTCAGCGTGGTTCCCCTGGGCGACTTTTACCCGGCAGGCGATGAGTTCGTGCTGGTTTACGAGACCACGGGCCGCCTGGTGCCCCAGGGTGGTATCCCCCTTCAGGTGGGGGTTGTAGTTCTCAACGTGGAGACCCTGTGGAATTTGGCCGAGGCCAAGGAAGGACGGCCCGTCACCCACAAGTGGGTAACGGTCGCCGGCGCTGTGGCCAGCCCCGGCACCTTCCGGGTGCCGCTCGGGGTGAGCATCGCGGAGATGATTGCCCTGGCGGGCGGTCCGACCGTGCCGGATTTTGCCGTCCTAAACGGCGGACCCATGATGGGGAAACTCGTAGAGAAGCTCAGCGATCCCGTCACCAAGACCACCAAGGGCCTTGTGGTTCTGCCGGCCACGAGCCCGGTGGTCCAGGTGCGGGCGAAACCGCTTCCCGCCGTTCTCCGCCAGGCCCGGGCGGCGTGCTGCCAGTGCCAGGAGTGTACGGACCTTTGCCCACGCCGCCTTCTGGGGCACGAGCTTGCCCCCCACAAGATAATGCTGGCGGCAAGTTACGCGGGCGGCCCGGCAGCGGCGCCGATCACGGCCGCCTTTCTTTGTTCCGAGTGCGGCGTTTGCGACCTCTATGCCTGCCCGATGGGGCTTTCCCCGCGGCGGGTTAGCCAGGCGCTCAAAGAAGAGCTGGCGCATCGCGGCATTAAAAACCCCCATAGGAGTGCGCCGGCGGGGCCGCACCCTTGGCGGGCTTATCGCCGCGTGCCGGTGACGCGCCTTCTGCCGCGGTTGGGACTTAAGCCGTATGAGCGACCGGCGCCCGTGCGGGAAGCGGCCTTGACGCCGCACAAGGTGGTCCTATTGCTCCGGCAGCACGTGGGCGTGCCGGCGGAGCCGGTGGTAGAGGTGGGGGACAAGGTAGAAGCCGGGCAGCTTGTAGCCGAAATTCCCGACGGAAAGCTGGGAAGCCGCCTTTTTGCCAGCATTTCCGGCTGTGTGGCCGAGCGGACGCCGGCCGCCCTGGTTTTAACACGCGAGCCGCAGGGAAGGGGAGGGCAAAGGTGAAAAAGGCTCTAGGCTTTATCGAGTATAAGAGCATCGCCCGCGGGCTGGCAGCCGCCGATGCCATGCTCAAAGGCGGGCATGTGGAACTCGTTCAAGCTACCGTCATTTGCCCGGGCAAGTTCATCGCCATGGTGGCCGGCGATGTAGGGGCGGTACAGGCGGCGGTAGAGCGCGGGTTTAATTTCGATCCGCCCTTTGCCATCGCCAAGTTCGTTCTCCCCAACGTCCACCCGGCGGTTCTCCCGGCCCTTACCGCAACGACACCGGCGGAGCCGAAGGGGGCTTTCGGCATTGTCGAAACTATTGATGCCGCTTCAGCCGTCGTGGCCGGCGATACGGCAGCCAAGGCCGGCAACGTAGAACTTTTGGAAATCCGCCTGGCCAGGGGCATGGGCGGTAAAGCTTTTGTCTTTCTCTCCGGGGAGCTGGCGGCGGTAGAAGCGGCCGTCCGGAGCGCCGAGAACAAACTGGCCGAAGAAGGGGTACTGGTCGCCACGGCGGTAATCGCCTCGCCGCACCCCGACCTCACCTTCTAGGAGCAAAAGGGGGGTGGCTAGATGCTCATTACCCGCATGATCCGGGCCCCGCGCCCCGGCACCATGGCGATGCTGCTTAGGCGCATGGTACCGGCGGCGCGCAAAGAGGTAGAAGGCCGGTGCTTCGATGCGGTGGGCCTGGTACAGACCGACCTGCCCAGCCTCTTCTATTTAGCCGATGTCGGACAAAAGGCCGGTAACGTGCTTGCCGTGGAGATCACGGGCAACTGCCCCCAGCACGTGAGCACCATAGCTTTCTTCGGCGACACGGCAGCTGTCGGAGCGGCGCTGGCGGCGGTGCGCCGAGAGGCGGTTAAGGAGTAGGGGAACCGGCTTCCGGGAAGCGATGTTTCTCCGCAGGCCGAGCGCAGGCAGTACCCGCTTCGGCCTCAAGCCGGAAGGCGAATGCCCTCGGCGAGAACCGCCGGCCGGAAAGGCCGCTAAAATGCCCCATCCCGGCCCCGTACGTCTTGACTTACGGGTGAAGATGTGCTAGCATCCGAATATGCATACTATTCATCCTGCCTTAGAGGGCAATGCCTGATAAGAAGGGAGGCGTAACCAGACGCATTCATGGAAATTAGGTCTACCTTTGCCGGGTAGGCTTTTTTTCGTTGAAGTGTGCCGGGGAAAAGCGGATTAAAACTGACCGCCGCTCGCTTAATACGGCTTACAAGGTGATTGTATGGATTACTTTAAGCTGGTAGATAAAGCCTACCGTGAGCACGAACTGACAAAAGACGAAATAATGAGGCTTTTGGACCCTAAAGGCGATGAGGAAGAGGCGTATCTTTTTCAAAAGGCGGATGAGTTGAGGCATGAGTGCGTGGGCGACTGGGTACATTTAAGGGGGCTAATAGAGTTTTCCAGCTACTGCCGAAGAAACTGCAAATATTGCGGGTTAAGGCGCGCCAATGTGTCCTTAGCCCGGTACAGGTTGTCCCCGGAGGACATTGTGGCAATCGCCCACGAGGCGTCGTTGTTGGGCTACAAGACCATCGTACTGCAATCGGGCGAAGATGAATTTTATACGGCGGACATCATGGCGTACATCATAAAGGCAATAAAGAAAATAGCCGATGTGGCCGTAACCCTGTGTATCGGCGAAAGAAGCTATGAAGAGTACAAAATCATGAGGGAAGCGGGCGCCGACAGGTATCTTTTAAAATTCGAAACTGCAAACCCGGATCACTACCAAAAGATGCACCCCGATATGAGCTATAAGAACAGGATTGACTGCCTTTTGATGTTGAAAGACCTGGGTTATGAAGTAGGATCGGGCGATATAGTGGGGTTGCCCGGCCAGACGCTGGAGCATTTGGCCGAAGACATAATGCTTTTAAAGGAGCTCAATGTGGAAATGGCGGGCATAGGTCCTTTCATACCTCATCCCAACACCCCCTTTAGACGGGCTGCCGGCGGAACGCTGGAGATGACCTTGAGGATGGTGGCCATCACGCGGCTCATGCTGCCTTATGCCAACATCCCCGCGACCACGGCGGTGGGGACCATTCACCCTCAGGGCAGGCAGAAGGCGCTGATGGCCGGTGCCAATGTGGTGATGCCCAACGTGATGCCCGCCGAGTACAGGCCCAGGTACGAGATATATCCGTCCAAAATATGCATAGGCGAGCAGCCAGCCCATTGCCGCATGTGCATTGAAGGAATAATCAGATCCCTGGGGAGGGAAGTCGGTCGGGATTACGGGAGCTATAGGGGCAGATGAAACGGAGGAAAGCAACAAATCAACTAGCTACGGGATTAAAGGGGGAGTGTACTTCTTAAGGTTCCGCGGACACGAGCAAAGGGGAGAATCGCCTCTTCGTTGGCTGTTCTAGAGATCGGTCCGATTGGCGGAGGACCAAGGAGCGTAACTTGCCTTACGGTGAGCAACGCCGCTTAGAGTATGCTCTCAAAATGCGGACCTGGCCCTCAGCATTGCGTACCGTGGACTGATAACTGATAATCGAGGCGGGGCGGATAGTGCGCTCGGCACCGGCGGCCGAGCTCTTGGCCAGCGAAGAGGTCCGCCGAGCGCATCGAATAGTTTGGGTAAGGGCTTTAAGAGCTTATTGAACCCTCGGCACGGCCGGCCGCGGGGATAACCTGCCGCCCGCCGATGAACACGTAGCGCACCTGGGCCAGATCATCCCGGGCAAGGACGGTGAGGTCGGCGACATAACCCGGGGCAATGCGCCCGCGCCCCGGAGCGAGACCGGGGATGGCTGCGGCCGGGGCGGAGGTTACCAGGCGCACGGCGGCCGGAAGGGAGAGGATGCCGGCTTCGCCGATGGCCTTAAGGGCTGCCGGTAAGGGGTCAAAAAATCCGCCGCCGTAATCGGTGGTAATTAGGTCGACCAAGCCGGCCTTAAGGAGGGCGAGAAGGTTGGCCGGGCTTTCTGTGGTCCGGCGTGCTCCAAAGCCGTCGAACGTGGCGCCGTCGAGAAGGGCTCCGGCCTCTTTCAGCGAGCGGGCGGCTTCCAGCATGGCTTTTTCAGAAAAGCTGTCGTGATTGGCGTGGGCGGCGATGGTCCAGGCACCTTCCTGGGCGGCGGCGAGTACTGCCGTAAGAGAAGGCGGGGCGGTGTGGGCGATAAGGGGAAGGCCCAAGCGCCGGGCTAGCGAAGCGGCTTCGGCAATGCTCCGGCGCGCCGGCCCCAGGGCCGGCAGCACGCACTCCTCGATAATGACCTGCGCCCGCGCCGGCGCAATGCGGCCGGCCAGGCCGGCGGCAACCAGGGCCTTATTGAGTGCCACTTCATCTTTTGCCGCCGGGTCCAGCTCTTTTCCGAGGGCGGCCTCTTTAAGGGCGCGCGCCGCCGCCGGGGTGATTTCCACCCCGGTTTCTTCTTTGATGCGCTGCGGGATGTACATATACTCGCTCCCGCCGCCTCCCAGGGTGTGACCGCTTCCTGCTTCCCCGATGGCCACCGCTCCCGCCTGGATCTGCTCTTCAAGGGTTGTGGCCAGGTGCCGCTCCGTAAGGCCTGCCCCGTCCACGGCCCGGGCCGCGGCCAGGGCGGCCGGCGTAAGGCAGGCGCTGGTTTTAATGTTGAGCGGGGTGAGACGCCGCGCTTCGGCTACTTCTTCCGGCAGGGCGAAACCGTCCACATTCAGGACGGTGGTGGTTCCCGCTTTAAGGTGCCTTTCCTGATTGGCGCGCACGGCCTCATGATCGAGGGGCGGTGCACCGCTGGCGAAAAGGGGGCCAAAGGTTACGCCGTGGACGTGGCTGTTGATGAACCCGGGAAGGAGGTAGTCCCCGTTAAGATCCAGCACCTCGGCTCCGGGCGGAATGTTTTTCCCCGCGCTCACTCCGGCAATGCGCCCGGCGACGACAAGAACGGTTGCCTCCTCTAAGAGCGTTCTTCCGTCGCCGGTAATGACCGCCGAGTTGATGATGGCCAGCACTCTCTTTCGCCCTCCTGGAAGCCGCATCTTACGTACCGGCGGAGTTCGTGGGGGGAAAATTGGGCCAAGCCCAGCCTTTCTATGGTGCGGGCGCCGTGGCGCAGGTCCTGACGGGTCAAAAGGGAGGCGTACTCGATGGTGGCGCTGATGCGCGGGGTGGGCACGCCCAGGCGGTACCCCAGGTCTTCGATGGGCACCAGGCCGTAGGGGGTATCTTCGGTAAGGTAGCGGTGTTCGAAGTTGGTCGGAGCCAAGCTCCACTGGTAGATGGGGTTGTGGACGTGGGTTTCGTGGATGTTCCGGCCGTAGGTTCCCTGGTGGCCGTACCACTCTAGGTCCTGCTCGTAAACCGAGCGCAGCGGCACGCCCAGGGCTTCGCCCACGGCCATACGCTCGGCGTCTAAGGCTTCGATGGCGCGCCCTACGGCCGGGGTAACGCCTTCCCAGTAAAAGAGGAAATCCCCCGGCGCTTCGATGCGGGCGGCGTTGAGAATCATAATGGGAATGTGGATGATAGGGTTCGGGTTGCTGAGTCCCGTCTCCAACACCGAGTCCGCCTCGGCCAGGTCCGGGTAGGCTTGTCTCAGGAGAGAGAGCACCCGGGCCGTTTCCCGGGCGGGGAAGGCGGCCAGGCGCAGGCCCTTCTTGTAGCCGCGGATCCACATGTGGGTGGGTCCTTTTTTGCGCCCGGCGTAGATTAAACACTCGGTTTCAGCCAGCATTACCGGTGGTGCTCCGTGGGCGGCCAGTACTTGGGCAAACTCCAAGGCCCCGCCAAAGCTTCCGGGGTGGAGCACAACTACTTGCCCGCTTCTTAGGTGCTGCGCCAGCTTCTCCGCATAGCGGCGCTGCGAGGGAGCCGGCGTCACCACCATGATGATGTCTGCCCCCTCCACGGCGGCGGCGAGGTCCGTGGTGGCCTGCTCTAAACGGGCAAAGCCGCCCCTTAGGCCGGTCGAGGGCAGCACCTCCAGCTCCAGCCCGCCGCGGGCCTGGAGGGGGGCAATGGTTTCCTCATAACTGGAGTAAAGGCGCACCGCAAATCCCTTAATGGCCAGATCGGCAGCCGTAGCGAACCCGCCGTGACCGCCGCCCAGCACGGCGAAAATGGGTTTGGGCAAAAGACTCACCCCCAAGGTGTTTTCTCTAGCATGGCCTAAGTTTCAGGTCGCATATACCATCAATACCGTCGGCCCGGATTTCCGGAGATTAGGAAAATAATTCCTTTCATCAGAAGTTGGCTGTCGAGCTCACCTACTCATATGGTTGCTGCTTAAGCAGCGTTAACCTGAGAGAGCATCTTCCGGTATGGCGAGCTCAGGGCAGGATATCCCGGCTGGGCGGCAAATAGATTTATGGCAAAGATATTGCCTACCTTCCGCGAGGACGGCGCATCCAACCCAGCTTTGCTTTTACGCCCCTATACCGACTACGGCAAACCAAAGCAGAAAAGGAGAGAACAAAATGGCTCAAGACAAACCCTTGGCAGTGATTGACGGGCACTCGGATGTTCTTTACCAGCTAGCGCAAAGCGGAGGGCGGCTGAACGAGCGGCCGGAAGGCCAGGTAGACCTCGCCCGCCTTAAGGCCGGAGGGGTAGTGGCCCAGTTTTTCGCCCTCTACACCGGCGCCCCCCAACGCGCCCTTCGGGCCTTGCCTGATGTGCTGGGGCAGATCAAGCTTTTTTACCGGGAGCTTGAGGAAGAAAGCGACCTGCTTTTGGCCTTGAGTGCTCAGGACGTTCGCCGGGCGCAGGAGGAAGGAAAAGTGGCCGCCGTCCTCAGCTTGGAAGGCGGGGAACCCTTGGGAGACGATCCGGGCCTGCTCGAGGTCTTTTACCGCCTGGGGGTGCGCGCCGTCGGCCTTACCTGGAATGAGCGTAACCTCCTGGCCGGCGGGGTGGCGGACGACTCGGGCGGCGGCCTCACGGCGTTGGGCCGGGAGGCGGTTAAGATCGCCGGCAGGCTCGGTATGCTGGTGGACGTCTCCCATCTCAACGTACGCTCGTTCTGGGATGTGCTGGAGGCGGCGGAGGGGCCGGTCTTCGCCTCTCATTCCTCCGCCCACGCCCTGTGCCCGCATCCCAGGAACCTTACGGATACCCAGGCTAAAGCCTTGGCCCAAAGAGGAGGCGTCATCGGCGTGAACTTTCACGCGGCCTTCCTGCGCGCCGAAGGGCCGGCAGGCCTGGAGGATGTCGTGCGCCATATCGATTACCTCGTAGACCTAGTTGGACCGGAGCATGTCGGCTTGGGCTCGGACTTCGACGGCATCCCGGCGCCGCCAAAGGGTCTGGAAGGGCCCCACCGTTTCCCCGCTTTGGCCGCTGCCCTCAAGGAACGCGGCTACGCCGATGAGGCGATTGCCCAAATCATGGGCCAAAACTTGCTTCGCCTCTTATCCGGGCAGGCCGGCAGGTAGCCGGCGGTTGCTCCACGGCAGTAACAGGGCCCCCTCCGGCCTATTCAGTGCTGTCGGCAGAGACGCTACATAGCGACCCGCCGGCGGCGGCACGGAGGGGGCCGGCTTTGCTCCTCCCAATGCCGGGTCCCGGTGGGGCCTTTACATTAGGCATTGAATATATTAGAATAAGCTCATGAATGGTCACCGGTCGAGGTGTGGGCTTTGTTTTCCCTGCGGACGATGGAGCCGGAAAGTAGGAACTCAGGAGTCTCGGAAGGTGGTGACTTACTGTGGCCGCGGCTAAGAGCGCGGAAAGGATGGTGGCCGATCTTCTCAAGGCCCTCGCGCACCCGACGCGCATCAAGATCTTGGAACTCTTAAAGGACGGCGAACTGTGCGTGTGCGAGCTGATCCCGAAGCTCGGCCTTGAGCAGTCCAACGTTTCGCAGCACCTGGCGGTGCTTAGAAAAGAGGGCCTGGTAAGTTCATACAAAGACGGCCTGAGGGTGATCTACCGCGTGGAGCACCCGGAGGTGTTTGACCTTCTAAACTGCGCGGCAAAAGTGCTGGTGCGGCAGGTGAAGGCCGGGCAGGAGCTTTTGGCCGAGCTTTCTGGTGCGGACGACGAGCCGAGCGCCGAGCCTGCACGAACGGGGAGAGGATGACGTGAGGTGCTCGAAGGCAGTGATTGCTTCGGGGTTTAATGGGTTACTCGCATTGAAGCGAAGGAGAGAGGAAACTTGCTTTTGATGCGCATTCTGGAGGGCGGCATCGCTGAACTGGGTGAGTACCTTTCTGCCCACGTGCTCACCTGCCTTGTGCCGGCCTTCTTTATCGCGGGCGCCATTGCGGCTTTGCTTTCTAGTGGTGCTGTCTTAAAATACTTCGGGCCCCAGGCGAATAAGTACCTGGCATACGGTGTAGCTTCCGTTTCCGGTGCCATCCTGGCCGTGTGCTCCTGCACGGTGCTGCCGCTTTTTGCCGGGATCTACAAGAAGGGGGCGGGCCTCGGCCCGGCCATCGCCTTCCTCTATTCGGGACCGGCCATTAACGTCCTGGCGATTGTTCTCACCGCCCGGGCCATTGGCTTGAAGATGGGCCTGGCGCGGACATTGGGGGCGATTTTCTTTTCCCTCATCATCGGCCTCATCATGGCGGCGCTCTTTGCCGGCGAGGAGGAGAAAAGGGACCGCACCACTAACCCGGCCATGTTCGGAGGGACTGAAGATACCCGCCCGGGCTCGCAACTCGCCATCTTTTTTGGGCTCCTCATTGCCATCCTCCTTTTCGGTACGGCGAAGATTCCGTTCTGGGACAAGGTCGCCGTTCTTATCAGCTTGGTAACTGCCGTGGCGTTGGCCGTCAGCCGCTGGTTTAAAGAAGGCGAGTTCCAAGCCTGGATGCAGGAGACGTGGAAGTACGTCCGGATGATCTTCCCGGTGCTCCTTGTGGGGGTGTTCATCGCCGGTGCCCTCAAAGTAATCCTGCCGCCTGAGTGGATCTCGCGCTTTGTGGGCGGCAACAGCCTGAGCGCCAACCTGCTCGCCTCGCTATTCGGGGCGCTCATGTACTTTTCCACCCTCACGGAGGTGCCGATCGTTAAGGCCCTTACCGACCTCAGTATGGGACAGGGCCCGGCGTTGGCGCTTCTCTTGGCCGGGCCAGCTTTGAGCCTACCTAACATGCTGGCCATCCGCAACATTATGGGCACGAAAAAGACGGCGGTCTACGTTTCCCTGGTTGTCGTCATGGCCACCCTTGCCGGAATGCTCTTCGGAGCCGTTGCCTGATTCTTTTTCCAAGCTGGCGGTCTCGGGCCGCAACACTCCTATCGGTCCGTAAGGAGAATAAGTGAAGGAGGGCTTTTAATGATGCACATCAAGATCCTGGGCATGGGTTGCCGGAACTGCCGTACCCTCGAGGCCTACGCCCGCCAAGCGGCGGCCGAACTGGGCATCGAGGCCGAGTTCGAAGAGGTCAAGGACATGGATAAAATCATGTCCTACGACGTCATGATGACGCCGGCCCTGGTGGTAAACGAAAAGGTGAAGGTGGCGGGCCGCGTGCCGAGTAAGGAGGAGGTGAAAAAGCTTCTCGCGGAGGAGGCATGAGGAGGCCGCCGGGTGCGGCGGCAAAAGGACAAAGGCTGCGGAATTAGTTCCGGGCCTTGTCTTTTTTTGCGAGGGAAGGCCGAAGAAACGGTTATAGGCGGAATTTTTTGCGGCAACGCAAAACGAACGGCAGGAATACTAATGCGAAGCATTGAATATATATGCTTACCGCTCGCAGGAGGGCGCGGTGAGTAGGCCGGGAACCACGTTTTACCCTTCTACTTTGGTCAGGAGGTGTTCGCAAATGTCTGGAAAGAAGGTTTGGCTGCGCCTTGTTTCGCTGGTCCTGGTGTTCTTCGTCGTCCTCGGCTCGGGGGTGCTGGCGGCGCCCCGGATTCCGACGCCGGAGAGCATACTGGGGTATCCCATAGGTGCCGACTACCACTTGACGGAATGGTCCAAGATTGTTGAGTACATGAAAGCTCTAGATAAGGCTTCGGACCGGGTGCAAGTAATCACTTACGGTACCACGCCCGAGGGCAGACCGATGATTCTCACCGTGGTGTCTTCGGAACAAAACATCAAGAACCTCAAGAAATACCAAGAAATTAGCGCCCGCCTGGCCGACCCGCGGGGCCTCAGCGAAAAGGAGGCGCAAAAGCTCATCAAAGAAGGAAAGGCCATCTACTGGATCTGCGCCAACATCCACTCCACGGAAGTGGGCAGCAGCGAAATGGTCATGGAACTGGCCTACAAGCTGGCGAGCGGCAATGATGCCCAAACGAAAAACATACTGGATAACGTGATCGTAGTGATCGACCCTTCCATTAACCCCGACGGGCATGATATTTTCACGGAGTGGTACAACAAATACAAAGGGACCGAGTGGGCCGGTTCGCGCCCGCCCTACTACGGCAAGTACGTCAGCCACGACAACAACCGCGACTTTATTGCCCTTGCCCTCCCCGAGACCGGCCAGAACGTGGAGGCGCGCTTTCTCTTCCACCCGCAGATTTATCACGACCTGCATCAGAGCGGACCGGCGCGGATGTTCGTAAATCCCACTCAGGATCCCAATGACCCGAACATCAGCCCCATAACGCAGGCGGATTGGGTTAAATACGGCGGCTATATTCTATCAGGGATGACGGCCAAAGGTATGGCCGGGGTAATCACGGCCAATACTTACGACAACTGGTACCCGGGTTACAACGACCAGTTCACCACCTACCATAACGGAATGGGCCTCTTGTTTGAAACCCACGGCGGCTGGGGTGCCGACCCGGATACGAGCGGGCCTAAGAAAATTGAGAAAGAAAACCACTGGAACATGCCGCTGCCGTGGAAGGGTACCATCTGGCGCCTCCGGGATAACATCGACTACCAGGAAACGGGCGTGCTGCTTTCTCTCGAGCTGACCGCCCGCGAGAAGGATACGGTTCTTGAGCACTTCTATCTGAAGGGTAAGAAAGCGGTGGAGGCGGGGATGAATGAACCGCCCTATGCCTACGTCATTCCGGGAGGTCAAGAGGACCCGGCGGCCGTGGCCGACCTGGTGGCGAATCTTCTCAAGCACCGGATCGAGGTCAAGGAAGCTACCTCCGCCTTCACTGTGGGTGGGAAGACTTATCCTGCCGGAAGCTACGTGGTTCTTCTTAACCAGCCTTACCGCAGGCTGGCCAAGACTCTCTTCGAAAAGCAGGTCTATCAGCCCTACTTTAATGAACCTTACGACGTAACCGCCTGGACCTACGGCTTCCTGCGCGACGTTAAGACCGTAGCCGTGGATGATAAGGGCATTTTCGCCGTACCGCTACGCCCGGTGAAAGAAGCCAGGGCTGAGGGTACGCTCGCCGGTGGGGAGAGCGCCTTTGGCTACCTCATCGAATATAAGAGCAATAACAACATAGCCAAGCTCCTCAATACCCTCTGGGAGCATGAGGCCGAGGTGCTGCAGGCGACCGCGCCCTTCGGCGTGGGCGGCCGGACCTTCCCCGCCGGCACGTTCTGGGTGAAGAAACTGGGCGGCCTAAGTTTCGCCGATTTTCAGGCTCTAGTCGTCGGCCTCGGCCTCAGCGGCCGGGCTCTGGCCGCAGCGCCCGCCGGCTCCTTCAAGTCCCTGCGGCAACCGAAGATCGGCCTTTACCACGGCTGGGTGGACACCATGGACGAGGGCTGGACGCGCTACGTGCTCGACTACTATGGCTTCAAGTACGACCGGCTGGACAACGCTGCGGTTAAGAACGGTGATCTCGGCCGGTACGACATCATCATCCTTCCCGACATGCAGCCCAAGAACATCCTGGAAGGTTCGGCCAAGATGCCGCCTGAGTACCAGGGCGGTCTGGGTAAAGAAGGCGTGGCTAGGCTCGCCGCTTACGTAAAGTCCGGCGGCACGCTTCTCGCCATGGGGAAAGCCTCTGCCTTCCCGGTGGAGCAGGGACTTGCGCCGGGCGTAGAGCTGGTAGAGCGCACGGGCGTGAACGCTCCGGGTTCGATCTTGGCCGTGGGCGTAGATCCGACCCAACCTGTGGGCTATGGTTTCGACGCCGAGGAGGCCGTTTTCTACGAAAACAACCCGGCCTTCGTGGTTAAGACGGGCCGGGTGGTGGCGAAGTTTGCGGCCGAGCCGCTTCTTTCCGGCTACCTCGACGATAAGGAAAAGAAGCTCTCCGGCAAGGCGGCCATCGTCGACGTGCCGGTGGGCGCCGGGCGCGTAATCCTATCGAGCCCGGACCTCGTCTACCGTTTCCAGGCCCAGGGAACGATTCCGTTCTTGTTCAACAGCTTGCTGAGCGCCGGGGCGGAGTAATAGAAGATGCAGGTCCGGCAGGAGTTAGGGGCGGCTGCGGCCGTCCCTTTCTTGTCGCGTCGCGAGCGGCATCTGCCGGCGGGTTTCCTCCATTGACCCGGACAGGCAAATGGTTTACGATGAAAAGGCAGCTAGAGAGCGCTGCAGCCACGAACTTTAGGAGTCTATTCAGCGGCGGCAGGCGAAGGTCTTCAGGGTAGACGCCCATGCCGCCAGCGGCACCACCAGAGGGATGAATAATTCGGCCCTCGGGCATCCCCCTACGGCGCGAAGACCTGATGACGAACGGACTCGGCTCACTCGGGGCACGGGCAAAACTCGGCCCTTAGGGCCTCAAACACCGCCCGCGCTTTCCCTCGCTCGCGCGCGTTCTTCTAATGGCGGTACGTAACGCGCCTTGCGGGGGATGGCCCTCGGCCTCAGTATTTTCAAGGAGGGTACAATAAAGATGCCGGAAAGGGGGGCCAGAGTTAAGGCTTACCCCCAGAGGGAAGGCCAGAGGCCGCTCCTTATAGCGGTGCTGGTAGCGCTTTTTGCTGTGGCAGCCCTGGTAGGAATGAAGGCAGATCCGGCCGAACCGGCGAATGTTCCGAGTGAAACGGTCCCCCGCCCGGAGCCGGTACCAACCTTGACCCTGGCCGCCGTAGGCGATGTTATGTGCCACCTTCCCCAAGTGCGCGCGGCGTGGGATTCCCGACGCGGCGTTTATGACTTCACCCCGGCCTTTAGTGAGGTTGCCCCCTATCTCAGCGCGGCCGACATAACGCTGGCGAACCTGGAGACGGTGCTGGATGATTCTAGGCCTTATCGCGGGTACCCGCGCTTCAATTCGCCGCCGGCGCTGGCTCAGGCCCTGGCGGAGGCGGGTGTGGACCTGGTGACCACGGCCAACAACCACGCCCTCGATCAGGGAGAAGCCGGGGTGCTGGCCACTCTTAAAAGCCTAAAAGGAGCCGGGCTTTTCGTCACCGGCACCTTTGCCGACGAGGCCGAACGGGGTCCTCTCGTGTGCAGTTTAAGAGGCTTTAAGCTGGCCTTCCTGGCCTATACTCTTCACACCAACGGCCTGGTGCCTCCACCTGGGAAGGAATATCTGGTAAACGTATACAATGCAGAACAGGCGGCGCAGGATATCGCTGCAGCCCGGACTCAAGGGGCGGAGTTCGTGGTGGTCAGCATGCACTGGGGCCAGGAATACCAAAGCCGCCCTTCGACCGAGCAAGAGGAGCTGGCCCGAGGGCTTTTGGCCGCCGGTGCCGACCTTATTCTGGGCAGCCACCCACACGTCCTCCAGCCCCTCGAGGAAAAAATCCAGCCTGCAGGCGGCAAACGCGCTTTGGTGGCTTACTCCCTGGGCAATTTTATTTCCAGCCAGCGCGATCCCGGTACCGACTGCGGTTTGATTCTTTACGTTACCATCGCCCGCGACCCTGATAGCGGGCAGGTGGGAATCAGTTCCTACTGGACGGTACCCACGCGGGTGGTGCGCGGAGAAAAGATCCGGGTGGTACCGGGGGAACCTTATGGGGAATAAAGGGGAGAAGAGGGCGCGCCCGAGTACTGAAAGAGGTAGGAGGAAAACTTGAGCGGGGTTGACAAGAACGCCGCCAATTGCTAGTTTTAGGCGTGTACTCTTATTCAGACAAGGAGCTTCGGGTATGCAGCTTAGGAACATCGCCATTATTGCCCACGTGGATCATGGTAAGACAACCCTCGTAGATGCCATCCTCCGGCAAACTGGGGTTTTTCGTAATAACCAAGAAGTTAGGGAGCGCGTGCTGGACTCGAACGATCTGGAGCGGGAACGCGGCATCACCATCCTGGCCAAGAACACGGCCGTCTTTTACAAGGACACCAAGATCAACATTGTAGATACCCCCGGCCATGCCGATTTCGGCGGAGAGGTGGAACGAATCCTCGGCATGGTAGACGGTGCTCTTCTCTTGGTGGATGCCTTCGACGGGCCAATGCCTCAGACGCGCTTCGTGCTGGAAAAAGCCTTGGCGCAGGGCATCAAGCCACTCCTTGTGGTAAATAAAATTGACCGCCCGGGGGCCCGGCCGCTCGAAGTGGTGGACGAGGTCCTCGAACTTTTCATTAACCTCGGCGCGGACGACGACCAGATTGACTTTCCCATCATCTATGCTTCGGCCCGCGCGGGGGTGGCCCACCCGGATCTGAAGGAGGCGGAGCGGCTGCTGGCAAGCGGCACACCAAACGTTCTGCCCCTCTTGGATGCGGTGATCGACTGGGTGCCGGCTCCCGGCGGGGACGCGGCGGCACCGCTCCAGCTCCTGGTCACCACGCTGGATTGGAGCGACTACGTGGGGCGTATTGCCATTGGGCGACTGGCGAACGGCACGCTTACCCCCGGCCAGGAGGTGGCCATCGCCTACGGCGAGGCCGAACCGCGCTGGGCTAAGGTCGGCGAGGTGTTCACCTTCCAGAGCCTAAAGCGTGTCCCCATTGAGCGGGCCGAGGCCGGCGACATCGTGGCCGTCACCGGTCTGGGCGAAGTGCAGATCGGTGAGACCATTATGGATCCGGCCGCGCCGAAACCCCTTCCGCCCATCAAGGTGGACGAGCCTACCCTCACCATGACCTTCCGGGTAAACGACAGCCCCTTTGCCGGGCAGGAAGGAATCTATGTTACTTCGCGGCAGCTACGCGAGCGGCTTTTCAAGGAGGCGCGCACCAACGTGGCCCTGCGCGTGCGCGAAACCGATAGCCCCGACGCCTTCGAGGTGGCCGGGCGGGGAGAGCTCCATTTAAGCATCCTCATCGAAACCATGCGCCGCGAAGGGTACGAGCTCGCCGTCTCCAAGCCGCAGGTCATCTTAAAGGAGATAGACGGGGTGCTGCAGGAACCCATCGAGCGCGTTGTAATCGACGTGCCCCAGGAGTACGTAGGGGCGGTCATCGAAAGCCTGGGTGCGCGGCGGGGGGAACTCACCAGCATGGTGCCCAGGGGCGATGATCGGGTGCGCCTGGAATTTACCGTGCCTATGCGCAGCCTCATCGGCTATGCTTCCGAGTTCGCCACCCAGACCAAGGGCACGGGTATTCTCACGCAGAACTTCGCGGGCTATGGGCCCTACCGCGGCCCGATTCCAACGCGCGCAGGCGGCAGCCTGGTGGCCTGGGAAGAGGGCGAGGCTACGGCTTACGCCATCAGCAACATCCAGGAACGGGGCACCCTCTTCGTCACCCCCGGCACGCGCGTATATGAAGGGATGATCGTGGGAGAGAACTCCCGGCCCGAGGACATCGACGTTAACATCGCCAAGAAGAAACACGTAACCAACATGCGCTCCTCCACGGCCGACATCGCGGTGAAATTGGATGAGCCGCGCATTCTCACCCTGGAAGAGGCACTCGCCTTCATCCGCGAAGACGAGCTGGTGGAGGTCACGCCGAAGAGCATCCGGCTGCGCAAACTCATCCTGGATAAGAATGCGCGCAAGAACGCCCGGCGCCAGGCCTCGGGGTAGCTAGGCTTCCGGTGGCTCCACCGGGTCCGGGTGTTTCAGGGAGGTGAGGACGACTCGCGGCGCGTGGCGGGTGTAAAGCGAACGGGCCTTTTCGTTGCTGATCGCTTCCAGCACTGCGGCCTCGGCGGCGAACTCGTCTACCTCCCGGCGGCCAACCTCTGGCGGGATGAGCTTCCCCGGTCCGCCCACGCAGCCGCCCGGGCAGGCCATGCCTTCCAGGAAGGTGGCTTTAAGCTGTCCGGCTTCGGCCTTATTCAGGAGGTCGCGGCATTCCTTGATGCCGTTGCCCTGCCGGGCGAAAACAGGAATATCGGGCCTGAGCTTCCGGATGCTCCGGATGATGGCGTCGGTGACGCCGCCGGTGTGCCCGTAGATGCGCCCGTCGTGGCTGGCATCCCTAAGGGGCGGGGCATTTGCGCGGCGCGGTACCTGAATTCCACCTGCTTCCAGCATGGCTGCCGCTTCTTCGAAGGTCAGAACGTAGTCTACAGCATCGGTAAGTTCCGGCTGGCGTGCCTCGGATTTCTTGGCGATACAAGGGCCGATGAAGATCACGCGGGTGCTGGGGTGTTCGGCCTTTACCAGGCGGCCGATGGCGATCATGGGGGACACCGAATCGGAAATGAGATGAGCGAGGCGCGGCCGGAACTTCTGCACCAGGCGAATAAAGGGCGGGCAACAGCAGGAGGTGATCATAAAAGGGTCGCCTTGTTCCATGCGGCGGATGTACTCTTCGGCCTCTTTAATGGTAATCACATCGGCACCCAGCGCCACTTCTACCACGGCGGCAAAGCCGAACTGCCTAAGGGCCATGGCCACCTCTTCTCCGAACACATCCGGGCCGAACTGACCGGCAAAGGAAGGAGCGACCACCGCTACCACCGGCCTTTTACCGTCCAGCAGCAGGCGTGCGACCTGCACCACTTCCGCCCTATCGGAGATGGCGGCGGCCCGGCAGGCGCCGATGCAGAGGCCGCAGTTTAGACAACGCCCGTTATCGATCCGGACGGTGTTTCCTGGCCCTTTTTTTATGGCGCCGGTGATGCAGGCGAGCTCCGCGGCGCATTCTACGTCGCGGCAGGAGCGGCAGGCGCCGGGCACGGCTACTATGGGGGGACCTGCCAGGGCGCTGTTTTCCAGGGCCGCCTCTGCCGCTTCAGCGAAGGATTCTTTTTCTTCGGGCTCCGGGACGAGCCCTAGCGCGCAGCGCACCAAGCCCTCTGCTGCCCGTGCCGGGTCTTGGACTTCAAGCCCCTTATCCAACAAAGACCCTATGGCGGTATTGACGAGGGCCGGCAGCTCCTCTTTCAGGTTTCCCCTAAGGACCGCGCGAGTTGCCCCGCGCCAAAGGCGCCGGCGCAAGACCTGATGAGGATTAAGCTCAAGTCCCATGTGCTCATCACCCGGCCTTAGTTTAACCTCGAGCAGGAATTTCTCTACCTCGCCCGGCGGCCCGAGACGAGTAAGACCGGCCTCGTCTATCCCGCAAAGCTTCGCGGGAATCGACAAGGCCGGCCGCCAAAAGGAGAGGGCTTGGCCGGGTTAGAACGCCGGCACCACGGCGCCTTGATACTTTTCCTCGATGAACTTCTTGACCTCCGGCGTGTTCAGGGCGGCGGCAAGCTTTTTGAGCGGTTCCTTGTCTTCGTCCTCGGGGCGCACCACGAGAACGTTTACGTACGGAGAGTTCTTGTCTTCAATAAAAAGGGCATCCTTGGTGGGCACGAGTTTGGCTTCCAGAGCGTAGTTGGTGTTGATTACGGCCAGGTCGACATCGTCCAGCGTGCGCGGGAGGGAGGCCGCATCCAACTCCCGGATCTTAAGACCTTTGGGGTTGTCGGCAATGTCGAGCGGCGTTGCCGTGATTCCGGCTCCGTCCTTGAGCTTGATGAGCCCGGCACTTTGGAGTAGGAGCAGGGCCCGGCCGCCGTTGGTGGCGTCGTTGGGGATGGCCACGGTTGCCCCCTGCGGCACGGAAGACAGGTCCTTTAGCTTCTTTGAGTAAATCCCCATGGGCTCAATGTGCACACGGGCAATGGCGACCAGGTTGTTTCCCGTGCCTTTATTGAAACTCTCCAGGTACGGGATGTGTTGGAAGTAATTGGCGTCAAGCTCTTTGGACACCAGGGCCGGGTTAAGCTGGGTGTAATCGCTGAACTCCTTAACCTCGAGGTTGATGCCTTCTTTGGCCAGGGTCGGCTTGATGAAGTTCAGGATTTCTGCGTGCGGTATGGTGGTGGCCCCTACCTTGATCGTGACCTGATCCTTAGGGGCGGCCTGAGAAGAGCCGGCGGCATTGGACCCGGGCTTAGCCGGCGCACAGGCGGCGAGGCTGAGGATAAGGAGAGCGCTGCTTAAGAGAAGGGCAACCTGCGTTCTTTTCATGCGTTAAACCTCCTTTGATCTTTAGCCGCCCGCCGGGCCAGCCAATTGCCGGCCGATTGGGCAGCCTGCACGAGGGCGATTAGGATGACGACGGTCTCTAAGAGGACGTCGTCGCGGAACCTCTGGTAACCGTAGCGGATGGCAATGTCCCCTAAACCACCCCCTCCGATGGCTCCGGCCATGGCCGAGTAACCGACGAGATTAATTGCCGTTAAGGTAAACCCTAAAAGCAGCGTCGGCCAGGCTTCCGGCAGGAGCACCTTGAAGATGATCTGGACGGGCGAGGCACCCATGGCCTGGGCCGCTTCGATGACGCCCGGGTCTACCTCCTGGAGCGAGCTTTCCACTACCCGGGCCACAAAGGGAATGGCCGCTACGGCCAGGGGAACGATGGCCCCACGGGTACCGATAGAAACGCCGACGAGAAGTTTCGTGACCGGCATAAGGAGAAAAAGAAGGATGATAAAGGGGATGGACCTCCCGGCGTTGATCACGCTGCTCAAAGCGGCGTTCAGCTTTGGTTGGGGCAGGATGTGCCCCGGCGCAGTTACCACCAGGAGCACGCCCAGCGGAAGCCCGCAGACTAGGGCGATGGCCAGCGAAAACCCAACCATGTAAAGGGTTTCCACCGTTGCCTGAAGAATGAGGCGCTGCAGGGCGGCATCGGCAAGGAGTTCGCGCATGCTAAACCACCCCTACTACGTCGGATGCCAGTTCGGGCCGTGCCGGTGTAAGCCCGGAGATGGCGATTAACCGGCGCGTGGCCAGCGCCCGCGGGCGGCTGAACACCTCAGCCACCGGCCCTACTTCTACCAGGCGGCCGCCCTCCAGCACGGCCACGCGGTCGCACACGGCCCGGATGACCGCCAGTTCATGAGTGATGAGGATAATGGTCACCCCGAGGCTGCGGTTAATTTCCTTGAGGAGGGCGAGGATGGACTGGGTGGTTTCCGGGTCGAGAGCTGAGGTGGCTTCATCGGAGAGCAGCAGGCGCGGACGGCAGGCCAGCGCGCGGGCAATCCCCACCCGCTGCTTTTGGCCGCCGGAGAGCTGGTGGGGATAGGCGTTGGCCTTGTCTGCCAGCCCCACCAGGTCCAGGAGTTCCCGCACGCGTGCCCGAATGGCCTCCGGGCGTTCCCCAACGATCTCCAGCGGAAAAGCCACGTTCTGCGCCACTGTCCTTAGCTTAAGGAGATTGAAGTGCTGGAAGATCATTCCGATGCCTTGGCGGGCGCGGGCCAGTTCGCGCCGGTCTAGCGTTGCCAGGTTTTTCCCTTCAATCCAGACTTCCCCGCTGGTGGGGCGTTCCAAGAAATTCAGGCAGCGGATGAGGGTGCTCTTGCCGGCGCCGGAAAGGCCCATCACGCCGAAGATCTCGCCCCTCTCCACGCTAAACGAGACGTCCGCCAGCGCCGTTACTTTTCCGGCTGGTGTGGTGTACACTTTGGTAAGGTGCTTTACCTCGACCATTCTCTCACCCTCCTTAGGCAACAAAAACCCCTCCGACAGACGGAGGGGTAATGAATTCCGCACTCTCATCTGCCAGGACAACAACTCTTGTCCTGCTGGAATTGGCACCGGGCCGCGCATGGGCGGCTGGTTGCCGAGGTTTCACAGGGCCAGTCCCTCCACCTCTCTGGATAAGAGCCTGCCGGTATTCACTTGTTGCCATGAATATTAGCACGGAAAACGGGAGCTGTCAAGAGTTTGCGGGCTGCGGGGTACCGGGCTATGCTTGTGGCCGATTTCTGGCCAAAAGGGCGCTTAAACGCCGGCTTAGGGAGGGGTTTCGGGAGGGGGTTCCGCCGGTTCGCTGCCGGCCATCTCAAAATGGGAATCGTCTTCCAGGGCGACCGTTTGCTGCTTGCGGCCGCGGCGGCAGCGCTGGTGCCCATCGCCCGGCGCCGGTCGGCCTTCGCTTTCCTCATCCCGGCACTTAGGGCACAGGGCATCTTCGGCAGGGGAGGCAGGGTGCACGGGAGCGACAAACTCGCCGTGGCAACGGCGGCACCGCCGGCCCCGCCCTGCGAGTTCGTACGTCCCACCTTCCACCCGCAGGGCCAACCCGGCCGTGAGCATGCGGGCCACCTTTGCGCGCGCGGAGGTAAGGATACGTTGAAAGGTTGGACGGGAGACCTGCATGCGTGCGGCGCATTCTTCCTGATCGAGTCCTTCTCCGTCCTTTAGGCGGATAGCTTCCAGTTCCTCCACGGTGAGCACTACTTCTTCCAGATCGCAACGGCGTACACCCACCGGCTTAAAGACCAACACGGCGGGAAGAAATTCCACACGGCGACGTTTCTTGGGCCTTGGCACCTCCATCTCTCCCCTGCTTAGTTCTCGCTCTACCGTCTAATCTAAATCCGGAGCGCCTGTATGTCAACAAATGTAGGGGTGCGAAAGTGTCAACGCTGGGAGGCGATCTGGATGGCGGCGGCGATGGGTAGGGGAGCGTCCTCTCCAGAAATTATGTCGTACTTGTTGTAGGGGTCGGTATTGCCCTTTTTGCCGGTTGCGGTATAGTAAGCCAGGTAACGGCCGTCCGGCGACCACTGGGGAGCAAAGCTCATGGTCTCGCCGCGCGGCGCCAGGCAGGTTTCGGCGCCGGTAGTGGTGAGACGTTCGACGGCCCCGGTTGGTTCCCGCCCGGTCATGGAATAGGTTACCCGCAAAACCGCCGACCGGCAACGAGGGTGCTAACGACGCCCAGCAAAGTTAAGTTCGGCTAACCCGACATTTTCGGCGTTGGATCCTTGGCAGGGAGGCGCGAAATAGAGGGAAACCGGTCTGCCCGGCGAATTTATCTTTAAGAACCCGTTCAACAACCCGGTAGGAGGTAAGGAAATGAACCTTTATTCAGCGGCTTTGTGGCGGCATACGGCTTGCCGACCCTGACTCGGGAGGGGGAAGCAAGTGAAACGGGAATACCCGCTCTTCCTGGCGGAAAATCGGAGCGCAGCGCACCTTCTCAACTACGTCTTGTTGGCGCTGCTCTTCTGGCAGGCCTGGCGCAGCCGCGCCTCTGAGTTTGCCTTCGTCCTGTGGGGTTCGCTTGCCTTTGCCCTGCTGCTTGATCTTCTGCAGCGCGCCTTTACGGTATACACCCTAGAGGGAGGACGGCTTAAGGTGCGGCAGGCCTGGCGGGGAGCGAGCATTCCAGTGGCGGAGATTCGAGAAATACGTTCCTGCCCGGGCGGGCGGAACTTACCTAGGGGCCCTAAGCTTCGGGCGGCCATCACCATAAGCAACCTGGTGGCCATTCGCTGGGGACCGAAAGATGAAGAGCGCTGGGTTATCCTAAGTCCTTCAGAGGAGTTGGTGCACCTCATCCGGCGGGCTAAGAAGAAAAAATGAGCCGGCTGGGGCAACTTTCGCCGCCCGAGCGCGTATGGAAAAGGGGACGCGTTCGGCGGAACCTTGGATAACAAGAGAAAAGACAAGGCGAAAGGATTGTTGGCATTTCAATTTGGAAGGAAAGGAGAAACCGTATGTCCAAGACCGCTATGGCCATTATAGCCGTAGTCTTAGTTCTGGCCCTTTTCGCTTTTAGCAGCTATAACAGCTTGGTGAACCTAGAGGAAGCAGTAGACAGCCGCTGGAGTCAGGTGGAAAACCAGTTGCAGCGGCGCTCGGACCTCATTCCCAACCTTGTGGCAACGGTGAAGGGCTATGCGGCCCATGAAGAGGCCGTTTTCGCCCAGGTGAACGAAGCGCGGGCTAAGCTGGCCGGTGCGCAAAGCGTAAGGGACGCAGCGCAAGCAGATGCCCAGCTCAGCGGCGCCTTGAGTCGGCTCCTCGCGGTAGTGGAGAACTACCCCAACCTCAAGGCTGATGCCAATTTCCGCCAGCTGCAGGACGAACTGGCAGGCACCGAAAACCGAATTGCCGTGGCCCGTATGGACTATAATAACGCCGTCCAGCGCTACAATGCCGCCATAAGGCGTTTTCCCACGGTGATCTTTGCCCGCCTTTTAGGCTTTACCCCCAGAGAATACTTCCAAGCGGAACCCGGGGCTCGGGAGGCACCGCAGGTGAACTTCGGCGCCCCGGCCCAAAAGTGAGGACGAGAAGCGATGCATGCGGCACGCCGTGGTCTCGCTGAGGTGCTGCTCCTGACCGTCACCGCGGCTGCTTTGCTGCTGTCACCGGCGGCCGCGGCAGCCCCCTCGCTGCCGCCCCGCCCGCCTACGGCCACCTTCGTGAACGACTTCGCCGGCCTGCTTGATGCCGTAACGAAGAGCGAGCTCGAAGCCGTCGGCCGGGCTTTAGATGCGAAGACCGGCGCGGAGATCGTGGTGGTTACAGTGCCTTCACTGGGCGGTGTACCCATCGAGGATTACGCCCTCGCGCTTTTCCGCGCCTGGGGCTTAGGCGACAAAGAAAAGAATAACGGCGTGCTCCTTCTTGTGGACAAGGAGCGCCTCCTTAAAGGCGAAAGAGGCAAAGTCCGCATCGAAGTCGGGTACGGGCTGGAAGGAGCCATTCCCGACGGCAAGGCCGGCCGGATTCTGGATGAAAAGGTTTTACCCTTCTGGCAGGAGGGAAAGTACGCTGAGGGTATCCGTGCCGGCTACCTGGCCCTGGCGGCAGTGGTGGCTGAAGAATACGGTGTAGACCTAACCGCCGACCGCACCTTAAATGTGCTTACTGATTACCAGTTGGCCGGCGACACTTTGGCAGGCCTTCCCTGGGAACTAGTGCCACTTCTCATTTTCCTGTTCATTTTCCTGGCCAGCAGCATGGGGCGGCGCCGCCGCGGCTTTTGGT
>Ga0247720_100209_pt1 | contig 27313 bp, 23 predicted proteins | sample MSEWel2015_12_15_FD_189078 | JGI IMG/M metagenome (GOLD analysis project Ga0247720, IMG submission 189078) | Subsurface sediment microbial communities from gas well in West Virginia, United States - MSEEL Well Study Marcellus 3H_2015_12_15 | ecosystem: Environmental > Terrestrial > Deep...
GGTGCATCTGGACCTGTCGGCGTCTGATCTCGACCAGCAACTGTTGCGCCTCAATGAAAGCTATCCGGAGATCGACGGGGTGATCCACTGTGCAGGCCAGAACCGCTTTGCCGGGCTGGCAGCCATGGCGGTTGACGAGCTGGACGCCCAGCTCACCGTTAATCTGCGCTCGGCGATGCTGGTGGCCCGGCATTTTGCCCCCCGGTTCGAGAAGGCCGGCTATGGTGCGCTGGTGTTTGTCGGCTCCACCTTCGGCAGCATCGGTTTCCCCGGTTATACCGGCTATTGCGCGACCAAATTCGGACTGCGCGGGTTCACCGAGGCCTTGCGCCGGGAGTTGGCGGATACCCCGGTTCAGGTGGTTTACGTGGCCCCCCGGGCCACTGCCACGGAAATGAATCCCGAAGCCGTGAATGAACTGAACCGGGCCCTTGGTAATTCCGTGGACACCCCGGAATCGGTGGCATCCCAGATTATGAATGCCATGGAAAACGATGACCGCCGGCGCTTTCTGGGCTGGCCCGAGAAACTGTTCGTGGTGCTCAACGGTGTGCTGCCGCGTCTGGTCGACAAAGCCATGCTCAAGCAACTGCCCGTTATCCGGCGCTTTCTCAATTCAGGAGTACTGTCATGAAGTGGATGATTCTGATCATGGCCTGGGTGATTGCCACGCCCCTGTGGGCCGGAGATCTTGAAACCGGGCTGGCCGGTATCCAGCAACGCTGGGCCGAAATCCAGTATCAGTTGCCGGAGGACAAAAAGGAAAAAGCCTTCGAAAAGCTGGCCGCAGAGGCGGAAGCGTTCGTGGCCCAATACCCCGACCGGGCCGAGCCGCTGATCTGGCAGGGCATTGTGCTGAGCACCTACGCCGGTGCCAGGGGCGGCCTGGGTGCGCTCGGGCTGGTGAAGGAGGCCCGGAAATCTCTGGAGGCGGCCCTGGCCATTGACCCCAGGGCGCTGGATGGGTCTGCCTACACGTCCCTTGGCAGCCTCTACTATCAGGTGCCCGGCTGGCCATTGGGGTTCGGTGATGACGACAAGGCAAGGCAGTATCTGCAGAAAGCGTTGGCCATTAATCCTGAGGGTATCGACGCCAATTTCTTCTTTGGTGATTTTCTGCTGGATCAGGGGCAGCCGGAAAGGGCCCGGGCCTATTTCCAGAAAGTCCTGGAAGCGCCCGGGCGGGCAGGACGCGATATTGCCGATGCGGGCCGGCGGAAAGAAGCCAGGAATCGCCTCGACACCCTCTGACCTTCATTTCCGGAAGTTTGGTTGCGTCCCGCAAGCGTGGACTACACTCTGTTTAATGCAAAAGAGGTGAGTCGGGCATCAGGGGGACGTGCTGTCGATGGCGACAAGGTCCGGTAACGGGCAGCAAGCCCATTTGTCTGCCCGATTTTTCCAGAAGCTGGCCTCAGGTGTTCCTGGTGTCCTGTTCATCTATTGGCTGAGCGCAGACGGGGAGTCCCATCGCTGCCCTTTCATTAGCGACCATGTGCAGGCGCTCTTTGGCCTTGATCCCCCGGATCTGAACGAAAACGCGGATCCGATTTTTTCAATGATTCATCCCGAGGACTTTGATGCGGTTATGGAAAGTATCCGTGCCTCGGCGGATACTTCGGCAACCTGGAGCTATCGGGCCCGGCTCAGGCTGCAGAGCGGCGATTATGAGTGGTTTGAAGTTAACTCCGAACCCGAGCGCCAACCGGACGGCAGTACCATCTGGTACGGCCAGTTCCACAATATCCAGCATTACAAAAACCTTGAGCAGAGCCTCCGCGAGAGCGAGGCCGAATTCTCTTTCCAGGCCGGATTCCAGCGGCTGATTGCCCGCCTCTCCGCTGAATTCATCAACCTCGGTTTCGGTACCATCGATCAGTGCATTAATGAACTGCTCACCTCTATCGGTGAGTTTTTTGCCGTGGATCGGGCCTACCTGTACGAATTCTCCGGGGACTATGCCTATATGACCAACACCCATGAGTGGTGCCGGGACGGTGTGCCGGCGCTGATCGAATCCCAGCGGGCGGTGCCGATAGAGGACTTTCACTGGTGGCACGAACAGATTGACGGCATGGTTGCGGGTAACCGGGTGGTGTTTATCGAAGATGTTGACCATCTCCCCCGTGAGGCGGCCCCTGAACGCGCCCTGCTTCAGGAGCAGGGGGTGTCGTCGATGTTCTGTGTGCCTATTCGCGTGCGCGGCCGGGTAACCGGTTTCTTCGGTGTGGATTCTCTCCGCCGCCGGGAATGGCGCCAGGACCAGGCCGACCTGTTGATCATCGTCTCGGGCCTCCTGTCCGGCGCCCTGGAGCGACACCGGCTGGAGGAAGAACTGCTTAACCAGTCCATCCGGGACCCCCTGACCGGACTTCACAACCGCCGTTATCTGATGCCGAGACTGGACGAGCTGCTGGGCCGGAGCACCCGCCGGGGAGAGCGCTTTGCCCTGGCGATGTTCGATATCGATCACTTCAAGCAGATCAACGACTCCATCGGGCACCTGGGCGGAGACTATATCCTGCAGCGGGTGGCGGACATCCTGATGGGTGAGACCCGGACCATGGATGTGGTGGCCCGTTTCGGCGGAGAGGAATTCATTGTTGTGTTCAATGCCGTGGACCAGGGCGATGTGTCCCAGCTGGTGCTGAGAATTCTCGAGGCCGTCCATGACGAACAATTTGTGTTCAATGACCAGCCCATTGCGGTGACTGTCAGCGCCGGTGTTGCGGGTATCGAGGAGTTCACCGACCGGCCGGCAGGGCCGGATGCGCTCATTTCCCGGGCCGACTACCGGCTTTACCTTGCCAAACAGGCGGGCCGGGACTGTCTTGTCGATGCATCAGGGACATTGCGCATATAAGGAAAGATCATTTCACCTCATATTACTAAATGGTATATCCTTAGATTAAGAGTGATATTCGAACCATTCAGAGGTGACAGTCATGAGCAACCCGATCGTTCAACACTTCTTTGATGAGCCCACCAACACCTTCAGTTACGTGGTGCGGGATCCGGACAGCCAGGCCTGTGTGATCCTCGATTCGGTGCTGGACTTCGATTATGCCGCCGGTCGTACCGACGTCCGCTCGGCCGATGAGATTATCGAGTACATCCGCAGCAACGACCTGGAGGTCGAGTGGATTCTGGAAACCCATGTCCACGCTGATCACCTGTCTGCGGCGCCCTACCTGCATGAGAAGCTGGGTGGAAAGACCGGCATTGGCGCGCACATCCGCGACGTCCAGGAGATCTTCGGCAAGGCCTTCAACGCCGGCACCCAATTCCAGCGCGGCGGCAGCCAGTTTGATCAACTGTTCCGGGAAGGCGACACCTTCGCCATCGGTGGTCTTGAGGGGCGCGTACTGCACACCCCCGGCCATACCCCTGCCTGTCTGACTTATGTGATTGGCGACGCGGCCTTTGTTGGTGACACCCTGTTTATGCCGGACTTCGGCACCGCCCGCTGCGATTTCCCCGGTGGCGATGCCCGCACTCTGTATCAGTCCATCCAGAAGGTACTGTCGCTGCATGCGGAAACCCGGATTTTCCTGTGTCACGATTACAAGGCGCCGGGCCGTGATGAGTACCGGCACATGACCACGGTGGCGGAACAGCGGGAAGCGAACATCCATGTCCATGAAGGTGTTTCCGAGGAGGAGTTCGTGAAAATGCGCACCGAACGGGACGCGACCCTCGATATGCCGCGGCTGATCCTGCCATCGGTACAGGTCAACATGCGTGCCGGACACATGCCGCCGGCCGAGGATAATGGTCAGGTGTACCTGAAAGTACCGGTTAACCTGTTCTGAGATTCCCGATGAGTCTTAAGCGCTATCTGCCCATTCTCCAGTGGGCGCCAAACTACGGCCGTGATCAGGCCACCAGTGATCTGGTGGCCGCCATCATCGTCACCGTCATGCTCATCCCCCAGTCACTGGCCTATGCCCTGCTGGCCGGATTGCCTGCCCAGGTTGGTTTGTACGCCAGTATCCTGCCGCTGGTGATCTACGCCGTGTTTGGCACCAGCCGGACTTTGTCCGTGGGGCCCGTGGCTGTGGCCTCGCTGATGACCGCGGCTGCCCTGGCGCCCCTGGCGGAGGCCGGCACCCCGGAATATGTGGCCGGCGCCGTTCTTCTGGCAGTAATGTCGGGGCTCATGCTTACGCTGATGGGCGTGCTCAGGCTTGGTTTCCTGGCCAATTTTCTCAGCCATCCGGTGATATCCGGTTTTATCACCGCCTCCGGCATCGTCATTGCGGCGAGCCAGCTGAAGCATATTTTCGGGATCCAGGCCTCTGGCCATAACCTGCTGGCAATCGGCCAGTCACTGTTCCAGTCGATTGATAATACCAACCTGGCCACCCTGGCGGTTGGTACCGGGGCGCTGTTGTTCCTGGTACTGGCCCGAAAACGCCTGAAGCCAGTGCTCATGGCAATGGGACTTGCACCGGGAATGGCGGATATCCTGACCAAAACCGCACCGATTCTGGCGGTTCTGGTGACCACCCTCGTGGCCTGGCAGTTCCAGCTCGATGGCCAGGGGGTGCGTCTGGTGGGGGATGTGCCCCGGGGGCTCCCGGAGTTCACCGTGCCCAGCCTGGATATGGGGCTGTGGCAGCAGCTCGCGGTCAGCGCTTTGCTGATCAGTGTTGTCGGTTTTGTGGAATCGGTTTCGGTGGGCCAGACTCTGGCAGCCAAACGGCGCCAGCGCATCGATCCGGACCAGGAGCTGATCGGTCTGGGTACCGCTAACCTGAGCGCCGGTTTTTCCGGTGGTATGCCGGTCACCGGCGGCTTCTCACGCTCTGTCGTCAACTTCGACGCCGGTGCCGAAACTCCGGCCGCCGGTGCCTACGCGGCGGTGGGTATCGCCATGGCAACGCTGTTCCTGACACCGGCGATTGCCTATCTGCCCCAGGCAACGCTCGCCGCGACGATCATTGTGGCGGTAACCACCCTGATTGATCTCCCCGCCCTGGGACGCACCTGGCGCTATTCCCGCACCGACTTTGGCGCCATGCTCGCTACCATCGTGCTGACCCTGGTGCACAGTGTCGAGGCGGGCATCATCGCCGGGGTGGCGCTTTCCATCGGGCTGTTCCTGTATCGTACCAGCCGCCCCCACAGTGCGGTGGTTGGCCGTGTGCCCGGTACCGAGCATTTTCGCAATGTTCTTCGCCACAAGGTGGAACTGTGCCCGAAGGTGACTTTCCTGCGGGTGGATGAAAGCCTGTACTTCGCCAACGCCCGATTCCTTGAGGAAACGGTCATGGACCTGATCATCAGTGAGCCGGAACTGAAAGACCTGGTGCTGGTCTGCCCGGCGGTGAACCTGGTGGATGCTTCTGCCCTGGAAAGTCTGGAGGCGATCAACGAGCGTATGAAGGATGCCGGGGTCAGGTTGCATCTGGCGGAAGTGAAAGGCCCGGTGATGGACAAGCTGAAAGGGACAGAACTGCTTTCCCACCTGGGCGGCGAGGTTTTCCTGAGTACCTATGAGGCCTGGCAGCGCCTGACCGACCTTGGCAAGCTCGAAAACAGGTCGCCTGATCAATCCGGGCTCGCTTGCACCGGGGGTGGGGCGAGCCGCTAAGATGTCATTCCCGACCCCGTTTCTGCGGTACGTTCATTATGGGCATGACTGAAAACCTGCTATCCACCAGCCAATGGCTCGTCACCCTGCTGCTGTTCGTGGTGATTCTTGTCCGCGCGTTGCGCTCGATTGACTGGCAGGCACTTCGCAAGGACAGCGCACTGCAGCACTCGTTTTTCGGTGCGGCAGTGGTTCTGGGCTTTGTCTGGCAGTTAAGGGCGGGCATTTCCCCGGGCCTGGCCATTCATATCTTCGGCATTACGGTCATTACGCTGATGCTGGGTTGGGGCCTGGCGGTGCTGGCGGGCCTGATGGCCCTGACTATTACGGTTATTACCGGCCGCGAGCCGCTACTCATGTTTGCCGCCAATGGCCTGGTGACGGTGATGGTGCCGGCTCTGGTGAGTCACTGGATCATGCTGTGGGAGCGCCGGAAGAACTTCCGGAACTTCTTCGCCTACATCTTTTTTTGCGGCTTCTTCGGCGCAGGCATTTCGGTGGCGGCAGCCGGTATTGTCATGTGCCTGATGCTCTGGACCAGCGGTGTCTATACCTTCGATCAGCTGGTGCATGAGTACCTTCGCTACCTGCCCCTGTTCATGATTCCGGAAGGGTTTGTAAACGGCACCTTCGTGACCGGTCTGATGGTGTTTCATCCGGATCGGCTGACAACCCTTGATCAGACGCGTTACCGATAACGCCGTTGTTTGCGCTCAGATGCCCTCGCCAGACGCCAGAACCGGGTTAAGCGCATCGCCCTGTTTGCCGGATTCCACCCGTTCCTGCCACTGGCGTGCCCAGCCCAGAACCTCGCCGGCGGGCATGGGGCGGGCGATGCCGTAGCCCTGAACGAAATTGCATCCCATCTGCCGCAGGGCCCGGGCATGTTCCATGGTTTCCACACCCTCGGCCAGAACCGGGTGGGCGAACCGCTGGGCCAGGAAGATCACACTTTCCACAATGGCGTGATCGCTGGCATCCTCAAGCATGTTGCGCACGAAACTCTGATCGATCTTGATGATGTCCACCGGCAGCGTGCGCAGGTAGGTGAGCGACGAAAATCCGGTACCGAAGTCATCCAGAGCCACCTGCAGGCCCAGGGTCTGGCATCGGGCCAGGACATTACTCGCCCGTTTGGTGTCTTCAAGGGCCGTTGATTCCAGTACTTCCAGGGTAATCTGTCCCGGGTTCACCTCCGGATGGCTGTGCAGATAGCTTTCCAGGTAGTCGGCGAAGCTCCGGTCCATCAGATGCGGGGCACTGATATTGATGCTGACCGCCAGATCCTCACCGGCCTCTTTCCATGCGTTCATCCTGTGGATGGCTTCTTTCAGCACCCACTGGCCCAACGGCACTTCGAGGTGGCTGTTCTCGACGATGGGGAGGAACTCGCCGGGCGGGACCAGACCCTTCTGCGGGTGGTTCCAGCGGATCAGCGCCTCGAAGCCAAGCAGTGCGGAATCGTTGGTCCGGATCTGGGGCTGGAAATACAGCTCGAATTCCTCGTTTTCCAGCGCCCGGGTGATGTCCATCAGCTGGTTGCGCCGGTTCCGGCGGTGCTCGTCCAGGCCGGGGTCGAAGAAGTGGTACTGGTTCCGGCCCTTCTCTTTGGCAGAATACATGGCCTGGTCGGCGTGGCGGATCAGGGCTTCGGCCTCAGCGCTGTCCTCCGGGTAACGGGTGATGCCCAGGCTTGCCGTCAGGGTCACGCTCTGGTCGCCCACGGCCACCGGATCGCCGACGGTGTCGAGAATGCGCTGGTAAACGGCGTCGTGGTTGTCGTCGCCCTGCAGCAAGAGAACAAATTCATCGCCGCCGATCCGGGCCACGGTGTCGCCACTGCGAAGCGTCCGCGTCAGCCGTTCGGCCAGGGTACGCAGAGTCTGGTCGCCCGCCGAATGGCCCAGCCGGTCATTGACGGCCTTGAAGCCGTCCAGGTCCAGGTAGCACACCGATACGCTGCGGTGTTGCCGGTCGGCATGATTCCGGGCCGTGCGCAGACGCTCCTCCAGTAGCTGCCGGTTGGGCAGGCCGGTCAGGTCATCGTAGTTGGCGGCCCGGTCCAGCTCTCTGGCGTGATTCTTCAGGGCGGTGATATCGGAGAACGCGGCCACATGGTAATACTGCCCGGGTTCCTCCAGATGCACCCGGCTGATGGAGAGCAGTTCGATGTACTCTTCACCGTTCTTCCGGCGGTTCCAGATCTCGCCCCGCCAGTGGTCGGTTTTCTCGATCGTCCGCCACATGGAACGATAATATTCCCCGGAATGCCGACCCGAGCTCAGAATGGCCGGGTTCAGGCCCAATACCTCCTGGCGGCTGTAGCCGGTTATCCTTGAAAATGCCGGATTGACATCCAAGATCCGGTTGGACCGGTCGGATATCAGGATGGCTTCGTGGCTGCGGTCAAACACGCTGGCGGCGATGCGCAGGCCCCGTTCGCTGTTTTTCCGGTCCGAGATGTTGTTCTGGATGGCGATGAAACCGGGCGCAGCGCCCTGTTCGGTACCGATCGGAACGCAATAGGTATGCACCCAGTAAGGTTCACCGGATTTGGTGTAATGAAGGATGTCCTCTTCAATGATCTCGGCCCGGTGCAGTTTCTGGTGAATGCGCTTGATGGTTTCGGGGTCGGTGTCCGGCCCATACAGCACTTCCTTTGGAAGCCGTCCGCGCACGTCCTCAAGCCGGTAGCCTGTATGTTGCTCGAAGCTGGGATTCACCCATTCAATGCGCCCTGCATCGTCCAGCATGACCAGGAAATTGGGTGTTACTGCAGCAACCACGGCAAGACGCGCGGGGTCTATGTCTGAGGGCGGAGTAATCGTTGTCGGGGATCTGGGCATGAGAGTCAGTAATCTGGATTCCGGCCTGTAAAGTTACGAACTCTCCTCCCTGTGAGACCTGTTGCAATTGCCAGAGCATGCTACCGGAATAGCACCGGAAAACCATGGCTAAATGGTCGCGGTTGGTTGACGGAAGTCAGTTTTTTGCCAGATTGCCCGGGGTGCGGATTACCGCCAGCGGGAATGTTTCTGGAGCTTTCGTTGCAGGGTGCGGCGGTGCATGTTCAGGGCCCGGGCGGTGGCGGACACGTTGCCTTCATTCTCGTTCAGAACCCGCTGGATGTGTTCCCACTCCATCTCCTCGACGGACGGCGGCTCGTTGCGAAGATCCGGTGGGCCGTCGAGCGGCTCGAACCCGGCCAGCAGCTGGTTGACCGTTACCGGCTTGCAGAGGTAATTGATGGCGCCCCGTCGCATCGCCTCCACCGCCGTGGCGATGCTGCCGTACCCGGTGAGTACGAGGATGTCCAGATCCGGACGCATGTCCAGAAGCTCCGGAAGCAATTGCAAGCCACTTTCGCCGGCCAGATTCAGGTCGAGCACGCATCGGTCAAACTGTCCGTGCGCCAATGTTGCTTTCGCCTCCTGATGGCAGTGGGCCAGACGGGCTTCAATGCCCTGGCGATGGAGGGAACGCTGAAGCACCTGCAAAAAGGCGTCATCGTCATCAATAAGCAGCCAGACCTGCGGTTCGCTCACGCCTGTTCTCCCGTCACCCTGTTTCTGTCTGCCGCGACCGGCAGATCGATAATAATGGTTGTGCCTTCAGCACTCGCCCGGGCTTTCAGGGTGCCGCCAAGGCGCTGGATGGTGGCGTTGGACAGGAACAGTCCCACCCCGAGACCGTTTTCCGAATTGACCACCTGGTCACCGAGCGTGCCCTCGGGGGTTGAATCAAGCCCGTCGCCATGGTCTTCAACAACCAGTTCCAGCCGGCCGTCGGCGGCTTTGCGGGCGGCAACGGCAACCCAGGATGGACTGGCGGTGACGGCATTGGCCAGCACATTCAGCACGGCCTGATCGAGGGTGGCGTCGACAGCGACCGGACAGTCCGGTGCCGGCTGCCGCCATTCAATGGCTGCTCCCGGCCAGAGCAGGGTGGCTGATTCCCGCAGCCGTGCGACCCAGTCCCGGGCGGGCAGGGTCTCCAGCTGCGAGGCTCTGGCCTGCATGGCCGCCGTGGACAGCTGTTGAAGATGCCGGCTGCACAGGGCCAGTTGCTGTTCCATCAGCGCAAGATCATCGGCATTTGGCTCGCCGCCGGCTGCAGCGGCTTTGATTTCCTCTACCAGCAGGGTCATGGTGTTCAGCGGTGTGCCCAGGCGATGGGCCACAGACGCCGCGGAGAGCCCAAGGGCAATGATTTGCTCATCCCGCAACCGGGTTTCCCGTATCTGCGCAAGCTGGGCCTGTTGCTGTCGCAGTCGACGGGCCAGCGCACCGACAACCAGGAGCAGGATGGCGGCGGTTGTGGCGAAGGTGACCCACATGCCGACAAGGTGCAACTGGGCCAGGTTGGCGCTGTGGTGTTCATGGGTTACCGGAGTGTTCCAGATCACCAGGGAGGTATAGATCGCCACGCCGGCAACGGTTACGGCAATACTCTGGCCCAGCGGCACCAGCACGATGGCAACGGCAATGGGTAGCAGCAACAGGGAAACCAGCGGGTTGGTATAACCGCCGGTGAAGAAAAGCCAGGCTCCGATCATCAACAGGTCGACCATCAGCACGAGACTGACCGCGCGGGTCGAACGCGGCGGGCGCCGGATAAACCAGAGCCAGGCCAGGGTGGCCAGAATGCCATAGGCCAGGGGCAGAATCACTGCTTCTGCGCGATGGGCAAGGGCCACCATGGTTTCCGCCACGGCGATCGAAATCAGCTGCAGCGCAACAATCGTCAAACGCATGCCCAGCAGATAGCGGGCAGCCTGTTGAAATCCGGTCTGTGAGTGGGTCAGCCATTCCATGCGCTGAATTCTATCCCTGCCTTCTCGCCGGGGATACCCCCTTGGGGGTGCGGCATTGTGTCCCAAGCCCGCAACCGGGTTTGTCTTTATCATTACCGGCAGTTAACCCGACTTTCCCACTCCCGTGATGGTAAGGAACCTCCAGGCATGACCGAAAAAAACCCGGCACGCATTATCGGCCTGATTCTGGCCGGATGTGCCACTGCCCCCGCTTTTTCCCAGGTACAGGACGATGACCAGTTGCTGATCCGGGTCACCGAAGGCCAGTCCGCCGAGGCGGCCCGGTTGTCGGAAGCGGCCCTGGCGCCGGAGCCGGTGTCCCGGCTGGATTCGGAGCCCTCGGTATCGCTGTCCCGTCTGGGTGGGCGTGGTCTGGACCCGGTGATCCGTGGGCAGGGTCAGGAACGGGTCGATGTGCTGCTGGACGGAATGCGGGTGGAAGGTGCCTGCCCCAACCGGATGGATCCGCCCACCAGCCGGCTGAGCTCCGCGCTGCCCCAGGTGCTGGAGGTGCGCACCAGCAACCGTACCCTGCGCTGGGGCCCGATCGCCGGTGGCCAGGTGGTGGCCACGACGGCGGCACCCACCTTCGCTGACGGTAATAGCGCGACCGGTCACCTCACCATCGGAGGGTCCGATAACGGTGAGGGCAAACTGGTCAATGGCAGCGCGGCGGTGGGCGATCGCGACAATTACCTTCGGCTGTCTGCCGGTTACGAGGAAGCCGAGGATTACGAGGACGGCGATGGCAATGAGGTCCGGAGCGCCTTCGAGAACACTGAGGGCCGCCTGGACGGCGCCTGGATGGCGGATAACGGTCTCTATGTGAAGGGCATGGTCAGCCGCCAGGAAGAGCGGGATGTAAAATACGCCTCCGGCATGGATGCGCCGAAGACCGACACCGACATGTACCGTCTGGAACTGGGTGCGCCGGTGGCCAACGGTGGCTGGAGCCTGATGGCCTGGCAGGCGGATGTGGATCACGTGATGGACAATTTCAGTCTGCGTGAGCCGCCGGTGATGATGGGCATGCCCATGAAAATGCAGACTCTTTCGAAAACCCGGACCCGGGGAGCCCGGCTGGTGCTGGACCAGACCATCGACTACACCAGGGATATTGCTGTCGGTGTCGATGTCGAGAGCAACACCTGGGATGCCACCATGTACAACGGCATGGATCTGACCAACGAGGCCGCCTTCCTGTGGCCGGATGTGGAGCGCGACCGGGTCGGAGTGTTTGCCGAAGCCTTCCATCGTATCCGGGCTGATATGCGCCTGGGTGCGGGCATCCGTTATGACCGGGTGGAAATGGATGCCAATCGTGCCGATGAGACGGTCACCATGAAGCCGAACGCCATGCCCATGTCGCCGGCATCGATCTACGAGAACGTCTATGGCGTAACCGATACCAATGTCACCGATGACAACATCAGTGGTTTCATGACCGGCGAATGGCGGGTCTCGCCGATGACCACTCTGGAACTGGTCGCCTCGCACAGCGTCCGCTCCCCCGGCATCAATGAGCGCTATGCCGCCAAGGGCAGCGCCTGGGTCGGCAACCCGGACCTCGAAACCGAGAAACACCACAAGCTGGAGCTGAGCCTGGCCGGGCAGAATAACGGCTGGCACTGGCGCCCGGCGGTGTGGATCGACGAAGTGGACGATTTCGTCTTGCGTTACGAGCCGGCCCCGGACGTTATTCGCTACCGGAACATCGACGCCCGCCTGTTGGGTGTTGAAGGCGAACTGAGCTGGAGCAACGGCACCTGGAGCGCCACCGGCAAACTGGCCAGTGTCCGGGGCACCAATAACGACAGCGACCAGCCGTTGCCACGGATTCCGCCGGTGCAGTACATCCAGACTCTGGGCTGGCACCACATGGGCCATACCGTCCAGGCAGAATGGATGCTGGCACGGCGGCAGGACCGCATTGATGAAGAATCCGGCCTCGACCCTGGCCCTTCCCCGGGATATGGCGTAGTCAGTCTCAATGGCAGCCATCCGCTGATGGACTACCTGACCCTGAGCTGGGCGGTGGATAACGTGTTCGACAAGACCTGGGCACCCCACGTCAGTCGCGAGGACCTGTTTACCGGCGAAGCCTACCGGGTCAACGAGCCGGGCCGGACCTTCCGGGCGGCACTGACCGCACGCTGGTAAGCCAAACTATGGCGGTTACCCGCTTGTCATAGCCGGCGGGTGCCATTCTCGCCCCGGACGGAACCAACTCCTCCATCCGGGGCTTTTTTGTGACCGATTAAAAATTGCGCTATCTCAACTTCGGATCTCACTTCATGAACTATGCTGTAACCTTGCAGATCTGAGCCAGTGGTGCGCAACCACTGAGGATGTGTTCAGCCCCTTGAGGCTCCCGGAAGGGTCCTGTCTGCACAGTGCGATTAAGGACAGGAGACGCCTCGTGACTGAAGACGAAACTTTGCCGGAACACCCCGAAAACGACCTTGCTTCTCGATTCCCCACTGCTTACACCATTCTTTTTGGCCTGATAATTCTTGTCGCCGCGCTGACCTGGATTATTCCGGCCGGGCAGTATGAGCGTGCCATGAATGACGAGGTTGGCCGGGAAGTCGCCGTACCTGGCACCTATGAAACGGTGGAGCCCAACCCCCAGGGCTTTGTTGATGTCATGCTGGCACCAACGGCGGGCTTCTACGATCCCGACAGTTACGTTGCCAATGCCATTGATGTAGCCCTGTTTGTATTGTTCCTGGGTGGTTTTCTCGGTGTGATGAACGCCACGGGCGCAATAGATACCGGCATCCGCAGCGCGATGCGGCACCTGGAAGGCCACGAGATCTGGATGATTCCCATCCTGATGACGCTGTTTGCCCTGGGGGGCACAACCTATGGGATGGCCGAGGAAACCCTGGCGTTTTACGCCATTCTCATCCCGGTCATACTCGCCGCCGGATATGATGCGGTGACCGGTGTCGCGATTATCCTGATCGGCGCGGGGATCGGCGTACTGGGCTCCACCATCAATCCATTCGCCACCGTGATTGCGTCGAATGCGGCAGGTATCCCGTTTACGAACGGCATTGTCCTGCGTTTTATTCTGCTTATCGGTGGTCTGCTGATCTGTATCGGCTACGTGATGCGATATGCCCACCGGGTAAAAACCGACCCGTCACGATCGGTGGTAGCCAAACAATGGGCAGCGCACAAGAAGCTGTTTTTGCAGGGCGATGATCAGGAGATTCACAGCGCCAGCCTGACAACCACCCAGATGATCGCCCTGGTCATCTTCGCCCTGACCTTTGCCGTGATGATCTGGGGTGTGTCATCCCAGGGCTGGTGGATGGCCCGTATGGGCTCCCTGTTCTTTGGTGCGGCCATTGTGATCGGCATCATTGCCCGGCTGGGCGAGAAAAAGCTCACTGGCAGCTTTGTCGATGGCGCCCGGGACCTGCTCGGGGTCGCCCTGGTGGTGGGCCTTGCCCGCGGCATCGTGGTGATCATGGAACAGGGCATGATTGCCGATACCATCCTGTACAGCGCGGAAACCTCCCTGGGTGGCCTGCCGGAACTGGCGTTTATCAACCTGATGTTCTGGATTGAGGTCGGCATGAGTTTCTTTGTGCCTTCGTCATCCGGACTGGCCGTTCTGTCCATGCCGATCCTGGCGCCGCTGGCGGATTTTGCTGATGTCGGGCGAGATCTGGTGGTGACGGCCTACCAGTCCGCCAACGGCCTGGTAAATCTGATCAACCCCACCTTTGCCGTTGTCGTTGGTGGTCTTGCCATCGGGCGGGTGGCCTATGACCGCTGGCTCGCGTTTATCTGGCCCTTGCTGCTCATTCTGACGGTGTTTATCACCGTGGTCATAAGCCTGGGCACCATGCTATGAGCATTCGACAAAAGGAGTTTTGTCATGCCTGAACAAACACTTGGGGTGCACTCTGAGACCGGGACCCTGCGCCAGGTTATCATCTGCCGGCCGGGGCTGGCCCACCGTCGGCTGACACCGTCCAACTGCGATGCCCTGCTGTTTGACGATGTGTTCTGGGTCAAGCAGGCCCAGAAAGATCACGACGTGTTGGCCAGCGTGATGCGTGGTCGGGGCGTGGAGGTGCTGGATGTTAACGAGTTGCTGGCGGAAACGCTGGCGATTCCGGAAGCCCGGGCCTGGATTCTCGATCACCGGATCAACTGGAACCACATTGGCGTGGGCATGGTGTCGGATCTGCGGGCCTGGATGGACGAGCTGCCGGAAAAAGCACTCGCCGAATTCCTGATCGGTGGTCTGGAGGTAGGGGATCTGCCCTTCGATCCCGTCGGTCTGTTCGGCAACCATCTGGGCCATTTCGGATTCGTGCTGCCGCCGCTGCCCAACTTCCTGTTCACCCGGGACAACAGCGCCTGGGTCTATGGTGGGGTTACCCTGAACCCCATGTACTGGGCGGCCCGAAAGCCGGAAACCCTTCTGATGACGGCCATCTACAGGTTCCACCCGAAATTTGCCGGCAAGGTAAATGTGCACTGGGGCGATCCATTGGAGGATCATGGCCTGGCCACCCTGGAGGGTGGGGATGTCATGCCGCTGGGGAACCGAACGGTGCTGGTGGGTATGGGCGAACGATCTTCGCCCCAGGCCATCGGTCAGCTGTCAAAAGCCCTGTTTGATGGCGGCATGGTGGATCGGGTGATTGCCTGCCAGTTGCCGAAATCCCGTTCCGCCATGCATCTGGATACCGTGTTTACCTTCTGTGGCGGCAACGTGGTTACTGCCTTCAAAGAGGTGGCCGATGCCGTGATCTGCTACGACCTGCGCCCCGGTGAGGGGGCCAGAACCCTGGCCTTCAGTCAGGACTCCCGGCATCTGTTCGAGGTGGTCGCGGAGATTCTCGGCTACCAAGCCCTGGAGGTGGTGGCCACCGGTGGCGACACGCCGGAAGAGCGAGAGCGGGAACAGTGGAACGACGGCAACAACGTGCTGGCACTGAGCCCCGGTGTCGTTGTCGGCTATGACCGCAACGACGATACCAACGCGGCGCTTTCGGCCGCCGGCATCGAGGTTCTGACGATACCCGGTGCCGAGCTGGGTCGGGGTCGGGGCGGCGGTCGGTGCATGAGTTGCCCGACCATCCGGGATGCTGTCTGACAGCCAGGGAGAAACGTTATGGCATTCAATCTGAAGAACCGGCACTTTCTCACCTTGCGGGATTTTAGCCCCAGGGAAATCGCCTTTTTGCTGAAGCTGTCCGCGGATCTGAAGACCGCCAAGTACGCAGGCACGGAAGTGCCGAAACTCGAGGGCAAGGACATTGCCCTGATCTTCGAGAAGAACTCCACCCGAACCCGGGTCGGGTTCGAAGTTGCCGCCTTCGACCAGGGGGCGCGGGTCACCTATCTGGGGCCAACCGGTACTCACATCGGCCACAAGGAATCGGTGAAGGACACGGCGCGGGTGCTTGGCCGGGTCTACGATGCCATTGAGTACCGGGGCTTCGGACAATCTGTTGTGGAGGAACTGGCGCAGTACGCAGGCGTGCCGGTCTACAACGGACTCACCAACGAATTTCATCCCACCCAGATACTGGCGGATTTCCTGACCATGCAGGAGCATGTGGAAAAGCCGCTGCGGGAGGTGGCTTATGTCTTTATCGGCGATGCCGCCAACAACATGGGCGATAGCCTGCTGATCGGCGGTGCCAAGATGGGCATGGACGTGCGCCTGTGCGCACCAAAGGCCTGCTGGCCGGCTCAGGCGGTGCAGGAGGAGGCGCAAGCGCTGGCGGCGGAAACCGGTGCCCGCATCACCATCACCGATGAGGTCGACGCCGCGGTGGCCGGCGTGGACTTCGTTTATACCGATGTCTGGGTCTCAATGGGTGAACCCAAGGAGAAATGGGCCGAACGGATCAAGCTGTTGATGCCATATCAGGTGAATGCCGCGCTGATGGCCAAAACCGGCAATCCCAGGGTCCGGTTCATGCACTGCCTGCCCGCTTTCCACAACACCGAGACCGTGGTGGGCAAAGAGATTCAGGAAACCTATGGCATTGACGCCATGGAGGTGACTGACGAGGTGTTTGAGAGCCCTGCTTCCATTGTTTTTGACCAGGCCGAGAACCGGATGCACACCATCAAGGCCGTCCTCGTGGCGACCCTGGGAGGCTGACATGCTGGTGGTGGCAGCTTTGGGGGGTAACGCCCTTCTGAAACGCGGAGAGCCGCTGACCGCAGAGACTCAGCGCAACAACGTGAAAATCGCAGCACGGTCGCTGGCAGACATTGTCCGGGCCGGGCACAACCTGGTGGTTACCCATGGCAACGGGCCGCAGGTGGGGCTGCTGGCCTTGCAGGGAGCATCCTACAAACCGGATGAGGCCTACCCGCTGGATGTTCTGGGGGCGGAAACCGAGGGCATGATCGGCTACATGATCGAACAGGAGCTGGAGAATGCCCTGGCCCATGACCGGCCGGTCGCAACCCTGCTGACCCAGGTGGTGGTGGATCCCAAAGACCCTGCGTTTGAAAAGCCGACCAAGTTTGTCGGGCCGGTCTATGAGCGCGAAGAGGCTGAGCGTCGGGCCGCGGGCGCGGGCTGGTCCATTGCGCCGGACGGCGACAAGTGGCGAAGGGTCGTGCCCTCGCCAAAACCGCTGGAAATACCGGATCTGCGAGTGCTGCAGCTATTGCTGGCGCAGGGCGTGGTCGTGGTGTGTACCGGCGGTGGTGGAATACCGGTGCTGCGACGGGAAGACGGCAGCATGGTCGGCATTGAAGCGGTTATCGACAAGGATGCCGCCAGTGCACTGCTGGCCAGACAACTGGGGGCGGATGCGCTGCTGCTGTTGACCGATGTGGATGCCGTCTACCGGGATTTCGGTACCGATCAGTCGACGCCGCTGTCCGAACTGACACTGGCCCAGGCGCGGGCACTGGATATGCCGGCCGGCTCCATGGGCCCGAAACTCCAGGCTGCCTGCGAGTTTGCCCAGGCCGGTGGGATCAGCGGCATTGGCCGGCTGCAGGACGCTGTTGCCATACTTGAAGGATCGGCAGGCACTCGCGTGTCTGCCGGGTAACAGGCCTCTGCTATGAGCCAGAATGAGTCTCTGGATGCCGACACCGGTACCGTTGTTGCCATTCGTGGCGGCGTGGTGAGTGTGCGGTTTCCCGAGCCGGTGCCCCACATTCGCGAGCTCCTGTACGCCGGCGGGATTGCGCTTGAGGTGGCCGCCCTGGAGGACAAGGGCGTCGTTCGCTGCATGGCACTGGCCCCGGTGAAAGGGCTGGGGCTGGGCATGCCGGTTCGTGCGACCGGTTCATCAATTACCGTACCGGTGGGTAATGCCATTCTGGGCCGGATGCTGAACGTGTTTGGCGCGCCCGTGGATAACAAGCCAGCCCCGGCCACCAGTGAACACCGGGCCATTCACCAGCTGCCGCCCCTGCTGGAGGACCGTGTGGTCCGAAGCCAGATTCTGGAAACCGGCATCAAGGCCATTGATCTGTTGTCACCCATTGAGCGGGGTGGCAAAACCGGTCTGTTCGGCGGCGCCGGTGTCGGCAAGACGGTGCTGATTACCGAACTGATCAACAACACCGTGCAGCAGCACAAGGGCGTCAGCCTGTTTTGCGGCATTGGCGAGCGTTCCCGGGAAGCGGAAGAGCTCTATCGGGAAATGGGCGAGGCCGGTGTGCTCGAAAATACCGTCATGCTGTTCGGGCAGATGAACGAGGTCCCGGGGGTCCGGTTCCTGATCGGCAAGACCGCGCTGACCATGGCGGAATACTTCCGGGATGAACAGCACCGGGATGTGCTGTTGCTGATCGACAACATTTTCCGCTTTGTCCAGGCCGGTTCGGAAGTCTCCGGGTTGCTGGGACGGATGCCTTCCCGGGTGGGCTATCAGCCGACACTGGCCACGGAACTGGCGGAGCTGGAGGAGCGAATTACCTCAACCCGCAGTGCCGCCATCACCTCGGTTCAGGCGGTTTATGTGCCTGCCGACGACTTCACCGACCCCGCCGCTGCCCATATCTTTTCCCACCTGTCCGGTTCAGTGGTGCTGTCACGGAAGCGCGCCAGCGAAGGTCTGTACCCGGCCATTGATCCCCTGGCGTCCTCATCGGTCATGCTCACGCCATCGGTGGTCGGGCAGAGGCATTACGACATTGCCCGGGCGGTTCGCAGAACCCTGGCCGAGTACGAGGAGCTGCGGGACATCATTGCCATGCTGGGCATTGAGGAGCTCTCGGCGGCTGACCGAACCACCGTTGCCCGTGCCCGACGGCTGGAACGATTCCTGACCCAGCCGTTCTTCACCACAGCAGCCTTTACCGGTGCCGAAGGCAAGCGCGTGACCATTGAGGAGACACTCAACGGCTGTGAAACCATCCTGGAACAGACTGAATTCGAACAGAACGAGAGTGAGTACTACATGATTGGCGCATTGCCGGAGGTGGTGGCATGACCCTGGCTGACGCAATGGAAGTCTGCCTCCGGCTGCCGACCCGGACGCTCTACCAGGGCCAGGCCCACAAGCTGTTCGCCGTTGCCGAAAACGGGGCCTTCGGCATGCTGCCCAATCACATTGATTTTGTCACCTCGCTGGTACCGTCGGTACTGATTCTGACTCAGGAGGATGGCCGTGAGCAGATCTTCGGCATCGACGAGGGCATTCTGGTGAAAAAGGGGCACCTGGTGGATATTGCGATCCGACGGGGTGTTCCGGGCGAGGATCTGGATTCCCTGCAGGAGAGCGTTCGCAGGAACTTTATTGAGGTGGATGAAGATGAACGGATGGCCCGGTCTGCCTTGTCGCGACTGGAGGCTGGCATGGTTCGCCGGTTTGCCGACCTGCAACGGCCCAAGCCGTGACTCCGCAGCGAGGGGCACCGGAGGATGATATAGGGCGTCGCGCCCGGCGCCTGAAGAAGGCCCGGGAGAATCCCGGAGTGAGTCCGCTGCGGGGGCTGGGTGCCTTCGGCATGGTCGGCTGGTCGATTGCGGTTCCGACTGTCGGCGGTGCCTTTCTCGGGCTCTGGCTGGATCGCACCCTGCCCCAGGATTTCCCCTGGGTGCTTGCCCTGATTCTGGCTGGCGTGACCCTGGGTGGCTTCATTGCCTGGGCGTGGATCGGCAGAGAGAGCAGGGAAGAGGAGGATGGTGATGATGATCATTGATTGGCCCGAGGTGCTGTTGGGCTTTGGTGCCGGCTTGGCGGTGAGCACCCTGTATTTCGCAGGCCTGGCAGTGAGTGTGCGTTTCGCGCTGGGCTCTTCCCGGCCGGCTGTGGTCCTGTTACCCAGTGCCGCGGTGCGCATAGCCCTGCTGCTGGCGGTGGGGTGGCTGGTGACAGGGGGCGGAACCCTGCCATGGGTTTTCGCGGGCTACGGGGCGGCGTTTTTCCTGGTTCGCTTCCTGGCCACCGTAATGGCACGAACACCGCGCCCGGAGAAGATCTGATGGAACTGACGCCCGATGAAACAACGCTGTTCACGGTCTGGGGTATGGTTATCAATGAGACGGTCGGTTACACCTGGATTGTCATGATTGTGCTGACCCTCACTTCCATCATGATTACCCGCAATCTGCGGCCGGATGTGCCACCGAACCGCTGGCGTACCACCCTGGAAGTGATTGTGACTGCCATCAAGAGCCAGATTGAGGAAATCTCCCCGCGTGCCTCCCGTCATGTGCTGTATTTTTCCGGAACCCTGTTCCTGTTTATCGCGTTTTCGAACCTTTTGCTGGTTGTGCCGGGCTTCACGCCGCCCACGGCCTCGCTTTCCACCACGGCCGCGCTGGCAGTGTCGGTACTGATTGCCGTGCCCCTGTTCGGGATTACCCGGCAGGGCATCGGCGGTTATCTGAAAACCTACGTGCAGCCATCGCTGGTAATGCTGCCGTTCAATATCATCAGCGAGTTCTCGCGTGGCATATCCCTGGCCATACGCCTGTATGGCAACGTCATGAGTGGTGCGGTGATCGCCGGCATCCTGCTGAGTGTTGCGCCTTTCTTTTTTCCTGTGGTCATGGACCTGCTCGGACTGCTGACGGGGCTGATCCAGGCCTACATTTTCGCCATCCTGGCGACGGTTTATATCTCATCGGCGACAGCCACCGCTGGAAAGCCCTTGAGCAAGGAGAAAGACAAATGAGTGACTTTGCCCTGATTGCCGCGGTCTCCATTCTGACCGCTGGCCTGTCCGTGGCTTTCGGTGCCATAGGTCCGGCTCTCGGCGAGGGCCGGGCTGCGGCGGCGGCGCTTGCCGCCATCGCCCAGCAGCCGGATTCTGCGTCCACCCTGTCGCGAACCCTGTTCGTCAGCCTCGCCATGATTGAGTCCACGGCCATCTACTGTTTTGTTGTGGCGATGATTGTCCTGTTTGCCAATCCGTTCTGGGATCAGGCACTGCAGGCCGCGCAGTCGGCAGCAGGTTGAATCATGTCCGTTGACTGGATCACGGTACTTGCCCAGATCGGCAATTTCCTGGTGCTGGTCTGGCTCCTGAAGCGTTTTCTGTACAAGCCGATCCTGAACGGTATCGATGCCCGTGAATCCGAAATCGCAACCCGGATGGGGGAGGCGGAGATCGCGCGGAAGCAGGCCGCTGCAGCCGAAGCCGAGTTTCTGGAACAGAAGCGGGCATTGCTGGTCGACAACTCGGAGCAAGCCGAGCGGATTCGTCAGCAGGCGGAAAAAGAGAAAGACGCTCTGCTCGCCGCTACGAGAGAGAGTCTGGAACGGGAAAAACAGGAATGGCAGGCGCACCTGAATGCGGAGCGGGACCGGTTCATCAATGAGTTGCACCTGGCCAGCGCCGACACACTTTACCAACTGGTGCGACGGGCCCTGCGCGATCTGGCGGATGAGGATCTGGAGGAGCACATCGCCCTGAATGTGGTCAGCAAGCTCAAGCCACTGTCCGATGAGCTGATTTCCGCAGCTGATCGTGCGGAACAGGCGGTGGCCACGACCCACACACCGCTGCCGGAGAACACCCGGGAAAAGGTGAAGGCCGCACTGGAACATCTGGCTCCGGGGCTGGCCCTGAGTTTCGCCACTGATGCCCGCCAGGCGCCCGGTCTGATTCTGCGTATTGGCAGTGTCCAGGTGGCCTGGACAATCGACAGTTACACCGATGAACTCATTGGTCTGTTGACCGAACGGCTGGCCGCCGGCGGATCCGGCCGGGTGAACAATCATGGCTGACGACCCCGTCCTGTCTCCCGAGAGATTCATTGATGCCCTGTTGGACAGCCCGACGCCTTCGCTGGCACTGACCGAAGTCGGTACGGTTACCGAGGTGGGGGATGGCATTGCGGTGGTCTCTGGCCTGGCCCGGGCCCTGGCAGACGAGCTGCTGGTTTTTGCCTCGGGTGTTCGTGGTGTGGTGCTTGATCTGGAGCCGGGCCGGCTGGGTGTGATTCTGCTCGGGCCCTCACAGCTGGTCAGTTTCGGGGAGGATGTCTGGCGCTCTCACAAGGTGTTCAGTGTGCCGGTAGGGCCGGGGCTTATCGGCCGGATTGTTGACGCCACCGGCGAGCCACGGGACGCAAAGGGCAGCGTAGCATCGACGGCCCAGAGGCCTGTGGAGGCCAGCGCACCCGGTATCCTGAGCCGTGCTCCGGTCACCCGGCCGCTGGCTACAGGCATCAAGGCCATTGATGGCGCGGTGCCCGTGGGGCTGGGCCAGCGGGAACTGATTATCGGGGATCGGCAAACCGGGAAAACCTCCATTGCTGTCGACACCATTCTCAACCAGGCCCGCTCGGATGTCCTGAGCATCTATTGCGCCATCGGCCAGCGCGGAGATGCGGTTGCGCGGGTTATTGAATCCCTGCGGCAAAGTGGCCAGCTGGCAAATACCGTTGTGGTTTCGGCCGGCGATGAGGATGCCCCGGGCCTGGCCTACATCGCACCCTATGCGGCGATGACGATGGCCGAATACTTTTCAGACCAGGGGCGGGATGTGCTGGTGGTTTTCGACGACCTGACCCACCATGCCCGTTCCTATCGCGAACTGTCCCTGCTACTGCGCCGTCCACCGGGCCGGGAAGCCTTTCCGGGGGACATTTTCTATGTCCACGCCCGACTGCTCGAACGGGCCGGCCAGTTCGCGCCAGAGGCCGGGGGTGGCTCCATCACTGCGTTACCCGTGGTCGAGACCCAGGCGGAAAACCTGTCTGCCTACATTCCAACCAATCTTATTTCGATCACCGATGGGCAGATCTATCTGTCGCCACGTCTGGTGCGCAAAAACCAGTTTCCGGCGGTGGATATCGGGCTCTCGGTATCGCGCGTCGGGGGCAAGGCCCAGCACCGTGCATTTCGGGATGTGGCCGGGAATCTGCGGGTCACCCTGTCCCAGTTTGAGGAGCTGGAGGATTTTGCCCGCTTTGGCACCCGTCTGGATGAAAATACCCGCGCCCGACTGCACCGGGGCGCTGCGGTGCGTGCCGCGTTGCGCCAACCGGAGCGGGACCCGGTGCCGGCAGCGGAACAGCTGCTGGTGCTGACGGCTGCGATGGAGGGGCTGTTTGACGGTCTGTCCGAAAGCGAAGTGGTCGCGGCCATGGCGAGGATGCGCAAAGGCGTTGGTGACGCTCTCGACGACATTGCTGAAAGCATCCGGCAAAACCGTCCTCTGGAGGACGATGAGAAGGCAACACTCCTGCGGGTGGCCCGAACCGTCCTGCAATTGCCCGAAGGTGATGGCCATGACCCAGACGCTTGAAACCCTGTCCCGCCGTACTGAGACCCTGACCAGCATTCGCGGAATCGTTCACACCATGAAAACCATGGCTGCGATCAACTCGGTGCCCTACGAACATGCAGCGCACTCGGTCGAGTCCTATCATCAGACCGTACTGACCGGTCTCCGGGCATTTGTGGCCAGAACCGGCCCTGTTGCCATGCCCGTCGCCGCGAACGCTGAGCGGATTCTGGTGGTGTTTGGTTCGGATCATGGCCTGTGTGGCAACTACAATGAGGTGCTTGCGGCAAGAGCAAGCACCGAGGCTTCGAAGACGGGGGCCGGCACCCGGGTATTGTGCGTCGGCGCCCGTATGAGTGACGCCCTGAGCGATCGGGGGCTGAGCCCGGAGGTCACCTTCCTGCCCCCGGCCTCGGCCGATGGCATCGGCCGTCTGGCCAGCGAAATTGTGACCCGGCTGGACGAGATCGGAGGCGGCGACGTGCATAACCGGATTGCCGTGACCCTGGTGTTCACCCGGCGGGCAGAGAAGGGGCAGCGGGAACCGGCCGTAAGCCCGTTGCTGCCGCTGGCGCCCTCGCTGCTTTCCGACCCTGCCAGGGAGGGATGGCGGTCCCGGTCCCTCCCGGACTTCACGATGCCGGCGCCGCCGTTGCTGGCGGCGCTGCTACGCAACCACATCTTCGCCAGTGTTTTTCAGGCCTCGACGGAAGCGATGGTCACCGAAAACGCCGCCAGGCTTGCCTTGATGCAGCAGGCGGAGCAGGCGGTCGATGACCGGCTTGAGGAGGTCGGGGGGCTATTCAGACTGGTCCGTCAGGATGAAATCACCAGCGAGCTTATGGACATCATTATCGGGTTTGAGGCACTGAAAAAGAAATCACCCGGGGCTGAGTGACATCCTGTGTTTTCAGGTCGCGATTGCTGATAACATTTGGTTATTACCTAATAATCAATATTTTCCGGAGGTGCTTGGATGGGGCGGATCGCTGCAGCAGGTTTTGTGGTAACCCTGGCCCTGCTGGCGTCAACGGTCTGGGGGCAGGACAGTCCGTCAGCGTTGAAGACTGCAGTTACGGAGCTTCGCAGGTTCCAGGAGACTGCCCATCTTGATGGCGTTATCGAGGCGGTTCAGCAGAGCACGGTCTCGGCCCAGACCAGCGGTACGGTCCAGAAACTGCCGTTTGACGTCGACGATTCCGTTGCCGCGGGTGACCTGATTGTTCAGCTCGAGGACAGCGAGCAGCAGTCGAGGCTGAACCAGGCTCAGGCGGGCCTTGAAGAGGCAGAGGCGGCACTGACCGATGCCGGTCAGCGCTTTGCCCGGATTGAGGAGGTGTACGCCCGTGGGCTGGTGTCCCGGCAGGAGTTTGATCAGGCCCGGAATAATCTGGCGGCGGCGAAGGCCAGAGTGGAGCGGGCGCGGGCCGCGGTTGCGGAGGCCGAAGAGCAGCTGAGCTACACCCGGGTTGTTGCCCCCTACGGCGGTATCCTGACGGAACGGCATGTCGAGTTGGGCGAGACCGTAAGCCCCGGCCAACCATTGCTCAGTGGCCTGTCGCTTGAGCAATTGCGGGTCGTGGTTGATCTGCCCCAGAAGTATGCAACGCTGGCACGCAACGAGCGTCAGGCCCGGGTTACCCTGGCCGATGGCCGGGTACTGGAAACCGGTGAGATGACGTTGTATCCCTACGCCGACCCGGCCACCCATACCTTCCGGTTGCGGATGCAGCTCAATGAACCCGGCGGCTCCCTGTTTCCCGGCATGCTGGTGAAAGTCGGCGTGCCGGTTGCCACTCGCGAGGCCCTCTGGGTGCCGGCCAGCAGCCTGATCCATCGCAGTGAACTCCGGGCGGTGTACGTCATGGACAGTAACGACCGCCCCCGCCTGCGTCAGGTACGTGTAGGCGTCCGTGATGGCGAGCGCCTGGAAATCCTGTCGGGTCTGAGTGAGGGTGAACAGGTGGTGACCAATCCGTCAGTTCTTGTGGGCAGCGAGCGCCTGACCCTGCCCGAGGCCGCCGAGCCTGGCGGGGAGGAAAGCCGGTGAGCGAGGAATTGCCGCGCGTCGGACCTTCCGGCGCCATTGCCCGGGTTTTCCAGGACAACAAGCTCACCCCGTTGCTGGCGGTACTGGCGGTGATTCTGGGTATTCTGGCGGTGGTCATTACCCCGAAAGAGGAAGAGCCCCAGATTGACGTCACCATGGCCGATATCATGGTGGGCTTCCCCGGCGCCAGTGCCCGGGAAGTGGAGAGCGCCATTGCCACGCCTGCCGAGCAGGTGATGAGCGAGATCAAGGGCGTCGAGCATGTCTACTCCGTGTCGCGCCAGGGCCAGGCCGTGATCACCGTTCAGTTCGAGGTAGGTGTACCCCGGCAGGAAGCGCTCGTGCGCCTGTATAACCAGGTCTACTCCAATCAGGACTGGCTGCCCGCCAATCTCGGCGCCACCCAGCCGCTGGTCAAGCCCAAGGGCATTGATGATGTCCCGGTGATGACCCTGACCCTCTACGACCCGGTCAACGGCCACACCGGTGAGGAGCTCACCCGTCTGGCCCACATGCTTGAGGTCGCCCTCAAACGCGTTCCCGGTACCCGGGATGTCTACACCGTTGGCGGCGTGCCGGACCGTGTCGATATTGTCTTTGATCCCGCCTTGCTGGCCGGCTTCCAGCTGACGGTCAGTGACGTTGAGGCCGCCCTTCAGGCCGCCAACGCCAGCAGTCAGGAATCCCGGGTGACCCGCAATAACCTGTCGATACCGGTGCAGGTAGGTAGGCTGCTGGAGACCGTGGAGGAGGTGCGCAACCTGGTGGTGGGCATGCACAACGGCGCCGCGGTGCATCTGGAGGACGTGGCCCGGGTTCGCCGTGGTGGCACTGTCCCGGACCAGAGTGTGATGACCGGATTCGGCCCGGGCGCGAAAACCGAAGCCGCGGGTTCGCCCGGTCAGGTTTACCCGGCGGTCACGCTGGCGATCGCCAAGAAACCCGGCGAGAACGCCATTGATATCACCACCGCCATCAAGAAACGACTGGAACTGCTGCGCAACCGGGCCCTGCCGGTCGGGGTGGAGGTTCTGGTCACCCGGGACTACGGCGAAACCGCCTCCCAGAAAGCCCGCAAACTGATTTCAGACCTGATCTCGGCCACCCTGGCGGTGATGATCCTGGTGCTCGCCGCCATGGGCTGGCGCCAGGCGCTGATTGTCGGCGTTGCGGTTCTTATTACCCTGTTGCTGACCCTGGTGTTTTCCTGGGCCTGGGGCTTCACCCTGAACCGGGTGTCGCTGTTCGCGTTGATTTTCTCCATCGGCATCCTGGTGGACGACGGTATCGTCATTACCGAGAACATCAACCGGCGTATCCAGAACTCCCGCCGGGCGGTGAAGGACATCATTCCGGTGGCGGTGGACGAGGTGGGCACCCCTACCATCATGGCCAGCCTCACCATCATGGCGGCGCTGATCCCCATGGCCTTTGTCACTGGCCTGATGGGCCCCTACATGAGTCCGATTCCGATCAACGCCTCCGCCGGCATGGTGATTTCCCAGATTGTGGCCTTTGTCGTGGCGCCCTGGCTGGCATTGCGTCTGTTACGGCACAAAAAAGGGCAGGCGGTGGAGGCGGCCGCCGAGGCCTCGAATTCCGCAGAAGGTGTCAATGCCACCGCGCTGCGCGTCTTCCGGACCGTGCTGTCGCCGTTCCTGGGTGACCATACCTGGCGGCGCCGGTTTCTGGCGCTGGGTGTCGTACTGCTGACGGTCGCGGCGGCTTCGTTGCCGGTATTCCAGGCGGTGATCCTGAAAATGCTGCCATTCGACAACAAGTCCGAGCTGCAGATTGTGGTGGACATGCCCGAACGCACCCCAATGGAAAACACTCAGCGGGTGCTGATGGAGATGGGGCATTACCTGGAGGCGGTGGACGAGGTGGCCAGCTGGCAGGCGTACGCCGGCACAGCCTCCCCAATCAATTTCAATGGCCTGGTGCGACAGTATTATCTGCGCAGCGAACCTTACCAGGGCGATATCCAGGTCAACCTGGTTGCTGAGCAGAACCGGACACGGCAGTCCCATGCCGTTTGCCCAGTCCTTGCGGAGCCCGCTGACGGAGATTGGGGACCGCTACAACGCCGAGGTCAAAGTGGTGGAGGTGCCACCGGGGCCCCCGGTGATGGCGCCGGTGGTGGCAGAAATCTACGCTGTGA
>Ga0247720_100210_pt1 | contig 27134 bp, 28 predicted proteins | sample MSEWel2015_12_15_FD_189078 | JGI IMG/M metagenome (GOLD analysis project Ga0247720, IMG submission 189078) | Subsurface sediment microbial communities from gas well in West Virginia, United States - MSEEL Well Study Marcellus 3H_2015_12_15 | ecosystem: Environmental > Terrestrial > Deep...
CGAAGAACAGATTAACTCCTTCTTTTTTACATTCATTTTTATATTTGTGTTCATCGGTTTGGTTGTTTTTCGACAATAGGTTTAAGAAATTTTATTTAGAACCGATACTTTTTGTGGGATAATCATACATTAAAATATAAAAAATGCGACCAAATTATAGTAATTTACCAGGGAAATATAGTATACTTTTACTAAAACAACAATATCATTTAAGGATTATTAAAAAGATAGGGGGTATGGGTCTATGCAAAAAGCTGTTGAGTTACATAAAAATGGGATGACGTTGAGGGGAATGCTGCACAAGCCCGAAAGCGCCTCTGAAAAGCTTCCGGTGGCTTTAATCTTCCATGGTTTTACCGGCAACAAGATGGAACCGCACTTTATATTTGTCAAGCTGTCGAGGAGGCTTGAGCAGGCGGGTATCGCCAGTTTAAGGTTTGATTTTTTGGGAAGCGGTGAGAGCGATGGAGAGTTCAAGGACATGACGCTGTCAGGGGAGCTTGACGATGCTGAAGCGATTTTAAACTATGCTAAAAGCCTGGAGTTTGTGGACATAAACAGGATTTTTGCCGTGGGTTTGAGCATGGGCGGTGCGGTGACCAGCATGCTGGCAGGGCGCCATCCGCAGGACATTGCCGCTCTTTGCCTGTGGGCTCCGGCCGGCAATATGGGACAGCTTATCCAGGAGAGGATAAAGCAGATCGAGGCCGCAGGAATCGATATAAGCTCTATGGAGTACTTTGACCTGGGCGGAAACCTTGTGGGTAAAGCTTTTGTGGAGGATGTTCAATCCCTGGACATATTTAAAATAGCCGCTCCTTATGACAAACAGGTATTGATTTTACACGGAGACAGGGATGAAGCTGTGCCTCTCAAGACATCCTACAGATATCTGGAAATATATGGAGATAGAGCCAAACTGCACGTGATAGAGGGAGCTGATCACACGTTCAATAAATGGGAGTGGGAACAGGAGGTAATTGAGAAGACGGTAGAGTTTCTAAAAAGCCATGCGTGAATTGTATCCCGGCTTTGTTTGGGCTGTTCCAAATACCGCCTGTTGGGGCTGGGGCAGCTCTAGAGGGCGGATTATAAATACCCCAACCATGCAAATCAATGTATAAGTGCACTGGTTTGTATGGCGAGGTGCAGTGGAACTATGTTTTGGGAGGATGTCTTCAAGCTGGTTCTGGCCATGGTACTGGGTGGGCTTGTAGGGCTGGAAAGAGAGATCACAAACAGGCCTGCTGGATTTCGGACTCATACGCTGGTTTGCATGGGCTCTACGCTGGTAATGGTCACGTCAATGCACCTGTTTAGGCTGTATCATGGCATAGTCAACCTGGATCCGGCTCGGCTGGGCGCCCAGGTCATAAGCGGTATCGGCTTTTTGGGGGCCGGTACCATACTGAAGGATAAGACCAGGGTGCGCGGTCTAACCACTGCTGCCAGTTTGTGGGTTGTGGCGTGTATCGGGTTGGCGGTGGGCGCCGGCCTGTACGGCGTGTCCATATTGGTCGCAGTGCTGGCATATGTTACATTGATACTGCTCAAAAAGATGGAACGATTTCTTAAACAGAGATCAGAAATAGAGGAGATTGAGCTTGACATACGAAACGTTCCGGGCCAGATTGCGAAAGTGACCGAGTGTATGGGGCGCTTGAACGTTCAGATAAGGGATATAAAAATAGAACCCACCGATGAATCCTGGGTTCAAACCAAGTTTTATGTGATGCTTCCCCGTGGAATGAAACGAGAGGAATTGATGGAAGAGCTAAAAACGGTAGAAGGGGTTGAGATTTATACAGAGGAGGATTAAAGGGGAGTAAGGATTCGATTTTGAGGGCTATATTGGAAATCGAGGGCTTTTTTGGGTCGTGTAATGTTATTTATATCGTTTTAACCTGAAAAAGCCCTCTTTTTTTAATCAAAAAAATTTTCTTTACATTTAAATATCAAGTAACAATGCACTATAAATTAAAGCGATCTTAGCTTGACATTACAAGCAAATATGTTTTATAATTTATTATAGAAGAGGTAGAAGAGGGCCAACGAAAAAGCGGTATAAATTGACGAGGGTGTTTACTTTGTCAAAGGTAAGAAGAAAAAAAGTCACAATGAAAGATATTGCAGAAAAGCTGAATCTCTCAGTGAATGCCGTCTCTTTAGCACTAAACAATAAAAAAGGTATAAGCGAAGAGACGCGGAAAATAGTCTTGAAAACAGCTGAAGACCTCGGCTATTTTAGTGTAAATTCAAACTTTGCTGTTAAGAGTTCTTTTAAAAGCATTTGCCTTTTGATTGAAGAACGGAATTTTCGCGACACCTCTTTTTACACAAAGGTAATTTTGGGGATCGAGAATGAAGCCAAAAAGTCTGGTTATGACGTTTTGGTCAATTTTATAAATCCAAGTAATTTTCAAGTACCCTTAAATTTGCAACAAATGATAGTTTCAGGAATTTTAATAGTGGGGACTGTCAGAGATGAGCACTTGATAAAGATACTGGAATACGGCCTTCCTACTGTTCTGGTGGATCACGCATCGCTTACAGTTACCACCAATGCTGTTTTGACGCAGAACATGGTTGGCGCTTACAGAGCAGTGCAATACCTAGTTCAAAAAGGTCACAGGCAGATAGGCTTTTTTGGCGAGATAGATTATTCTTTAAGCTTTAAAGAGAGATGGTTGGGCTTCAATGAGGGAATGAGAAATGTGGGGCTAAAAGTTGACCTGGAGTATTGTGTATTAGAAGGAATAGAGAAGCTTGTTTTAGATAAGAATTATGGACAGGTAGCTAACATTATCTCTAAATTGAATAAACTGCCAACTGCCTGGGTGTGTTCCAACGACAATGCTGCTATTACGCTGTACAATGCATTGAATGCATTGAACATCAAAGTTCCGGATGATATCTCCATAATCGGTTTTGATGACATCGACGTATGTAATATGGTGACACCTAGACTGACCACCATTCATGTGAACAAGGAGCTTATGGGAGCGGAAGCGGCCAAAAGGCTCTTATATATCATGCAACACCCTGGAGAAAAGTGTAAGCATATATGTATAGAAGTAAGCCTCATAGAAAGGGAGTCGGTGAAGGAGTTGATTGACCAAGTTGTGAGCGTCTGACGGCATTATCAGGGCTCTTCCGCTTTTTCGTTTTATTATATTGCAGGGTTAGTGGACAAGTGCTTTGCTGGGCAGAACTTTTGCCTGGAGAATATAAAAAATAATTTTTGCAGGAGGGATTTTACAATGTTGCTTAAAAAGTGGGTTGCATTGCTTATGGTTGTATTATTTATGGTCAGCGTTTTTGCCGGATGCGGGGGAGGTCAGCCAAAACAGGAGGGACCTCAACAAACCGAACAGGGCAAGCCTGAAGAGGACAAGCCGGGGGGTGCGTCACAGGATAATAAACAGGCTGGAGAGTTAAGGCTTGCTGCAGATTGGCCTTATCCATTTCACGGTAACCCGTTTGGTGCGGGTGGAATAGGCGGTGCCTGGTGGTTTGCCTATGAGCCTTTCGCTTATTATATTCCCAAAACAGGGGAATATATACCGCGCCTGGCTGAAAGCTGGGATGTTGATGGCAATAAGGTAACGGTGCATTTGCGAAAGGACGCCAAATTTAGCGATGGAGAGCCTTTTACATCCAAGGATGTAGTAAATACCGTAAACTTTATTCAGGCTATGTGGCAATGGCCTTACGAGATTGAAGCCGTAGAGGCTGCCGATGATTACACCGTCGTTTTCACTCTAAGGAGCACTTCTTTCCTCCATACGTTGCTAACCGACGGTGGCATTGCTTCTCTTGCACCAGCTCATGTCTACGGGGACTTTTCTGAAGCGGCTAAAGAAGTGGCAGAACTGGGTAGACAGATATATTACAAGCAAGTGGAAGGGCAAGAAATACCCGAGAATATGAAGTCTGAATATGATGAGAAAGCCAACAAATTGAGGGAGCAGATAAACGCCTTTGCGCCTTTTAACAAATTGGGCAAATTACCTGTTGTTGGGGCTTTTGCACCTGTGAAAGTTACTCAGTCTGAAATGGCGCTGGAAGCAAATAAGTACCACTGGACCTATTCGCAAATGAAGATACACAGGGTCATATTCAAGAAATGGTCTTCAAATGAATTTGTATGGGCTTCTCTTATATCCGGTGAGGTGGATGCAGCACATCCAAGCATGCCCAAAGATGTGGTGGATCAGCTTTCAACCCTCAATCCAAACCTAAAGATTGTTACGGTGTCCGACCTTTCAGACATAGCTTTGGTATTCAATTTCAGAAGGCCGCTGTTTAAGGACGTGAATTTAAGAAAGGCCATAGCTCATATACTTGAGAAAGACAAGGTAAGAGACGTGTCGGTATGGCAGGCAAACAGCTATGGAGAATACGCCCATGGAATATTAAAGAGCATGGAAGAGCAGTGGGTAGAGCAGGATACGCTCCAGAAGCTCACAAAATATACTGCTGATGTTGCTGCAGCTGAGAAGATATTGCTTGATGCTGGCTACAAAAAACAAGGGAATACGTGGTATCAGCCCAATGGTCAACCCGTGGCTTTTACGCTGTCGGTGTATGGGCCTCATAACGATTGGGTATTGGCAGCAAGAGAGGTGGTCCAGCAGCTCAACAACTTTGGATTTAAAGTGGAGATGCAGATAATCCCCGAGGGCATGAGAGACCAAGTTATGCGGGGCGGGGATTATGATGCGGCCATAGAGTTCGGTTCAGCATGGTGGGGGTTTCCTCATCCTCTGACGGGTTACCAAAGGCTGTACAATGGCGACGTTTCTAAAATCACCGAATTCCCGGCAAAAGAGAAATACTCAACTCCGTGGGGTGAGCTTTCGCCTTATGACCTGACGCTGGAACTACAGGAGAATCTGCGTAACGATGAAGCAAGGGCTAAGGAGATAATCCAGCAACTTATCTATATCACCAATGAATATTTGCCGGTAATACCCCTATACGAAAAAGTATTGCCCATTTACTACAATGACGGACATAGAATTGAAGGATGGCCAGCTGTTGAGGACGCCGTGTGGTCTCTGGCACCAGGCGGAATCGAACGGATATACAATCTGCTGATTGGTACAGGAAAGCTAGCTCCAGCAGCAAAATAGACAAAAAATTTTCGGAGGTATACCGATGAACTACTTCATAAACAGGGTTATATATCTTTTAGCCGTGTTTGTGATAGCCGTAAGCGGGATATTCGTGCTGGTCAATAACATGCCAGGCGATCCCGCTTATGGCCTGGCTGTTTCTATTGCCCAACAGAGGAACATGCAGATAGAGCAAGCATTGGAAATAGCTCGCAGCATGATGGGCATTGACCCTGATGAGTCATTGCTTACTCGCTATGGCAAATTTATGTCCAACCTTTTAAAGGGCAATCTTGGGTATTCTGCCTTTTATAACACCAGCGTGAACGATATAATATCAAAGTCATTGCCCTGGACCATTTTTGTTATTTCGCTTGCCACCCTATTAAGCTTTGTAGTGGGAATATTTTTGGGAGCCCTTGCTGCTCAGAAACGAGGCACCGTGATAGAGTGGATTATTTCGACTGTATCAAGCATCATTCAGGCTATTCCGCCTTTTATCCTGGCGGTATTAATTTTGTTTGTATTTTCGGTGACTTTAAGGTTGCTGCCTTTGGGTGGGGCTTATCCTGTTGACGTTGAACCCTCTTTTTCTTTTGAGTTTATATATAAGATGTTTTTGCATGCATTAGGGCCTATGCTTGCAACTGCCATACCCCAAATGGCTTCGTGGACACTGGCAATGAGGGGCAACACCTCTCAAATTATGGAGGAGGACTTTATAAGGTTTGCGGAAATAAGAGGTTTGAGGGATTCCGTGATTGCAAGGAAATATATACGCAACAATGCGGTGCTGCCGTTGGTAGCAAGCCTGGCAATTGGTGTGGGGTATATGCTAGGAGGGCACACGTTAGTGGAATCCATCTTCAATTACCCAGGTATAGGGTTTTACTTTGGTAAGGCCATTGCGGTTAGGGATTTTGGTTTACTGACGGGGCTGTTTACTTTAATCGTAATAGGGGTGATAGTGGCTACCTTTATTGCGGATTTTGTATACTCATTAATTGATCCGAGGGTGAAATTGAAATGACGAAAGAAAGTTTGATGAACTTTTATCTCGATTATATCCAACCCTTGTTTAAAAACAGAAAGTCGCTTATTGGCTTGATCATACTGCTTATCTATATATTGATGGCAACGGTGGGCGCTGCCGTGATACCCCTCGATATGAACTCGAATTTTGCCGAGAGGTATCAAAAACCCTCACTAAAGCACCCATTTGGGACTGATTATTTTGGTGTTGATATATTCCAGCAGATTGTCCATGGCTCCAGAGCGGTTATTTCCCTGACCTTACTTGCCAGCTTTTTAGCTGTTTTAATAGGGACAATAGTTGGCGTGGCGAGAGGTTATCTGGAAGGCATTGCTGGGAAGATAATAGATGTCATAATAATGGTTTTTCTGGTGATTCCGTCTTTCCCGGCGTTGCTTATCCTATCTGCCATATTTATGGATAAAGACTTAAACGTGTTGCAAATAGCCTTATTGGTTGCCATTTGGCTGTGGGCTCCGTTGGCTAAGCAGATATCGGCCCAGGTACTATCCATTAAAACGAGAGATTTTATTGAGGCATCCAAGATACTCAATATGCCCCTTAGATATATACTTTTCAATGATATCGTGAAGCTGTTGATACCGTATATTTTCATAAATTTTGTCATGCAGATAAAGGGCGCTATGGAGTTTTCGGTAGGACTTATGTTTCTGGGACTGGCTAAATTTGACCCTACTCACTGGGGTATTATGCTGAACTATGCGCTGTATCAGGCGGGGGCTCTTTATACCACACAGGGGTTCCACTATTTGTTTTTTGTAATACTTAATATAGTATTGCTGATATACGGGGGGATACTGCTATCGCAGGGCATAGAAGAAATTTTCAATCCGCGGGTTAGGGGGAATGAATGAGTTGAATTCATTGATAAAGGTGGAAAACTTAAGAGCGGTATATCTTGTAAGAGAAGGGACTATCAAGGCTGCAGATGGTATCTCCTTCGACGTTCAGGAGAATTCAGTGACGGCCATCGTGGGGGAGAGCGCTTCCGGCAAGAGCACCATCATAGAGGCTATGACTAGGACGTTGCCTCCAAACGGGAGGCTTTTAGAGGGAAAGGTGCTATACAAGGGGAAAGACCTTTTGGCTTTGAAAAAAGAAGAATTTCGCAGGATAAAGTGGAAAGAGATAGCGCTGGTGCCTCAAGCCGCCCAACAGTCGCTTAATCCTACCATGAAGATTATTGACCATTTCAAGGATACAATAGAGGCACACCGCATAAACTGGAGTCATGACCAGCTGATTCAAAAAGCATCGGAAAAATTAGAAATGGTCCGGCTTAATCCCGATGCGGTTTTGTATTCCTATCCAATGCAACTTTCGGGCGGCATGAAACAGAGGGTGCTGATTGCCCTGGCGCTTTTGCTTGACCCCGAAGTCTTAATACTCGATGAGCCTACGTCGGCGCTGGATGTTCTTACCCAGGCTTATATTGTGCAGCTTTTAAAGGAGCTTAAGAAAAAGCTCAATATAACCCTTATATTTGTCACTCATGATATAGCCATAGCAGCAGAGCTTGCTGACAAGGTGGCGGTGATCTACGCGGGGAATATAGTGGAATACAACTCGGTGTTTCGAATTTTCAAGAATCCGTTGCACCCATATACCAAAGGGTTACTGGGGTCTATAATGGCTATAAATGCCGATATGTCGAAAATAAAACCCATACCGGGAGCACCGCCAAGCCTGCTTACCCCTCCTTCGGGATGTAGGTTCCATCCCAGGTGCGAGCATGCGATGGATATATGCAAAAAAGAGAAGCCACCTTTGATCACGGTGGAAGATGGGGCACAGGTGGCATGCCACTTGTACAGCCAAGGAGGAAGAAAAGATGCATGAAGCAATAAAGGTTTCAAACGTGAGCAAGGTGTTTTCGCGGGGGTATTTGAGAAAGTCTCACAAGCTCGTTCTCAGCGGTATAGATTTAAAAATAACCGAAGGGGATCGGCTGGTTATTGTAGGTGAAAGCGGTATGGGCAAAACCACTCTGGCTCGGATAATGGCCGATTTGGAATGGCCTACAGAGGGGCAGGTTTTGTGGTTTGGGCAGGACATAGGCAGGATGAGCAAAAAAGAAAAGCGCCTCTTGCGGGGCAGTGTACAATATGTGCATCAAGACCCTTACAGCTCTTTGCACCCGGCAAAAACTATTTTCAATATAGTAGCGGATCCTCTAAGATATGCACATGGTTTGAAGAGTAAAGACCTCAGAAAAAGGGTCAAGGAATTGATGGAGATGGTGGGACTGACTCCTGCGGAGTATTTTTTCAATAAGTATCCGCACCATCTGTCAGGTGGCGGACGCCAAAGGCTTGCTATTGCGCGGGCATTGACCACTGAGCCCCGGGTAATAATTGCCGATGAGCCAATAAGTATGATTGACATGTCGCTCAGAGCTTCCATAATTAAGCTCTTTAAAGATTTAAATGACCAGTACAATATAGCTGTGGTATTGGTTTTACATGATATTGGAGCAGCAAAGTACTTTACCTATGAAAAGGGAGAGGTGGCCATACTATACGGGGGCAAGATAGTAGAGAAGGGAGAAGGCACAAAGGTGCTTGACAATCCGCTCCATCCTTATACTAGGGTGCTCATCAACTCCAGCCCAGTTGCCGATCCGGAGCTGGCTAGAAACAGGCAGGTGGAACAGCTGAGGTCTTATGCAGTGCCAATAAGGACACCTGACAGCAAAGGGTGCCCCTTTGCCCATGCATGTAATTACTATATCGAAAAATGTTTAGAACGAGATCCACAACTTGTACCGGTGGAGCAAAACCACGAAATAGCGTGCCATGTTTTTTGCAACAGGGATGGGGTTATATGAAATATAGAATAACTTTATTCTCCTCGATACTGGTGATGGTACTGGCAACAATTTGGCTAGCCTTTTTCAGGAGCACAGGGTTAGAACTGGTACTGGTTTTGCTTTCAGTGTGCTTTTCAGCAATCACCATGCTGTTTATGTATTTACATGATAGGGCACAACGAAGAAGAAAGGGGGATAGGAGCTAAAGGACACAAAAGGCGGTAGATGCAGCAACAGCAGTAGTTGCACCAAATCAAGTATAAAAGGAGAGTGAAGATAGGTGATAAAACTCAGAAGGCTATCTGATCAACCAATACTGTTGCCCAAACCCGAACATGAGTGGGAGAGAGCGGCTGTCTTTAACGCTGCTGCCATTTATGAAAATGGGCTTTTCCATATGCTCTACAGAGCCAGCGATGTAGGACCACACCCGAACTTCGGCCAGTACGTGTCTAGGCTGGGGTATGCCGTCAGCAAAGATGGCATTAACTTCATGAGGCTGGATAAGCCGGTGATGACCAACAATACCGAGCAGGAGCTCAGAGGGGTAGAGGACCCCAGGGTAGTGAAAATAGATGGCGTCTATTACATGATGTATACCGGTTACGGTGGGAGATCAGAAAACGACTTCAGGATCTGCCTTGCGACTTCGCGAAATCTAATAGATTGGGAGAAAAAGGGCGTGGTTTTGGATGAACCCAACAAAGATGCCTCTTTGTTCCCGGAAAAGATTGGTGGAAAGTTTGTGATGCTGCATAGGAGATATCCCCATATCTGGGTCGCTTTTTCGGACGACCTGAAGACCTGGCATGACCATACAGTGATCATGAAACCCATCGATGGTAACTGGGACTGCGTTAAAATAGGCATAGCAGGGCCACCCATTAAGACCAAAGATGGTTGGCTCTTGATATACCATGGGGTGGATGAGTATAAGGTATATAGGCTAGGGGTTGCACTTTTGGACCTTTCCAACCCCACAAAGGTATTGGCAAGGCAAAAGGAGCCGATACTTGAACCTGAACTCGAGTGGGAGAAAAATGGATATGTTCCAAATGTGGTGTTCAGCTGTGGTCATGCAGTTAAAGACGATGTGATTTACGTTTATTATGGTGGTGCCGATACCGTCATAGGGGTAGCGGCACTGGATATGAAGGATATCCAATTCTAATTATAACCGCTGTTTACGATCTCCCGCCGAGAAAGCCCACTTCTTTTAAGAGTGGGATGAAAGGCGGGAGCTCTAGCAATTTTCAATTTTTTGATGTATAATTTTGGTGTATAATACCCTCTATAAGGCTTGGCATGGGCCTTAATCATGCCGTAGGGCTGGACCGGCCCGAGCTTAAGCCTCTGGAGAGGGGTAGACCCTCCGTGAAGGAGGAAGCCCACCTCCTTTAGAGGTGGGAGGAGGTCACAAGATTTATAAAAAAAGAAGAGGAGTGATATTCTAGGTGTTTGAGCCTGCCAAAACTGCCCGTTCCTCTGTAGAGCTTTACCAGGAATATGTGCAGGATAAAAGCCGCCGGCCCATTAAGGCTGGCATGGTGAAGTTTGCCACCAAACCCCGGAAGGATATATACAACATCACTGCGCCCTTTGTCCATGAATCGAGGAAGTATATGGCAGGGCGTGTGGAAAACAGGCATGATGAGCTCTCAAAGGTGTGGCTGTTTGTAGAAAGCAACGGCAAGTGGATGAAGTCATCTGTAGCGCCCGAGTTTTTGCGCTTTCAGGATCCTTTTCTCACAAGAGTGGGGGATGAGATCATATTCGGTGGGGTACAGATTGATACCAACCCCATGAACGAGAACCAGATCATATGCTGGAGAACGCTGTTTTTCAGAGGCAAGAGTTTCAGCGATATGAAGCTGTTTGCCCGTGGTCCCAACGGTATGAAGGATATAAGGGTTGTGGGACTGAGAGATGGTAAGATAGCGGTGTTTACCCGCCCCCAGGGAGAAATAGGAGGCAGAGGGAAGATTGGATATATAACTCTTAACTCGCTGGATGAGCTGAATGAAGATAACATCAACAGGGCTACTGTTTACCATTCCCATTTCATAGAACAGGAGTGGGGCGGAGTAAACGAAGTGCACGTGCTGAAAAACGGGCTGCTGGGCGTGCTGGGCCATATCGCTCGGTTTGACGAGGCGGGTAACCGTCACTATTATGCGATGGTGTTTGCCTTTGATCCAGAATCCATGACTCATTCGTATTTGAAGATCATCGCTTGTCGGGATGACTTTTTGCCCTCTCCGGCAAAGCGAAATGACTTATACAACGTGGTGTTTAGCGGAGGCCTGGTGCGCCAGGAGGATGGGACTGCTGTGCTTTATGCCGGCGTTTCAGATGCAACGGCCCAGTGGCTGGTGATACCTGATCCGTTTAGCGAATATGAGGCTTGAAGCTTGGGTTGTTCTGGCAGTGGACAGCAGAGACAGGTTTTCTGCAGATACAGGATTCGCAATCAAAAGGTTCTTTGTGTGTGATGGAAGGGTTATCACAGGATTTGTATTCACATAGAAAAAGTGCTGACCTATGGTCAGCACTTTTTATTTTTTGAATTGTTCATTTTTCTGCGGTATACTTTGTAATTTATTCACCCATAAACATCTTTATATCATCGTCCACGTTGGTTATGCCGCCGATGCCGAATTTTTCAACCAGCACCTTGGCGACGTTGGGCGACAGGAATGCAGGCAATGTTGGCCCCAGGTGGATGTTTTTCACGCCCAGGTACAGCAGCGCAAGCAGCACTATGACCGCTTTCTGCTCATACCATGCGATGTTGTAAGCTATGGGCAGCTCATTTACGTCCTCCAGGCCAAAGGCTTCTTTGAGCTTGAGGGCAATTATGGCCAGGGAATAGGAGTCATTGCACTGTCCTGCATCCAGCACCCTTGGTATTCCGTCTATGTCTCCCAAGTTAAGTTTGTTGTACCTGTATTTTGCGCATCCCGCTGTCAGTATGACGGTATCGTGCGGCAGTTTTCTGGCGAATTCGGTGTAGTATTCCCTGCTCTTCATCCTGCCGTCGCATCCCGCCATCACGAAGAATTTCTTAATCTTTCCTGCTTTTATAGCTTCAACTACTTTGTCGGCCAGGCTGAGCACTGTGTTATGCGCAAATCCTCCTATGATTTCACCGGTCTCAATCTCGGTAGGCGGTGCACACCTCTTGGCATGCTCGATTATCTCGGAGAAGTCTTTTGTACCGTCCTCACGAACCGGGATATACTTGACTCCGGGATAGCCTACCACTCCGGTGGTGTACAGCCTGTCCTTGTAGGAATCCTTGGGCGGTATCAAGCAGTTAGTGGTCATCAGGATGGGCCCGTTGAAGCTCTCAAACTCCTTGTCCTGTTTCCACCAGGCGTTTCCGTAGTTACCAACGAAGTGCTCGTACTTCTTGAATGCCGGGTAGTAGTGGGCAGGGAGCATCTCGCCGTGGGTATAGACATCTACGCCGGTTCCTTCTGTCTGCCTGAGCAGCTCCTCAAGGTCCTTCAGGTCATGGCCGCTTACCAAAATGCCAGGATTGTTTCTCACGCCGATGTTTACTCTGGTGATTTCGGGATTGCCGTAGGTGGATGTGTTGGCCTTATCCAGCAGTGCCATAACCTGAACCCCGTATTTGCCTGCTTCCATGGCCAGTGCCACCAGATCGTCGGCCGTTAGGCTGTCGTCAAGGAGCGCGGCCAGCGCCTTCTGCATGAAGCCGTACACCTCATCATCCTCATATCCCAGGACTCGAGCATGGTATGCATAGGCTGCCATACCCTTAACACCATACAGTACCAGCGACTTTAAGGAACGTATGTCCTCGTTTTCTTCGGCAAGCAGGCCCACGGTTATCGCTTTTGCCTCAAAGTCGGCCAGAGTTTTACCTGTCCACACAGCGGCATCGTGGAGATTTTCTTCCAGCTTTATGCCTGCATTCATCGCCTGTTCTTTCAGCTGGTTCCTGAGGTTGAGCGCCTGGGTTATTTTCTCTACAAAGTATTTCTTGTCGAAGTTGACGTTTGTAATGGTGGAGAACAGGCTTTCAATGATGAATTTATCGGCTTCAGGAGTCTTAATGCCTGCCTCTCTCAATTTTGTGGTATAGACGGATATTCCCTTCAGCACATAGATTAAAAGGTCCTGCAGATTTGCCACATCGTCGGTTTTACCGCACACCCCTCTTAACGTGCATCCTGTACCCTTTGCCGCTTCCTGGCATTGATTGCAAAACATGCTCATAAACATATCAACCTCCTCTTGAAGATTTATTTGTCTAAAATATTTTGAGTTAATGTCAATTACGCAAAGACGTTTACAAAAACACTGTGCTTTTCTGTTTTCGGCTTCCATATCGGTTCCCATATAAGCATTCCACGCCAGTTTTAGTCAGCCATTACCTTGCCGGTTTTAATTGGTCAGGCAGTGCCCGTTTTACTCAGTCTTCAATGGCCTTTCCGTCTATCGAGATGGTGACCACGCGCCATGGAATCATCTTCCCGCTCCTGATAAGAGCATCTCTCACCGCATATGCCAAACCGCTGCAACAGGGAACCTCCATCTTGAGGACTGTAATGCTCTTTATATCGTTGTATTTCAAGATGTCGGTCAGCTTATCTGAATAGTCCACATCATCCAGCTTGGGACACCCGATGATGGTGATCTTGTTGCGCATGAAGTCCTGATGAATGCTGGCATATGCGTATGCGGTGCAATCGGCTGCCACCAATAGATGGGCGTTGCGGAAGTAAGGCGCGTTTGCCGGTACCAGCCTGATCTGGCATGGCCACTGGCGCAGCTGTGACTCAACTGGTGCTTGACCCTGCTGCTGTGCCGACATGTCAGAAGGCCTTTCCATGGCCCTGACCTGTGTGCCCGGGCAGCCACACGGCAGCGTCCCTTCCATCTTTTGCATTATATGCTGCTTGACCGCTTCCTCGTCAAAGGGCTGTGCCTCGCGCTCCTCGATGGTGATGGCTCCCATGGGGCATTCCGGCAGGCAGGCCCCCAGCCCATCGCAGTACGACTCCGACACAAGGGTGGCTTTCCCGTTTATGAGCTGCAGTGCGCCCTCGTGACAGGCATCTATGCACAGGCCGCAGCCGTTGCACTTCTCCTGGTCGATCTTTACAATCTTCCTTATCACAGATCTTTACCTCCTTTTACAAAAATTCATTGCGTTGGTGTTCTCTACTCTGTTGTCCTACCGCGGTTATTATATTATAATTACAATCGGCGTGTCGGTATCTGGTGTTACAAAAAGATTAAAGGGTGGTCATATGGCGTTTGAAAAATATGTAGAAGTGCTTTCCAGAGCCGAGTTATTCAGAGGCTTTGACAGAGACGAAGTTGTTTCAATGCTGAAGTGCCTTGAGCCAAAGATAAAGGAGTATGGTAAAGGGAATTACTTGGCCGTAGCCGGGGAAGAGTTCCAAGGCATAGGGATCATGCTGGAGGGAGAGGCGGCAGCCTACAAGGAAAACGTTGCCGGAACGCGGGTCATAATGGTGCTGCTCAAGCCAGGGGATGTGTTTGGCGAAATCGTGGCTTTTTCTTCGCAATCCCAGTGGCCGGTGACCGTTGAGGCGCAGCAGCCGTGCAAGGCACTTTTTATAAGCCGGCAGAAGATTGTGGGGGAGTGCAGACACCTGTGCCCCTGGCACAGGAAGCTCATCGAGAATATGCTCATGATGGTGTCTGAACGTGCGCTTACATTGAGCAGAAAGGTGGAATATTTGTCCATAAAGAGCATACGGGGCAAGATAAGCACATATTTGCTGGAACAGTACAAAAAGACAGGGAAGACCACCTTTATGTTGCCCATGAATCGCAATGAGCTGGCAGATTTTCTGAACGTGTCGCGGCCTTCCCTGTCAAGGGAGATGTGCAGCATGCGGGATGAAGGGATCATAGACTTCCATCGAGCCTCGGTGCGGATCAAGGACCTGCAGGCGTTAAAGAGGATGGCACAGTGACATCTATTGGCTGTTGACGGCAGCGACAACATAACGATTATGGCCCGTACAGCTGTAACTCGAATGAACTTTCGGACAGGCTTGTGTGCAGGCCCGAAAACGAAGTATGCACAGCCTACAGGAAGGGGCTGTACTCCTGGGCTTGTATGGCGGGAGCCGTGCTTTCTCCCAGATATTCGTGAAGGACTTCTCCCACTATCCTGACCCCCGTCTCTATTTTTTCCGAATGTACTGCCGCAAAGCTCATTCTGAAATGGCCTGTGTCGGCGCCTTCGCTGTAAAACAGGGAGCCGGGTGTTATGAGCACTCCTCTTTTCAGGCACCGGGCATACAGCTCCTGGTCGCTGTACCCTGGAGGCAGTTCAAACCACATGTGTAGCCCTCCGCCCGGGGCTTTGTACCTCACGCTTTTGGGGAAGCTCTTTCTTACAGCCTCTAAAAAGATTTCATATCTCTTTTTGTACTTGTCTTTCATGTAGTTTATATGCTCCATCCATATGTTTTCTCTGAGATACAGGTCAAACGTCCGCTGTATAAGCCCAGAGGTCGAGATATCCGACGTATGCTTGGCTGCAAGAACCCTGCCGCGCAAGGATTCGGGCACAGCCATGAAACCAAGCCTCAGCCCCGGCATGAATATTTTGGAGAAGCTCTTGATGTATATCACTACCTGACGCCTGTCCAGCGATTTTAAGGGTAGAGAATGGCCACCGGTGAACGACAATTCACTGAGGAAATCGTCCTCCACGATAAAAGCATTGTGCTCACGGGCTATTTTCAGTATCTCCAGCTTTTTTTCGTGCGAATACGAATACCCCGTTGGGTTCTGAAAGTTAGGCATTATATATATGAACTTGGGATTGTATGTGGCTAGGCTGCGTTTCAGGGTTTCGATGTCTATGCCGTCTTCCTGCATGGGTATTTCGACTATTTTGGCCCCCCTGGATTTGAAAGCCTCCAGTGCGCCCCTGTAAGTGGGGCTTTCGACGAACACGCAGTCGCCGTACTCAATCAGGGCTTTTGAAACGATGTCTATTCCCTGCTGGGCTCCCGAGATCACCTGTATGTCATCTACCAGAACGTCCATGGAAAAGTTTTTTAGATAATCGCAAATTGACTGCCTCAAGGGCTGGTAGCCCTGGACCTGCTGATACCCAAAAGCCTCGCCCTTATCCCGATCCAGAACCCTGTTGATGAGAGCCTTGAAGCTGTCGACGGGGAACAGATCGGGAGTAGGCGTGGTACTTGCAAAGTTTATAGTATCCTCCTTGACCTGTATCTGCCCCTTTTCCATCATTCTCAAGTGTTCGGTTTCATCCCGGGGCTGTAATGGCTGCTCATGCCTGGTGGAGGAAGCGACATATGTTCCGCTGCCCACTATGGAGTAGGCCAGCCCTTCGCTTTCAAGCCTTTTGTATGCATTGACCACCGTTATGGTGTTTACTCCCAGCTGCTGCGCCAGCTTTCTGATGGGGGGAAGCTTCTCGTTTGGCCGGAAAACCCCTTCTACAATCAGGTTTTTGAGCTGCAGAAAAAGCTGGATGTACAAAGGCGTATCAATGCTGTCGTCCAAATATATTGATAATTTCTTATCCACAGGTTGTTACCTCCTTCTACACTCAAAGCTTTACCTTTTATATGCCTTTTTAGTATCCAACTTTTAGTTCGGGAGGCATAATGACAAAAATTATCTCGCTGCGTATTGACAACATAACAATTTTTGTGATTTAATAACACTAACAATACAATTATACAATAAAAACAATTGTATCGCAACAATTTACTGATTTAGCCTATAAAAAATTGTGTGGAGGAGGATTTGTTATGGAGCAGGTCTTTGAGAAGAACAAAGAGCTAAACGAGAGGTTAAAGGGCGGGGTCATAATGGATGTGGTGACGCCCGAGCAGGCTGTCATTGCAGAGAAAGCCGGGGCGGTTGCCGTGATGGCTCTGGAGAGGGTGCCGGCCGACATAAGGCGACATGGTGGTGTAGCCCGGATGTCTGACCCCAAGCTGATTAAGGAGATAAAGGCGGCGGTGTCCATACCCGTTATGGCAAAGGTGAGGATAGGCCATTTTGTGGAAGCACAGATACTGGAAGCGATAGGCATCGACTATATCGACGAAAGCGAGGTTTTGACGCCGGCCGATGACCGATACCACATCGATAAAAAGCCATTCAAGGTGCCCTTTGTGTGCGGTGCGCGAAATCTGGGCGAGGCTTTGAGGAGGATAGGCGAAGGGGCATCTATGATAAGGACCAAAGGTGAAGCCGGTACCGGCAACGTGGTCGAGGCGGTGCGCCACGTGAGGACCATGATGTCCGAGATAAGGAGCCTGCAGGGTATGACAGACGAGGAGCTGATGGTGGCAGCAAAGGAGATGGGAGCCCCCTACCACCTGGTGGAGTATGTGGCCCAGCATGGGAGACTTCCGGTTCTCAACTTTGCCGCGGGAGGGATAGCTACCCCTGCTGATGCGGCCCTCATGATGCAGCTTGGATGCGATGGAGTGTTCGTCGGGTCGGGTATATTCAAATCCTCCAACCCCGAGAAGATGGCCAGAGCGATAGTCGAGGCGGTCAAGCACTACAACGATCCAAAGGTGCTGGCAGAGGTGTCGGAGGACCTGGGCGAGCCCATGTACGGTTTGGAGATCGATAAATTGGATGAAAAGGACAGGTATGCGGAGAGAGGCTGGTAAGTTATTTCACCAGCCTCTCTTGACTTATTAAGGGGAAATTTGTATAATGATTAGCGTTGTGGCATAGAGCTTGATTTTGTTTGATGTTTTGTGGACCTTGTGTGAAGCAGGGTCCTTTTTAAATCTCAAGGGAGGTGATTGCGTGGACGTTCAACAAATAGCGAAGCAGGTCCATCAAAAGACGCAGGTTGAAACCAGTGTGCGGGATGTAGAAAAGGTAATGTCGGGACTGGCTAGAACCTCTCACTTCTGGGAGATCGTTTGTACGTCACAGAAGCCCTTTAACGTGGTTGCAGAGATAGTAGAGGCTATGAGAAGCCGGGGTTTGGTAAACATCGATGAACAGGGAGATATAATTTTAACGCCCGAGGGTAAAAAGTTTTTGAGCGATAATAAAATATTTGCCCAAAAGGACTATACGTGTCCCACCTGTGAGGGGCGAGGAATTTGGAGAGAGACTTTGAGCGAACTGGCCAAAAAATTCGATGAAGTGACTGTTGACAGGCCTAAAGCCATCCTGGACTATGACCAGGGGTATGTGACCACGCAGACTGTTGTGAGCAGGATAGCCCTGATCGCTGAGAGAGGCGACCTGGAGGGGAAAAAGCTGCTGGTTCTGGGAGATGACGACCTGCTCAGCATTGCTGCAGGGCTATCGGGATTGCCGGAAGAAGTAGTGGTCCTGGAGATTGACGACAGATTGGTTGAGTACATCAATAAAAAGGCCAGAGAATTGGGGCTGCCTGTGAAGGCTGAAAAGTACGATTTCAGGGATAAGCTTCCCGAACAGTATGTGGGGCGTTTCGATACATTCAACACCGATCCGCCGGAGACTCTGGAGGCGCTGGATGTGTGCATGACCAGAGGGCTTACCGGGCTCCGCGGTGAGGGTTGTGCAGGATACTTTGGATTGACCCGTACCGAATCTTCTCTGAAGAAGTGGAACCTTTTCCAGCAAATGCTGGTTAATAAGTTTAACGTAGCCATTACCGACATAATTCACGAGTTCAACCACTATGTTAACTGGGATTACCTGCTGGGGAGCATAAGGGATGACTATGCATTTGTGCAGGTAAAACCCCGGCTCAACTGGTACAGGTCTTCGATGTACAGGATAGAGGTGTTGAGCGGGTCTGAAAAGCTGGAGAACAAGCCCATGCCATGCGAGTTGTACATCGATGAGGAAGCGTTGATTTACAAGCCGGAAAACAAATAAGCCGAAAATAATACCCCCCCTGTTTTTGAAGGGGGGTTTGTTTTTGTTGAAATAACACAAAAAAAGTGGTAGAGTCTAATTAGTAGATAATGAAGTGTGAGGTGTGCTAAAATGGGTAACCTGTTTGAGTACTCCATCTCGACCAGCAAAGCTGAAGAATTTGTCGACATAACACATCTGGTGGAGCGGGCCATAAGGGAGAGCGGTGTTCAAAACGGCATAGCGGTGGTGTTCTGTCCCCATACCACCGCAGGGATAACCATAAACGAAAACGCTGACCCCGATGTGGTGCATGATATCATAAAGGCGCTGGATAGGACTTTTCCGGTGCACGGAGATTACAGGCACGTTGAGGGAAACTCCCATGCCCACATTAAAGCCTCCTGCATGGGTTCAAGCTGCCATATTATCATCTCAAACGGCAGGCCGGTGCTGGGTACATGGCAGGGCGTGTATTTCTGCGAATTCGATGGCCCCAGGCGCAGGAGGGTGTACATAAGCTGTATGGAGGCAAAGTAATTGGCTGCATAGAGGTGCTGTATAGAGGTGGAATAACTGGAACGATGTGTCAAGTCAATAATGGCTATAGTTAAGCATCTGTAAACTGTATGGAAGCTAGGTGAACAATTGTAAATTAAAACAGGGATTGGGTGAAAATGCAGTTTAATAGCGATGTAGATGTAAAGGTTTTATATGAGGACAACCATCTTTTAGTGGTGGAAAAGCCGGTGAACATGCTAACACAGGGGGATGCGACCGGCGATGCTGACCTTCTGTCGGTATTGAAGCAGTATATAAAGGAGAAGTATAACAAGCCGGGCAACGTCTATCTGGGCCTGGTTCACCGCCTGGATCGCCCGGTGGGGGGCGTGATGGTGTTTGCCAGGACCTCCAAGGCCGCATCCAGGTTATCCGACCAGGTGCGCAGGGGAAGCTTTGGGAAGGTCTATCTTGCGGTGGTCCGGGGAAGACCGCCAGAGAGTGGGAGGCTTCAGCATTATCTTTACAAGGACAGTGCCACCAATACGGTGCGCTGCTTTGAAGGGCCTAGAGAAGGTGCAAAAGAGGCCATACTGGAGTATGAGGTGCTGGAGAGCCTGGATACCCCTGAAAACGCCGGGGTTTTAAGCCTGGTGAAGGTAAATCTGATCACCGGCCGGCCACATCAGATAAGGGTCCAGTTTTCGTTCGAAGGTTTTCCGCTGTACGGCGATCAAAAATATGGCCAGGAAGTAAACAGGCCGGGGCAGCAGCTTGCTCTGTGGTCTGCGGCAATCAAGCTGGTTCACCCCACTTTAAAGAAAGACATGGTGTTCAAGAGCTTCCCGCCCGATTGTTATCCCTGGAATCAGTTCAAAGTTCTGGAGAGCTTGAAAACAGCGCAGACGGGTTGGTTTAAAAAAATTGGGGAGAACGAGGAGTAGCAGGGGAAGTTGCTAACCGAGCTTTAAAGGTGTGAATTGCATGAAGTTTTGCGTAATCATAAGACGATGGCCTTTGTTCATTATTTCATGATGATTTAAGGATAATGAGCAAGGAGGGCGATGCAAAGTGTATTTTAAAGCCGAGGGCAAGCACAACACCGAAAAGACGGCGGAGCTAGCCTTAAAAACCGCCAGGGAGAGGGGGATACGCCATATAGTTGTGGCATCGTGTTCAGGGTACACCGCCAGCTTTTTTAAGGATGCAAAGGACTTAGAAGTGGTGTGCGTGACGCACGTAAACGGCTTTAGCGAAAAGGGCAAAAACGAGATGCCCGACGAAGTGCGCCAGCAGCTCATAGCATCCGGCATTAAGGTCCTCACCACCACTCATGTGCTCAGCGGGGCAGAAAGGGGTTTAAGCAGAAAGTTTGGCGGTACATATCCGGTAGAGATAATGGCCCACACCCTCAGGATGTTTGGTCAGGGTGTGAAGGTGTGCGTGGAGATTTCCGTTATGGCCCTGGATGCGGGCCTGATACCGTACGGCCAGCCTATAATCGCGGTTGGTGGTACCAGCGAGGGCGCTGATACCGCCGTGATACTCACGCCATCCCATGCCAGCAGCATACTCGAGACCAGGATACACGAGATTATATGCAAGCCTTATTAAGCCTTATTGATGCGGCATTTGTGCAGGGGGTTATTGTTATGTGATTTTTGCGTGCTGTTTTGTTTATAAAAATATCGGGCGATGGAGTTCGCCTTAAATGCGCAAAAACGCTGATAACTCCTACAAATAACGAAATCATGTTATTTGTAGGAGTTTTTTTGTTTGGAGGTGAAGGTGAGCTTTATAAATGCTGTACGTGTTTCAAAAAGAATATAATGCTTGTACCCAGGGAAACATAAGATGGAAGCCAAATATTAAGCGAAAGGTGTGGTACAATGCCTTTGGGACTGACGCTCCTTATAGTAGCGACCATTTTAGTGCTGTTTGGCGTTGGCCAGCGCATACTGGATAGGATGCGCTTGAGCGACAAAACGGCCGTTCTGTTTATGTTAGCCATATTTGTAGGTAGCCTCATCCCGGACATACCGCTGGGAAGGAATTTCTATATAAATATCGGCGGAGCTGTTGTTCCGCTTATCCTAGTCATATATCTGTTTGCCAAAGCCGGTACGGGAATGGAAAGAGCCAGAGCAGCTGTAGCGGCTGTGCTATCGGCTTTGGGTGTATATCTTGCCGGGCGCTATATGCCTTCAGAGCCTGAGACCATCATGATCGACCCCAACTACGTCTACGGGGTCATCGCAGGGGTTATCGGTTACCTGTTTGGACGCTCGCGCCGGGCCTCTTTTATAGCAGGCGTGCTGGGCGTGCTTCTGGCAGACCTGGCCCAGTGGACTGAAAACATGTTGAGGGGCATTCCGGCAAGGATTCGTTTGGGCGGTGCAGGAGCTGTGGATGCTGTGGTGATTGCTGGCTTACTGGCAGTGTTGCTGGCAGAGGTTGTAGGGGAGTTCCGCGAAAGGATACAGGGCGGAACGGCCAAAAAAGCCATGGTCTATCAGGACGGCTCTTTTATGAAAAAAGGCGGGGATGATGGTGGAAGTGCGGGAGGTGACCAAAATGAGTAGGAAGGCGAGCCTGGTTACCGCTTTTTGCTTTTTGATTGCCATTGCTGTAGGTTACTATGCTCCCACTGGTGTACGCGCCGATGACTGGTTTGAGGAGAAGCCGGGATATTATACTTTGGTGGATGAAGCGGGCAAAGAGCTGACCATGATGGCCAGGGAAGTGCTGATAAAAGATGAATACATCAGCAGCGATAACAAGCGTTATTCCGTCATCTCGGTGGACAAGGAGAAAAAGAGGGCTGTGCTCAAGTATATGGGTGATGTTAAGCTGCCTGAAGTGGAGGAACTTTCAGGTTCGGTGGATGCGCTGGCACAACCGTTTGACAAGCGGGGGAATATACTTCTGTACTGCACGCACAGCGATGAATCCTATGCGCCGTCGGATGGTACCCACAGCCGACCTGGTGGTGGAGGCATTTTTGATGTGGCCGAGGCCTTTAGAGATGGCTTACGAGAGAGGGGAATTAACGCTGTGCTTGATAAAACGCCGCACGACCCACATGATGCCGGGGCATACAGGCGTTCCAGGCAGACGGCCATCAATCTGATAAAGCAGTATTCGCCGGTGGTTGCCATATTTGACATACACAGGGATGCCGTGCCCGGCCATGTTTACGTTACAAGGGTGGCGGGGCAGCCCATGACCAAGGTTAGAATAGTGGTGGGGTCAAGGAATCAAAACAGAAAGGCTAACGAAGAGTTGGCTTACAAGATCAAGGCCGTGGCTGACAAGGTGTATCCCGGGCTTATAAAGGACATATATATAGGGGCCGGGGCGTACAATCAGGAGCTTTCTCCGCGTTCGCTTATCTTTGAGTTTGGTACCCATGAAAACAGCAAGGAGTCGGCACAGAGGTCTGCCCGGTATATGGCCGATGTGGTGGATAAGGCCATGTTCGGTGGTACCATACAGGGCAAGACACAGGAAGGCCAAGACAAGGGGACTTATCGACCGAGGCCTATAGATGAAGAAACACAACGCGGAGGGGGAAGAGGAATACTGTGGCTGGTACTGCTGCTGGCCTTTGGAATAGGGATATTTATCGCACTGAGCGGTGGCCCCAGAGAGGTGTTTTCGAAGATTACGGGGAATTCCTCCGATAAAGACCGGCAGGACAGAGAATGAATTCATCGGTAACCGGGTTGCTGGCAGGCCCAGCGGCTCGGTTTTGTGTTTTTGTAAAGGCCTATGCTGCAGACTTAAATTTTCGTGATGTTCGCTTGATAAAGCGGCGCTTCAACTTGCAATATTACCCATAGAATTAGTTTAAGGCTTTAATTTAAAGAGAGCTTTGAGAGAGGAGAAACCGAAGTTGAAAGTCATATACTGCGGTTACAGGGGAACTTATGGAGCGTATTTGATGGCTGCACTTCATACAGGATTATACAAAGGCGACAGGCTTCCCAACGGTAAGCTCATAAAAGGACATTTTGAGATGTGCCGCTTATACGGAGAACAGTACGGGAATTTAATATACGTGGGAGTGGATGAAGAGCTAAGGGAGATATATGCCCTTGGGTGCAAAAGGTTTTTTTCGGTCATCCAGAAAGCCCAGACCAATGTGAATAGAATATTTGGGCTGGACGAGGAGCTGTACCACATCGATGCAGGACGGGTGGAAGGCTTTTTGCCCAGGGTTATAGGTTTTTTGCTGGCCCACGACGTCAACGCTCGACTCTGTGAAAAGCTGTTTTTTTACTGGTTTAGGTATAAATACAGATGTCTGGCCAAAGCCGTCAATGAGGAAAAACAAAGGCTGAAAAAGGCCAGACAAAAGAACAAAGGGAGGTGAAACGGGTGAGGGTGCTGTTTTATCACTGCTATGGAGGGGCTCATACATCCATTACATGCGCTTCCATCCACTTGAATTATCTTCCCCATGACCGCATACCCGAAACTTACGAGTTTAAAGCCATACCCTTTTATGATAAAATGAATAATAAAGAGCTGGGCACGCCGATATACATGGGACGGGATGACCTGGGATGGGATGTTTACGTGGTGGGGATGAAGGATGGAAAGAACGTGGTAATACCCGCCATTAAGAGCTATCTCAACGCCAGTGGCATTTCCCAGCGGGAGGTGCTGTTCGTCAGCGCTATGGTGCAGCTTCATCCCATGACCGCCATAGGCGGGATTACATCCAGAAGGCTGGGCATCCCGTTTATAGGCAGGCCTATGACTATATGGGGCATAAGGAGGAGCTATCCCCTGCTGGTGGATCTAGTTACCAGGGTCAAGCAGACCCTTGCTGCGCGAAACGATTGTTATTGACTTGATGCCGATTTTGGATGATAATAGAAGTGTGACCGTATTTAGTAGCAGGTACTATAAACAGCTAATAAATTTTAAATGGGGAGAGGTTTAAGCTGGTTAAAAAACACAGGATTGCAGGAGTAGAGGCTGGCAGCATTGCTGAAGAGGTGGGTATAGAGCCGGGAGATTTTTTGCTGGCCGTCAACGGGCAGGCGGTAGAGGATATACTGGATTATATGGAATGGACGAGCAGCGATGAGGTAAATATTACTATAGAGAAGAGCGATGGGCAGGTATGGGAGCTGGAGATCGAAAAGGACCCTGATGAGGACCTGGGTTTGAACTTTGAACAGCCCCTCATGGACAGGCAGCGGGTATGCCGTAACCGTTGCATATTTTGTTTTATAGACCAGCTGCCCAGGGGGATGCGCTCCACCCTTTACTATAAGGATGATGACTGGCGCCTGTCCTTTTTGATGGGGAACTATATAACCCTTACCAACTTGACCGAAAAGGATGTAAAGCGAATAACGTCCAGGCATATAAGCCCTCTGTATGTGTCGGTGCACACCACCAATCCCCAGCTGCGCCAGCGGATGATGGGAAACAGGCGGGCGGGTGAGGCACTCAACATCTTGAAGGAGTTTGAAAAGGCAGGTATATCCATACACTGCCAGATCGTGCTGTGCCGTAACTGGAACGATGGTGCAGAGCTGGATCGCACGCTGTCCGACCTGTGGAACATGAGGTCTATAGTAAAGTCGGTGGCGGTGGTGCCCGTTGGCCTGACCAAACACCGTCAGGGGCTGGAGTATATACTGCCCTTTGATGCCGAGTCTGCCGCCCGGGTTGTGGAGCAGGTGGAGAGGTGGCAAAGGAGATGCCGCAAGGAAAGCGATACCGCTTTTGTGTTTGCGGCCGATGAGTTGTATATCCTGGCTGGTAGAGAGTTTCCGCCTTACGAGGAATATGAGGACTTCCCACAGATCGAGAACGGGGTGGGATTGATAGCCAAGCTGGTCCATGAATTCGACGAGGCCATCGATGATTACCGCGAAAGAAGTGTGGCTGCAAGGGAGGTCTCTGTGGCTACGGGGGTATCGGCTTATCCTACCGTCAGGGCACTGATGGACAGGGTACAGCAGGCCATGGGGGTGACTGTGCACGTTTATCCCGTTGTCAACCGCTTTTTTGGAGAAAGCGTTACGGTGGCAGGGCTGATAACGGGAGGGGATATGATAGCCCAGCTTAAAGGTAAGAATCTAGGGGAGGCACTATTCATACCCTCTACCATGCTTCGCAAAGGGGAAGACGTGTTTTTGGACGATATCACCCTGGAAAGCTTAAGCGCATCGCTGGGAGTTCCTGCTATTCCGGTTCCAGTGGACGGAAGAGAGCTCCTTGAAGCCATATCAAAGATAGATAGATGTCGTTGAAAGAGGGGTGTGATGGAGAGATGGATAAACCCATAGTGGCCATTGTCGGTCGCCCTAACGTCGGAAAATCTACATTTTTTAATCAAATCGTTGGCAAGAGGATATCCATAGTGGATGACCAGCCAGGGGTGACACGTGACAGGATTTATGCTGATGCCGAGTGGCTCAATAGGAAATTTACTCTTGTGGATACAGGAGGATTGGATCCTGAAAGCGATGATGAGCTGCTGGTCCACATAAGGCGACAGGTGGAGATTGCCATAGATACCGCCGACGTGATTATATTTCTTGTGGATGGGCAGGTGGGGGTAACGCCGGCAGACCAGCAGATAGCCAACCTCCTGCGCAGGACTAAGAAACCCGTGGTGCTAGCAGTAAACAAGATTGATAACCGTGAAGATGAGTCGATGGTACTGGACTTTTTCAGCCTGGGGTTGGGTGAGCCCATTGGCATTTCAGCAACCCACAAGAGGGGGATAGGTGACCTTCTGGACAGGGTGGTGAAACACCTGCCCGATAAAGAGGTTGAAGAGGAAGAAGACCAAGTGATAAAGATAGCTGTGGTGGGTAGGCCCAATGTGGGCAAATCTTCGCTGGTAAACCGTATCCTAGGCGAAGAGCGGGTTATAGTGAGCGATATTCCAGGGACCACAAGGGATGCCATTGATACCCCTTTTGAGATGGACGGCAGGGAATACGTGATCATCGATACGGCCGGGATCCGCAGGAAAAGCCGTATAAATGAGGCTCTGGAGCGTTACAGCGTACTGCGGGCCTTGGCCGCTATAAGGCGGTGCGACGTTGCCCTCATCATGCTTGATGCCACCCAGCCGGTGGCTGAGCAAGATGCCAAGATTGCCGGCCTGGTGCATGAGGAGGGGAAAGCGTCGGTGATAGTGGTCAACAAATGGGACCTGGTAGAAAAGGATACCTATACGATGGAGGAATACAAGAACCGCATTCTGCAGAAGCTGGGCTTTATCGCCTATGCTCCCATGGTGTTTATATCGGCCAGGACGGGTCAAAGGGTAAACAGGGTGTTAGAGCTGGTGGATGAGGTGTACAGCCGGTATACCATGCGGGTTTCCACCGGGGTGCTCAACGATTGCGTCTCGGATGCGGTGGCCGTGGCTGCTCCGCCTTCGGAAAAAGGCAGGATGCTCAAGATTTACTATGTCACCCAGGTTTCGGTCAAGCCACCCACCTTTGTCCTGTTTGTCAATGACCCCGAGCTCATGCATGATTCCTATCAGAGGTATCTGGAGAATTACCTGCGCAAAACGTTCGGGCTGACCGGAACTCCCATCAGGTTGCTGGTGCGCCAGAGAAACTAGCGGCTCAAAAAGATAATGGGTTTGGGAAGGTTGGGTTTTGCGAGGTAACAACAGTTGAAAATAACAATACAAAATGATATAATTTTAATTGGGTGATTATCGATGTTGTTGAGTATACAAAAAGTTAAAGAAACATACAACATCAGCAGAAGTACATTAATAAATTGG
>Ga0247720_100211_pt1 | contig 27034 bp, 26 predicted proteins | sample MSEWel2015_12_15_FD_189078 | JGI IMG/M metagenome (GOLD analysis project Ga0247720, IMG submission 189078) | Subsurface sediment microbial communities from gas well in West Virginia, United States - MSEEL Well Study Marcellus 3H_2015_12_15 | ecosystem: Environmental > Terrestrial > Deep...
GTCATGAGAAAGCCCATATAAATGGGTAGAGTACAAGTTGCTGTAGAAGCATGTTTAATTCGTCTGATCACAGATACTTTATAAAGTATTTTAGTACTTTTTTGAATCCGTCAATGCGTAAGTCCTAAATTATTAAAGTTTTTCTGAATTGTAAATTTCCATATTTGACTGATTGTATTTTACATGTTGTTTACACGGTGAACATTTACATAAAGAATTGTATTTGAATGATCAAAATATAAGAAATATCGTGTATTGCACTTTACCCCATCTTGTTTTTTTAAGACAATAGTCGCAGTTTTTGAAAGATGATTTCTCATCTTCTCTCATCTTATTGGTTTAATCGGATTCTGACTTATGACAACCCCTTTAAATGAACGTCGTATTGCAAATGCAATTCGTGTCTTGGCTATGGATGCTGTGCAACAAGCAAACTCAGGGCATCCTGGTGCTCCAATGGGGATGGCAGATATCGCTGACGTAGTTTGGCGCGAATTTTTAAATCATAACCCAACAAACCCACAATGGGCGAACCGTGACCGTTTTGTATTGTCTAATGGTCATGGCTCAATGTTGCAATATGCATTATTGCATTTGACTGGTTATGATTTGTCTATTGAAGATTTAAAGCAATTCCGCCAATTACACTCTAAAACTCCTGGTCATCCTGAATATGGCTATGCACCAGGTATTGAAACAACAACTGGCCCATTAGGTCAGGGTATTGCGAATGCAGTAGGTTTTGCTTTAGCTGAAAAAACGTTAGCTGCTCAGTTCAACAAAGACGGTTTAGATGTTGTTGATCACTTCACGTACTGTTTCCTAGGTGATGGCTGCTTGATGGAAGGTATTTCGCACGAAGTATGTTCACTTGCAGGTACTTTAGGTCTTGGTAAGTTGATTGCTTACTACGATGACAACGGGATTTCAATCGATGGTGAAGTGGAAGGTTGGTTTAGTGATGATACTGAGCAACGTTTCAAAGCTTATGGCTGGCAAGTGCTTCGTGTAGACGGGCATGACGCTGATGCGATTCGTCAAGCAACTGTTGAAGCGAAAGCTGAAAGCAATAAACCAACGATCATTATCTGTAAAACGATTATTGGTTTAGGTTCTCCGAATAAACAAGGTAAAGAAGACTGCCACGGCGCGCCACTTGGTAAAGACGAAATCGCTTTAACACGTGAAGCATTAGGTTGGAAAGAAGAAGCGTTTGTTATTCCTGAAGATGTATATGCAGCTTGGGATGCAAAAGCTAAGGGTCAAACTTCTGAAGCCGCTTGGAATGAATTGTTTGCACAATACCAAGCAAAATATCCAACTGAAGCAGCTGAATTGTTACGTCGTATCAACGGTGACTTACCAGCAGAATTTGCTGCACAAGCCGATGCATTCATTGCTGAAACAAATGCAAAAGCTGAAACAATTGCAACTCGTAAAGCAAGCCAAAATACGTTACAAGCGTTTGGTCCATTACTGCCTGAATTATTAGGTGGTTCGGCTGACTTGGCTGGTTCTAACTTAACACTTTGGAAAGGTTGCCAAGGCGTACAAGACAATCCTGCTGGTAACTACGTTTATTACGGCGTTCGTGAATTCGGTATGACCGCAATTGCAAACGGTGTAGCTTTACACGGTGGTTTTGTTCCTTACGTTGCAACATTCTTAATGTTTATGGAATATGCGCGCAATGCGGTACGTATGTCTGCATTAATGAAGCAACGCGTAATTCATGTATATACACATGATTCAATCGGTTTAGGTGAAGATGGTCCAACACATCAGCCAATTGAGCAAATTGCATCATTACGTGGTACGCCGAATTTAAATACATGGCGTCCATGTGATACGGTTGAAGCGGCTGTTTCTTGGAAATCCGCTCTTCAGCGCAAAGAAGGTCCAACAGCATTAATTTTCTCTCGTCAAAACTTGCCATTCCAAGCGCGTAATGAAGCTCAAATTCAAAACGTTGCAAAAGGTGGTTATGTACTTGCTGAAGAGAAAGGTGAGTTGAAGGCAATCATCATTGCGACTGGTTCAGAAGTTTCATTGGCGATGGAGGCATATGCACAGCTTGAAGGTGTGCGTGTTGTGTCTATGCCATGTGCTGAAGAATTCATGAAGCAAGATGCTGCTTACCGTGAAGCGGTATTACCAGCGCATATCCGTGCACGTGTAGCGGTTGAAGCTGCCCATGTGGATTACTGGTGGAAATTTGTTGGTTTAGACGGCAAAGTGATCGGTATGACCACTTATGGCGAATCTGCACCAGCAAAAGATCTGTTCCAATTCTTTGGTATCACGACTGAAGCGGTTGTTGCTGCTGTTAAAGAATTGTCTGCTTAATTGAATTAAGTGGTATAAAAAAGCGCCCTTATTAGGGCGCTTTTTTTGTGATTGAAATTAAATGCTAAGTTCAGTTTGAATCGAAATATTAGAAGTCAATAATTTATGAACAGGGCAGCTTTCTGCTACCTTTAACAAGCGTTTGTGCTGATCTTCGGTAAATTCACCTTTAAGCATGATCTTACGCTCAATGTTATTTTGACCAGACTCTGGTTGACCATTTGGATTCAATGAAAGATCTACTTGAACGTGTTCAAGTTTAATTCCTTTGTGATTGGCGTACATTTCTAAGGTGATCGTCGTACACGCGCCCAGAGCAGATAATAATAATTGTATTGGATTTGGTGCAGTATCTTGACCGCCTTTATCTGCAGGTTCATCAGAATACCAAGTGTGCCCAGAAGAGTTCGTCAGTGTAACGCGATAGGGAGTTGATGTGCTGAGTGCTTGGGTAGAATAAGTCATGATTTACCTTGTTGTGAATCTTTTTAAATTAAAAAAATCATAGATCAATCGAGAATACGAATGAACTATCCAATTGTCTAGTATCGAATCTGTATAATCATATTGAGTTTAATACGCGCTGTAACCCTTTTATTGTTGCACGGATGAAACATATCGTTTTATAAAGAATGGTGAATAAAAATACTTGATCTATACACTATTGCCTATACCAAACAAGGATACGAAAAATGCAATTTAAAACATTAAGCTTAGGTTTAGCCGTTGCCATCGCAAGTTCTGTAACTTTAGCTGCGCCTGTCGACTATAAAATTGATCCAACACATACAGCAACAGTGTTTAGCTGGAATCACTTTGGTTTTTCAACTCCGAGCGCGAATTTCACTGATATTCAAGGCGTGATTAAAGTTGATAATGCTAAACCATCAAACTCTTCTGTAGATGTGATTATTCCAATCAGCAGTGTGAATACAAATGTTCCTGCTTTGGATAAAGAGTTCCAAGAAGAAGCTTGGTTTAACGCAGCTAAATATCCGAATATCACTTTTAAAAGTACTAAAGTAGAAACTAAAGACAAGAAACATTTCAAAATTACGGGTGACTTAACCGTTAAAGGTGTGACAAAGCCTGTGGTTTTAGATGCTGTGCTGAATAAACAAGGTGAGCATCCAATGGCAAAAGTACCTGCAATTGGATTTAATGCAACGACTTCATTTGATCGTTCTGCATTTGGTATCGGAAACTATGTTCCGAATGTAGGTGATAAGATCACTGTAAATATTACAACTGAAGCAACTGCTGCTAAGTAATATCGAAGTACTCAAACTTCAAAAAAGCTCACGCTCAATAGCCGTGAGCTTTTTTATTTGCTCATTATCTAGAGAAAATGACTATGTGGTAGCATTAAATGCTTCTGAATAAGTGACATAACCACTTGGTATGTGGTCAGTAAAAGCAAGAATTTGAAAATAGTCTGCTGGAACATCTTCTAGGATCAATCTAGCATCAGCCTTAAAGCCAAATTTTCCATAATAATTAGGATCGCCGAGTAATATGCATCCTTTTGCATTCAGTACCTTGATCTTATTCAAACCTTCTTTGATAAGTTGAGAGCCTATACCATTTGCTTGATATTCTGGTAGAACTGAAATAGGACCTAAACCATACCAATCTGTCGCACCATCTGAAATAGAGACGGGTGAAAAGGCAATATGCCCAACAACTTGATTGTTAATTTCAGCGATTAAAGAAAGGGTTAACTGATTGTTTTCTCTCAGCGCATTTACAATGAATTGTTTAGTGTGGCTTGAATATTCAACTTGTGAGAATGCTGATTGTGTTAAATCAAAAATGGCTTGGATGTCAGTGTTCTGTTCATTACGGATTCGAATGTTCATTTTAGTTACCTAGTATTTTTTTAAATCACTGATGAAGCAAAATCATGTTATTGCTTCATCAGATGATGATTAAGGATGTTTATTGATTATCGAGTTGAGGTCGTAAGTTTCTAAGCCCATTCAAATTGATTTGATAGGGTTGACCTTCCTGTGATTTGATCAATCTTTTCTTTTTAAGTTTTCGAAAAACATCGAGTGTGCAATCAGATAATACAAAACCTTCACGGCTATAACATTCTACAGCAATGATTTGTCCTGATTCATTTTTGAGTTTTACGATTTTTCCGCCTTTTGCTAAGACGTGTAAAGTCCTTTGTTCAGACTTGGATAGGTTCATGTTGGAATCCAGATATTAAGTAATCAAAAGCAAAGATAGGCATGAAGCCTGAAAATTCGCGTTGATAACCCATTTCAAATTTTCATTGAAATATGGTTATCAGATTACTGCTATCTCCAACATAAAATCCTCAATGTAGATTGGATATGAAATTTGCTAATCAATATATAGCTTGTGATATAAAAAGTAAAATATTATGTGAAATATACTGTGTTTTGGGTGCGAGAGTTAAGGTGTATAGCCTTATTTTTATGATTAACTTAAGATGCAAGTATCGATGTATTTCCAATATTTGAATGCACAGCACGAATATTATTTTCAAGTAAGGATAGGATGGATAATCAGAAATTCATACAGCAGGCCGTCGATTTAGCACTAGAAAATGTAAAACGAGGCGGTCGACCATTTGCTGCTTTGGTTGTAAAAAATAATGAGATCATTTCAACAGGTGTAAATCAGATTAAGTTGACGAATGATCCGACAGCACATGCTGAACTGCTCGCATTACGAGAAGCAGGTCGTTTATTATCTACTCCAAATTTAGAAGATTGTACGGTTTATGCAAGTGGGCAACCTTGTCCAATGTGTCTAGCTGCAATAAGAATGGCTGGAATTTCAAAAGTATTTTTTGCATTTTCCAATACAGATGCTGAACCATTTGGTTTATCAACTGCGAAAATTGCCGAATTATTGAGAGTTGAACCTCAATTTCAAGAGGGTTTAGAGTTTACTCAATTAAAATCGAATCACTGCTCAGATTTGTATGCAATTTGGCAAAGACAACAGTAGATTGGATTGCGAAGAGTTACTTTTAGATTAGTAACTTATTGAAAATCTATATTACTTTTTTGCATGCTTTTCTTTTAAAAGTAAGTATGCGGGAAGAGATTTTTTCGCTTGACGGCGAATCATGATTTTTATGTATAAAACGATCGCAAAGCAGGTTGTAGCAATTGTAAGCATCAGGCTATTCATATAACTCATTAAAGAGCTAACATAACCAATCGTAGCAATACGCCGTTGCATCCTTTCAACTTGCGTACTGGATTCAATACCTGTAATCGCCCATGTGCAAAGGTGTTCACAATTATTGATAATCAAATGGTAGTGATTTTCATGCATACGTGATCGCATGCGACGTACAACTGCCTTAGCTTTATATTTCGGTGATTCATAATAACGAATATGAATAGGCTTATCACGAGCAAAACGTTCTAGTGTCGTTATTTCAATAGGATGTTTTTTGAAAATATGTGCAAAGCCTGAGTAGTGAATAACTCTTCCACGACCTGCATAGATGCCATGATGGCTATAACCAAAGTGTTTGACGATGAGATGAGCGCCAAGATAAAAACGTTGATGTTTCTGCTGCATGCCTATTCAAGAATATTGCATTTTACCTAGCTATTTTAGTGAAAAAAGATGAATCTATCGAGCATAATTCATCAATCAATGATGTGAATATGTGTTGAGTTTGTATCTGTCATCTAAATTGAGGTTATATTCTAAAGTAGGTGCTTTTGTGATGTTGAGGAATTTGAAATTGTTGTTGAATCGATCTCTATTACTATCAAGTATGGTATTTCAAGCTACCACAGTTTTTGCATTTGAATATCAAAGTATGAAATTCGAGGATGTTCAATTTGAAGTGATAAAGGTCGATGACTTAAAGGATTTGCAATTATTTTTAAAAAATCCTCGAACAGGTGATTTCTATCAAAAGTTTTCGAATATTCAAAGCGACTTAGCTGCATGTAAAGAATTACGTTTTGCGATGAATGCTGGGATGTATCATCCCAATTTTGAGCCTGTGGGGTTGTATATAGACAAAAAGAAAAAGCTTTCTGAATTAAATGAATCAACAGGTTTTGGTAATTTTTTTATGCAACCAAATGGTGTCGTAGCGTGGAATGATCATGATGCTGTCATTCATTCAACAGCAGACTATAAGAGAGCAAACTTTACAGCAAATTTCGCGACACAATCAGGACCAATGTTGGTGCATAAAGGACTAATAAATTCTCAATTTATAAAGGATTCAAATTCTTTAAAAATTCGTAATGGTGTTGGGGTGCGGGATGATTATTTATATTTCGTGATTTCAGAACAGCGTATAAATTTTTATCAGCTTGCAAAGTTCTTTAAACAGCAGTTGAGAGTAGATGAAGCTTTGTATTTAGATGGATCGATTTCTAGCTTGTATTTAAAAGACATTCAACGTAATGATAGAAAATATAATTTGGGACCAATTGTTGGATTAACACATCAAATGAATTGTAAGTTATAGAACCCTAATCCTCTCGTTCAGAAAAGATTAGGGTATTATTTTTATTGGATTGGTGGGTTGATCATCGCAAGTAATTCTTTACGACTATAACCACGAGAAATCAGGACTTTTTTGATGCCTTTAATCACATCTTCATCTGTAGCTTTTACTAAAGCCTCAAGAAGTTGTTCATTTGATTTACAAGAGCAATCATTTTCAACACAAGAGGTTTGATTCTTATGTTCGTTATATTGTTGATCAGCATTCAACAATTTTTGCCAAAAACTCATAGAGCCTTCATATACAACCTAACATAGATCGAAATATAGTCACTTTAAAATAAAATACAAGTCAGCATAAGTGATAAAAGCAGCAGTTGAACTTCAATTTTTTCGATGATTTTTAATGTTATTAACGAAATTATGACAACTTAATGACTTGACCGTTGATATTTCAAAGTTTTTTTATAAAAAACTCAAATAAAAAATAGAGAGTTATAAAAACTCTCTATTAAAAATGCTTACATTGAAATAGTTTGTTTAAATTTTTTCAAGTAATACACCAGACTCAACATGATGCGTAAAAGGGAATTGATCAAACATAGCAAACTTCTGAATGCGGTGTGTTTGTGTCAATATTTTTAAGTTATCGTGTAGCGTGTCTGGGTTGCAAGATATGTAGATAATACGTTCAAAACCTTGTAACAGCTTGAGCGTTTCGTCATCAATGCCTGCGCGTGGTGGATCAACAAATACAGTGTCAAAGTCATAGCTTTGAATATCAATTTCAGCTTCTAATAAACGTCTAAATGTACGTTCACCTTGATAGGCTTGGGTAAATTCTTCAGCTGATAAACGTGCTACTTGAATATTATCAATTTGATTCTGTTCAATATTCCATTGCGCTGCATGAACTGATGATTTAGCAAGTTCAGTTGCAAGAACGCGTTTAAATTTCAGAGACAGTGGTAGAGTAAAGTTACCATTACCGCAATACAGTTCTAGTAAATCTTTTTGAGCACCTTCCGCAGCATCACAAGCCCATTCAAGCATATGTTGGCAGACTTGAGCATTAGGCTGGGTAAAGCTGCTTTCAATTTGTTTGTATTTGAAAGTACGTCCATGAACATTAAGTTGCTCAACAACGTAATCATCTCCAATAATGACCTTTTGACCGCGGCTACGTCCCATAATTTTAATATTTAATTTATCAGCAAGTGCTTTTGCTGCACTTTCCCATTCTACATCCAAATGGCGATGGTAAATCAGCGTTACCAACATTTCGCCACTTAAAGTGGATAGGAAATCTGCTTCAAAAATACGTTGCGAAAGAATCGGAGTTGCTTTTAATTCTTCTAGTAGTAGTGGCATTAATTTATTGATACTGCTATCAGCAATCGGGAAATCATCGACACGAATAACAGCTTTTTGCTTACCATCTTCAGCACGTTCAAACATGGCATAAAACAAATCATCTTCAGTGTGCCAAATACGGAATTCTGCACGCATACGAAAATGTTGCTCAGGTGATTGAAATACTTCTAAAGCAGGGGGATTGAACGGTGCAAATTGTGCGGTGATTCGTTCAACTTTCTCTTGAAGTTGCTGTTGGTAAGATACGGTCATAAAAAAGAAAACTGTAAGTAAAAACTAAAGTGGAATGGTATCAAAAAAGCAGTAAAAGGTGCAGGGAAATTATGATTATCCCTGATTTAAACGAATTGGTTTCATTACATGATGCTGTGGAAATTTTTGTAAAACCATTTGTCTTAAAATTAGAAAATAAAAACCCGAACCATGTAGAACATGGTTCGGGCTGGGAGATTTGAAGACTTAAATTAGTCTTCAGATAAAGTCATTAAACTCGCATTACCGCCGGCAGCAGCGGTATTTACACTTATAGCTCGTTCAATGACTAGACGTTCTAGAGGAATTTGCTCATCTGTCTTGAGATGAGTAATGCCCACGATTGCTCCAGAACGGTTCGCAATTTTCGTTTGCAGTTCAGTTAATTGTTCAACTGAACCATGATGTAAAACAGCATCAAAAGCATCTTTTTCGATGTCTGAAATCACTTTAATTGCTGCTAACACATCTTTTGGTAAAGATTTCTGATGCTTAGCCAAGAAAGCATTATCTTTAGTAACAGCAGCAGTACTGCTTACTGCGAAAATCGCTAGTAACTGCTGTAACTGGCTCGCTTCATCATTTGCGATAGAAAGCACACGATGACGAGGTAAGATAATGTATTGGTTACTTTCACCAGTAGGACCTTGCAACTCATAGAATTTACCAACGCCAAATGCAGGAATCGTTGGAATTGCTTGAGGCATATTTTGCTTAGCCCAAGTTAATAAGTTTTGGTAAGCAACATTTGAAACTGCTTCAAAAGTTGAAACTTCTGATTTAACAGCAAATGGTGTTGCTAAGACTTTTTCAGAACAATGTTCCATCAAACGATACATATATAATGGACCGCCTGCTTTAGGACCTGTACCAGATAAGCCTTCACCACCAAATGGTTGCACGCCAACAACTGCACCAACGATATTACGGTTGATATATAAGTTGCCTACTTCTGCGCGTTGGATGACAGTATTAATCGTTTCATCAATACGTGTGTGTAGACCCATCGTTAAGCCGTAACCTTTTGCATTGATGCGATCGATCAATTGCTCAAGTTCTCCATACTTATATGTGATGATATGCAATACAGGACCAAATACTTCACGCTCTAAATCATCAAGGTTTGGTAATTCGATCGCAGTTGGTGGAACAAATGTGCCTTGAGCAAGTGCTTGTTGGCTTACAGCATCGTTAAACATCAATTGATGAACAGGGTAGCCCTTTGATTTCATCTTTTGAATGTGATTATCAATGGTTTGTTTTGCTTCAGTATCAATTACTGGTCCAATATCAGTTTTTAAGATAGCAGGATTACCTACGATCAACTGTTTCATTGCACCTTTCAACATTTTCACAACTGTTGCAGCACTATCTTCTTGAACACATAAGATACGAAGAGCAGAACAACGTTGACCTGCACTATCAAATGCAGAACTTACCACATCCAATACGACTTGTTCGGTTAATGCAGATGAATCAACGATCATGGCATTTTGACCACCTGTTTCCGCGATTAACGGAATTGGTTGACCATTCGGTGACAAGCGTTTTGCCACAGTTTTTTGCAAGATTTTTGCAACTTCTGTAGAACCTGTAAACATGATGCCTTGGATACGATCATCTTGGCTCAATTGCGCGCCAACTGTTTCACCGCGACCAGGTAGAAGTTGAACCGCACCACGTGGTACACCAGCTTCCCAAAGCATTTGAACTGCTTGAGCTGCAATCAATGGAGTTTGCTCAGCTGGTTTTGCAATCACACAGTTGCCGCTTACTAACGCAGCTGCGATCTGACCCGAGAAAATCGCAAGAGGGAAATTCCATGGGCTGATACATAAAACTGTACCTAATGGCTTCACTTGTGCATTTGCAGGTAAGTTTTCAATTTGAGTTGCGTAGTAACGTAAGAAGTCTACTGCTTCACGCACTTCTGCAATCGCATTGGCATAGGTTTTACCACTTTCACGGCAAAGTAATACCATCAATTCTTGGATGCGAGCTTCCATCAAATCCGCAGCGCGTTTTAAGCAAGCTGCTCGTTCAGTTTTATTTGTCGCAGCCCAACTTTGCTCTGCTTGTACTGCTGCTTCTAGTGCAAGTTGTACATCAGCGCTGGTTGCCTCGTTTACATAACCGACGATTTCACTATTTTGTGCAGGGTTTGTAATTGCAAGAGCATTACTTTGATCATGAACTGTTGATTCAAATCCAAGTAATGGTGCACTTTTCCAGACGTGATTACGAAGTTTTTGGGCCGTAGCATCCAAGTCTGCAAGCGGTGTGTCGTTGTTTAAATCGAAACCATTTGAGTTTGGACGCAATGGATATAAATCATGCGGAAGAGGAATCGCCGGATGTTTTAAACCAAGCTGGCCTTCTTCTTTTGCAGCAGTTTGAATATCTTTGATAGGTGATTGAATTAAATCATCTACTTTCAATGTTTTGTCTGCAATCCGGTTTACAAATGAAGTGTTTGCACCATTTTCAAGTAAACGACGAACTAAGTAAGCCAATAGGGTTTCATGATTACCAACTGGCGCATACACGCGACATGGAATACCAAGTTTACCGTCTTCTTTTGAACCCACAACTTGTTCATAAAGTGGTTCACCCATGCCATGCAAGCATTGGAATTCATATTGACCAGGATAGTATTTACTTGGATCAGCTAGATTGTAGATTGTTGCAAGTGACTGTGCATTATGTGTTGCAAATTGCGGATAGACTTGATCAGGTGCGGCAAGAAGTTTCTTCGCACAAGCAATGTATGACAAATCTGTATGCACTTTACGTGTGAATACAGGGTAGTCAGTCATACCTTCAATTTGAGCTTTTTTGATTTCGCTATCCCAATATGCACCTTTCACTAGGCGAATCATGAGACGTTTGTTGCTGCGTTTTGCCAGATCAATGATGTAATCCACAACAAAGAAGCAACGTTTTTGGTAGGCTTGGATAACAAAGCCAATGCCTTTCCAGTTTGCAAGTTTAGGCTCGAAACATAGACGCTCTAACATTTCCAAAGAAATTTCTAAGCGTTCCGATTCTTCAGCATCGATGTTTAAACCAATATCATAGTGCTTAGCTAAACACGCGAGTTCGAAAACTTTGTTATAAAGTTCATGGTGAACACGACTGATTTGCGAGCGTTGGTAACGAGGATGCAATGCTGAAAGCTTGATAGAAATACCAGGACCATCATAGACGCCACGACCATTAGATGCTTTACCAATCGCATGAATAGCTTGGGTATAGTCGTTGTAATAGCGTTCAGCATCGTGATCTGTGAGCGCAGCTTCACCTAACATGTCATAAGAGTAACGGAAACCCTTATGTTCAAGTGGCTTAGCATGTTCAAGTGCTTCTTCAATAGTTTCACCAGTAACAAACTGTTCACCCATCATACGCATAGCGACGTCAACCGCTTTACGAATAATACCGCGACCACTACGTGCCAATAAGCCCGTTAATACACTCGATAAACTTGTTTGTTTTGGAGTTTCCATTAACTTTCCAGTTAACATCAAACCCCAAGCAGCAGCGTTTACGAACATGAGGCTACTTTGACCTACGTGCTCTTTCCAGTTGCCTTGATTGATTTTGTCACGAATCAAAAGATCACGTGTCGCAGTATCTGGAATACGAAGCAATGCTTCTGCTAAACACATGAGTGCCACACCTTCTTGAGAAGAAAGTGAGAACTCCTGAAGTAAACCTTGCACGATACCTGCTTTACCAGCAGAACTTTTGCGTTCACGTAGATTGTTCGCTAGATCGAATGCAAGTTCATAAATTTTTTGATCGAGATCTGGAGAGATGTTTGCAGCTTCAGCAAGTTCAGCGACAGCTTCAGGTTCAGCACGTCGCCAAGCTGTATTAATGCGTTGCTCAAACTCACTTTTTTCTTTAAATTCGGTGATATAACCACCATCGTTGTGAGCTGTGTCCATTTGTGCGGGAGTATCCAAAGTATTCATACTAAATTCCAATAACAATCTCTAGAACATATTGAGTAGAGAGGTTTAGATAATTTATGATTACAGAATAAAACCCGAGTAACTCACTATATTTAGTCCATTTTTTAGAGGAAAATTCAGTTGAATGGCCCTATTTCTACATTAGATCGAACAGATCTAAAAATTCTGGATATTCTTCAAACAGATGGAAGAATTTCTAACAGCAAATTAGCTGAATTAGTGAACCTATCTCCTACAGCCGTCATGGCTCGTGTGCAGAAGCTTACGAAGGATGAATTTATTCTAGGATATGAAGCAAAGCTTAATCCAGCGAAGCTTAATGCGAATTTTTTAGTGTTTGTTGAAGTACTGTTGGATAAAACGACTCCAAACGTACTTGATGATTTTATTGACGCAGTAACGCAATACCCTGAAATCGTGGAATGCCATATGGTGAGTGGAGGCTTTGATTTTCTAATCAAATTGCGCAGTGCTGGGATGGAGGAGTTTCGCCGCATTGCAGGGCAGATTTTGTGGCAGTTACCTGGTGTCAAAGAAACACGGAGTTATCCCGTGATGCAGGTTGTGAAGGATAGTTCGAAGATAAAAATCAAATCGAGGACAAAATTTTGAATCAAAAAAAGGGGCTTTAAAGCCCCTTAAATTTTTTGAAAAATTATTTCATGTCTCTAGCATAGATTTCTTCAGCTTGTTCAAAGCGGCTAGTAACATTTGCATTTGGTGCTTTACCAAGCAAACTTACAACCACGATGCTGACAAATGCGAATGCGAAACCTGGAATAATCTCGTAGATGCCTGTTTCACCGAAGAAGTTTTTCCAAACAATCACGGTAACTGCACCAACAACCATACCCACAAGTGCACCGTTCAATGTCATACGCTTCCAGAACAATGAAAGAATAATCAAAGGACCGAATGCTGCACCGAAACCAGCCCAAGCATAAGCAACCAAACCTAAAACTTTACTGTCTGGGTTTTGAGCTAATACCAGCGCAAGTAATGCAACTGCAAGTACCATTGCACGACCAATCCAAACGAGTTCTTTTTGAGACGCATTTTTACGGATAAAGCCTTTGTATAAATCTTCAGTCAAAGCACTTGAACATACCAGTAACTGACAACTTAGCGTACTCATAATTGCAGATAGAATTGCAGCTAAGATTACACCTACAACCCAAGGGTTGAATAAGATTTTTGTGAGTTCCATGAATACTGTTTCATGGTTACCTGCTACCGCGGCAGCAAGTTCTGGGTGTTGCTGGAAGTAAGCGATACCAACGAAACCTGAACCAACAGCACCAGCTAAACATAGAATCATCCAAGTCATACCGATGCGACGAGCTGCTGGAATAGATTTTACTGAGTCAGCTGCCATGAAGCGTACAAGAATGTGAGGTTGACCAAAATAGCCTAAGCCCCATGCTGCTGCTGAGAGGATCGCAACAAAGCTTAGATTCGAAACAAAATCGTAAGCATGTGGACGAGCAGTTTCTACCAAAGCAGTAAATTCTTCTGCGCCAATTCCTAATGACATGTAAGTCACAATTGGAAGAAGCAATAAAGCGAAGATCATTAAACCAGCTTGGAAAGTATCCGTCCAGCTAATTGCTAAGAAGCCACCAACACACACATAGCCAATTGTTGCAAAAGCACCTAACCATAAGGCAGTTTCATAAGGCATATGGAATAGTGTTTCAAACAATCGAGCACCAGCAACCATGCCTGAAGCACAGTAAATTGCAAAGAAAACCAGAATGATCAACGCAGATGTGACACGCAAAATTTTCTTCTGATCATCAAAACGACCAGTGAAATAATCTGGTAATGTTAGTGCATTATTCTGTACTTCGGTATGAACGCGTAGACGTCCAGCAACCAAATACCAGTTAAGCCATGCACCGATGATTAACCCGATCGCAATCCATGATTCTGATAATCCAGTCAAGTAAATGGCACCAGGTAAACCCATGAGTAACCAACCACTCATATCCGATGCACCAGCAGATAAAGCGGTGACAAAACTACCTAGACTACGTCCTCCGAGAATATAATCATCTAGGTTTTTGGTGGAGAAATAGGCGTATAAACCTATACCGAGCATGGCAAGAATATATACCACGAACACAACAACGGTGGGATTAGAAAAATTCATAATGGATGCCTGTCCTTACATATCCATAATTTTGCAATCACATCTGAATAGCCAAAAATGATTTACTATTCTAATAAGACTGATAAGGTCACAGATTCAATCACGAATGATTTTTAAAAAACTGTTATAATTATGTATATTAATTGTATTGTTTGTGTAATTTAATTTAAGTGTATGAATCTTAATTTCTTTATTAAATAAATTAGACTTTTTTATCATAACAAATGTATTTTATTTGGGTGAAAAATATTCAAAATATTCACATCTGTTACAAAGCTGAAACATTTACTTTTAAAATTAAAAAAATATACGAGAAGCATCGGCTTTAGTGGCAGATTTAAGTCCTAGTTTTGTAGTTTATTATCTCAAAATGCTTATATTTTGAACTGAAAATTAAAGTTTATGATTAATACTCTGAGTTTTTAAGATAATCAAAATGCTTATGCATAAGTTTTTATAAAGTTTTAGATGCTAAACATCATGGTTTTGCTTGCGATAGCTTAGCTATTTATGGTTACTTTAGAACGATATTTATTCATCAATTGTTAGTTTTAGTAAAAGGGCTTAGCCATATCAAACTTTTTATAATTATCTAATAAAAAACCCAGTGATCAAACACTGGGTTTTTTAAAATAGAATCGAAAATTACAAACCTGATTCATACTCTGTATTTGAAAGTAATTTTTCAACATCAGCCATATTGTCTGGTTTGATTTTGTATATCCAACCTTTTCCATATGGCTCTTCATTGACAAAGTCAGGATCATCTTCAAGTGCAGTATTTACTTCAACCACAGTTCCTGAAATAGGAGCATGGATGTCAGAAGCTGTTTTTACAGATTCAACAATACCAGCTTGTTCAGTAGCCGTAACTTGGCTGCCAACTTCTGGAGTTTCTACATATACTAAATCACCTAACTCATCTTGAGCATGATCAGTAATACCTGTAACAACAAGGTCACCCTCGATTCTTACCCATTCATGCGTGCGCGCATATTTCAAATCTTCTGGATGATTCATGACAACTCCTTAAAAATCTGTCTCATCGTTTTTGTTTGGCTTTATACAGGTTTTTCAATAAAAACAAAAGCATCAATAAATGATGCACTGAAAATATTACAAATATGGGTCTTTACGCCAGTTACTCGGACTACGACCACTCCAACGTTTGAATGCACGACTGAAGTTGGCGACATCAGAATAACCTAATTCATCTGCAATTTGTTCCAAACTATAATCTGTTCGGGAGAGTAGTGAAGTCGCATGTCGATATCGAACTTCATCGACTAGTGTTGAAAAAGATGTGCCTTCAGCAGCCAATTGTCGTTTGAGTGTACGGTCAGACATATGAAGGCGTTCTGCAACACTCTCAATACTTAAATAGTGTTGCTCAGAATTGGTTAAAATATCACGAACACGCATCGCTAGACGACGACGTTCACCTAATGCCGATAATTCAGATTCACATTGGTTAATTGCGATTTGGCTTGCGATTGGATCAGCATTCACCATTTTTAAACCAAGATATTTTTTATCAAAACTTGATATTAAATGTGGCTGGTTAAAACGGATCGTACTATTCAACTTGTCTTTATATTTATCAAAACCTTCAGGTTCTGGAAAATCTAGATCCACTTCACCTTGAAGATCTTCGATACCAGTTAATGCCTTTGCCATGGTCATGATGCCAATCGTCAGCCCTAGAATAATCTCTGTTCTGAGTGGCTCTACATCAATATCACATTGCAGTTGAAGGGTAGCTTTGGGACCAAAAGTCGAGAAATAAAGTTGTAAAAAAGGTAAGCGTAATTGGATGAAACGACTCGCAAGGGCAATCGCATCAGTAATGTCATGTGCGGTCATAATGGCATAGCCAATAAAACCGTGAATTGAAATACGCATCTGTGTGCCTAAGTGAAAGCCAAGTGTACTTTCACCTGTCAGGCGTAATGCATGTTTTACTAATTCGTTTGCTACAGGTGTTGGAATTCTATAGTTTGGATCTGCTAGAAGTTCGCTAGTCAAATGAAATGGAGCAAATAAAGTTTCATCGTTGTATCCCCAACGTGAAACGACATCTAATAGCAATAAGCCGTAAACGCCTGGTATTCCTTGATCTTGACGAGTTGAGGTTGTTTTCATGTGCTTTCCGTGGCGCTCATCAATTTTTGCCCATATCTTTTAAACATCTAGGTCTCGAACATATTTGCATGAAATAAAAGATTGAATCATAAAAATTGTTGGACAAGAGAGTCACCTAATGTTCAAAAATCAAGAAGGTTTTCTAAAAACCATAATTTTGGTAGTAGATATTAATAACACATCACCGTGTTGGTTCAAAGCCTGTGTTACGTAGCTGACGATACCACGATCATTTTTGGTTTTTGATGGCACAATTGCAGTAATTTCAACTTCCACATGGATTTTATCGCCAACCCGTGTTGGCCTTGGCCAACGTAAACTTGACTCTGAACCCAGTAAACCGCCTGCAATAGGGAAACACTCAGTCCAAAGACGCATCGTTACGGCTGATGTATGCCAACCACTTGCAGCTAAGCCTTGAAAAATTGGATGTTGAGCTGCTGCTTGTTCATCGAGATGAAAGGGTTGAGGGTCGTATTGACTTGCAAACTGTTTAACTTCTTCAAGTGTCATTTCATACTCACGACTGATGAAACGATCTCCAATTTTCAAATCTTCTAAATACAACATTATTCTTTATCCTGCTGAGTTACTCGTTGCTCAACAAGAAAACCGCCTGTTTGACGTTTCCATAGTTGGGCATACAAGCCATCATTTGCAATGAGTTGCTCATGTGTGCCTTGCTCGACAATTTTGCCTTGATCAAGAACAATGAGACGATCCATTTGTGCAATAGTAGATAATCGGTGCGCAATTGCAATAACCGTTTTGCCTACCATTAAGTCATTTAAACTGCTTTGAATTGCGGCTTCGACTTCAGAATCTAAAGCACTGGTTGCTTCATCAAGTATCAAAATAGGGGCATCTTTGAGGAAAACTCTAGATATTGCAATACGTTGGCGTTGTCCACCTGATAGTTTGACACCACGTTCACCCACATATGCATCGAAGCCTACACGACCTTTTTGATCACTTAGTTGAGGAATAAACTCATCAGCCTTTGCTTTTTTAACTGCTTGATATACTTCATCAAGGGTAGCGTTTGGTCGACCATATTTAATATTTTCCGCAACAGTGCGATGTAGTAGAGAAGTGTCTTGGGTGACCAGTGCGATATTTGCACGGAGACTATCTTGAGTCACTTGATGGATATCTTGACCATCGATAAGAATACGACCCTGATGAATCGAATAAAAATGTAGAAGCAGTTGGATTAACGTTGATTTTCCTGCTCCTGATCGACCTACAATGCCAATTTTCTCACCAGGTTTGATGGTTAGATTAAATTGATCAATAACGTTTTTGTCGTTATAAGCAAAACTGACATTTTCAAAACTAATTTCACCATGAGGGACTTTGAGTTCAGTGGCATCAGGTTTGTCTTGAATCTCGATTGGCTTACCTAAGGTTTTCATACCATCTTGAATCGTACCTACATTCTCAAAAAGCATGGTGACATGCCACATGATAAACTCAGCTAAGCTATCAAGTTTAAGTACCATTGCGGTTGTGGCCGCGATTACGCCTAGTGCAGCTTGACCTTCGGTCCAAAGCCAAACTGATGTACCAATAACACTAATAAAGAGAAATGCGCTAAGAAGACGAATACAGATTTGATATTTGACAGCCAATCGCATTTGCTTATAAACAGTCACCATGAATTCTTTCATGGATTCTTTTGCATATTGGCTTTCACGACCAGCATGTGCAAACAATTTCACTGTTTGAATATTGGTGTATGCATCAGTAACACGTCCTGTCATCACAGCTCGTGCATCGGCTTGCTCTTGAGAGACGCGACCTAGTCGAGGAATAAAGTAGCTCGCAATACCGATAAACAATGCTAACCATAAGAGTAATGGAACAATGAGTACAGGCGAAATTGAGCCAAGTACAAGACTAATCGTAATGAAATAGATAAGTACATAGACCAACATGTCGCCTAAAATCATCCAAAATTCACGCACAGCTAAAGCTGTTTGCATAACTTTGGCAGAGAGTCGACCTGCAAAATCCGTATGGAAGAAATCTAAACTTTGTTGTAAGAGCAAATTGTGAAAGCGCCAACGCATACGCATTGGGAAATTACTAAATAAAACCTGATGTTTAATAATTGATTGAATGCTTACAAAAAATATATTCGCAAATAAAATGCTAATAAGGATAGTCAGATTCTGTTGATTCGTTGCTATAAAGGTATCAGGTTGACTTTTACTGAGCCAATCAACTAGTTTTCCGATATATGAAAAAAATAAGGCTTCAAAACAAGCAGCAGCTGCAGCACATAAAATCAGTAAAAATAAAAAAGGTCGAACACCCTGAGTGGCTTGCCAAACAAAAGCAAAAAAAGTGGTTGGTAATGGTTTGTTTAAGTCTTTTGTTGGATAAGGATCAACTAATTTCTCAAACCATTGCAACATCTAAACTTTCCCCTTGACCCAAAGTACTAACTCAACTTCAACCTGTAGCATATCAGAAAAAATGTATAGAAAATCACAAAAGGCAAAAATGATAACGAATGGTAAAATTGATAAAGTTATAGCCCGTAATTAAGTGAAACTAAATTCACTATTGCAAGGGAGGAAAGATAATTTAAAGTCTACTTTAAATTATCTTTTTTGTTTTGATCTAAACTTAAACCTTAACTGACTTTTGAGCGATGGTCTTGTTGCTCAAAGAACTTGACGGCAGGAGATTGAGCCATATATGCCAATGCTTGTTCTGTATTGCCCTCATCGACAGGATTAAACTTCGGAGAAACCCAGCGTAGCGTTGCTTTCCACAAATATTTAATCGTAGGAAGATGGTCTGTTTGAGTCGCAGTTTTTTCAAACTCGCGAATGAAATTAAAGAAACTTTGGCGAACGAGCTTTTGCATTTTCTCATTCTCTAAATCTTGAGTTGCTAAACCACGGGCAAAATCAGCAAGTAGATAAATGAACAGAGGAAAGATCACCATCATGATCGCTTGACGAGATAGATAGAAGCCAAATTTATTTTTTATAAGATGCTCAAATAAATCATAGGCTACACAACGATGTTCTACTTCTTCAGCTAGATGCCAGCGAAACAAATCAGCCATCGCTGGGTCTGCTGAATCCCAAGACTTACTTTCTAGTGTCCATTGACCAATAGTTCCAGTGAAATGTTCAATCGCTGCGATAATACCAACACGGAATAATAACCAATATTCTTCAAGTGCTTTATTTCTAAGTATTGGAAGTCCTAAAGGCTTATCACCTAAAAGTATATTAAATAAGAAGTGGGCACGATTTAGTTGATCTTGTACGTCATAGCCATTTTCCCTTAAAAAATCTTGTACATTTTCATGAGCACGAGCATGGGTAGCTTCTTGGCGAATAAATCCAATAACATCTTCTTTTAATTTTTCATCTGTTATCAGAGGGAGGGTTTTATTAAATACGCGACAAAACCAAAATTCCCCAGCAGGTAAAAGCATGTTGATCCCGTTTGCAACATGAGAACAAAGTGGATCGTTTTTCATCCAGCACACTGAAGATTCTGAGAAGTCGAAATGCACTTTTCTTGCTTTGATTTGGTGGCTTTCTAAAATCATATATGTCACCCGAATGAAATTACGAATTATTTTGATGCATCATTTTTAGCATTGCATCAAGTTGCATTCCATGTGCTTTGAGGACGAATAAGCATCATTTCCTAGTGTCTAATGATAAAAATTGGCAGCCAAGTAGATGGATCAACTCAAAATCAAGATTTTATTGAATCTAACTTTTGTTTTATTAAAACTATGCGATAAAAACCAAAATTGATTCATCAGAGGGGTATATACTGAGAGTGAAATACAAAAACTGAATAGGATAAAGAATATGTTGTTAAAGTTTACGGTTCGATTTGTGGCTGTTTTATTTTCAGTCTTAATTATTACAGCACTTTCAATTCACTTTGTCTTTTCCGAGAAAATCGTTACGGATTTATGGATTATTGTCGTTCCTGTAATTTTAGGTATACCTATGCTCACAGCAATTACGCTTACTAAAGATGAAGAGTTAAATTTGTCTTAGTTTAAAAGAGCTTAAACTGACTTTAAAATACTTAATAGCCCGAGAGGTATAGTTACTACACCTTTCAGGCTATTTTTATATGGGTACCTTAAACTATTTGCTCAACGTTATTTGTATTTTGATGATTCAAAGCTTGAAAATCATGTCCTGATGGAGCTTGATAAATTCTCAGTCCAAACTCTGGGATAATTGCAATTAAGTGATCAAAAATATCAGATTGGATTGCCTCATAAGAAGCCCATGCAATCGTATTGGTGAATGCATAAATTTCTAAAGGTAGTCCTTCGCTTGTAGGTTGTAACTGACGCACCAGAATAGTTTGGTGCTGTGCGATACCTTGATGTTGACGTAAGTAAAATTCAACATATGCTCTAAATGTACCAAGATTAGTCAAACGACGCTTGTTGTATTGCGATTGATTGCTGAGTTGTTGGTTAAACTCATCAATTTCAGACTGTTTTGCATCTAAATATTGATCTAATAATAAAAACTCTTTTAACTTCTGTTGTTCTATGTCGGTCATAAAGTGAACAGTGCTTTGATCAAGAAAAATCGAACGCTTTATGCGACGACAGCCAGAGTTACTCATTCCGCGCCAGTTTCTAAATGTATCAGTCACAAGTTTGTTGGTTGGGATGGTAGTAAACGTTTTATCAAAGTTTTGTACCGTCACAGTATGTAATGACATATCAATTACGTCACCATCAGCGTTTAGTGATGGCATTTCTATCCAGTCACCAATGCGCACCATGTCATAAGAAGATATTTGAATACTTGCAACTAACGACAGTATCGTGTTTTGGAAAACTAACATTAACACCGCTGCCATCGCACCAAATCCAGCCAATAAAGTAAATACATCTTTTTTAAGGAAGGTGCCTAGGATCATCAGACCACAAACGACAAATAGGATTAACTTGATGAGTTGAAGATAACCTTTGATGGGTTTGTTTCTGGATTTTGGGTTACGTTGATAAAGTAAGTTAAAAATATTGAGTGCTTCACTAACCGTTAAGGCTAGAGTCAGGAAAATAAATGCCTGAGCACCCATTTGTACAAATGTAATCACTTTGGCTGGGAGATGCGGAATGGTCGTAATACCATTCATAATCACAATAGCAGGGACGATATTTGCAAAGCGACGAGTAATACTGTGTTGCGCAAAGATTGATTGATTTGGTGATTTTAATTTGGTGATTAAATGTCTAATACCACGAACGATAATTCTTTTAGCAATAAAGTTTGCCAAAGCGGCAAAGAAAATCAGAATTGATAAAGCGACTAACATTTCTAGCCAAGGGTATTGGCTCAATTCAGTTCGAATATCGCTAATAAAATTAAAATAATTCAAAATAAAAACACCTTAAAATTCTTTAATGCGAGAATTGTAAGGTGTTGAATTGAATTCTGATAATTTGCTGACAGTTTATATACGAACTGTAAGGTGTTATTACATTCAATTACCACATCAGATCATCAGGGATCACATATGCTGCGTAAGGATCTTCTTCATCTGTAGTTTGGTCATTTTTCTCATCTTTATTATTAACCAAAATGAAGCCTTGCATTTTTTGATCAATTTTTTCGGCTAAAGCCTTTGGTAGATATGCGTATTGTTCCTGATCTTTTGCGACAACAAGAGAACCTGATACCAGCGCATTATAAATTTGTTGATTGATGTAAACTTTTTTGATCTTGTTCTCATCAATAAATTGATAAGCAATATCACCCTCTGTATTTTCAACTTTATGTTGTTTGATCATTTGAATGATCGAGGCTTTCAACGCTTTTTCTTCAAGAATTTTTTGCTTTTCTAAATTTAATGCCTGATCTTTTGCTAATTTCTCTTGTTTTGCACGATCAATTTCAGCTTTTAATTCAGCATCATCATTTTGTCCAGTGCGCTGTTCGTGCTGAGCCTGTTTGGTTAGTTTCTTCGCTTTTTTATTATCAACTAAGCCCGCTTTAAGCAATTGAGCTTGTAATGCATTTTTTACCATAATTCAATCCAAATCTGAGTGTGATGAAGAGCGAAAATAAACGATCCAATAGGTCATACTTAATACAAGACTCAGTCCTGCAGGTATGAGAAAAGTTTGTAATTTTAAATAAGGATAAAGCAAACTGGCAATCAATCCACCCACTAAAAAACCCGTAAAAATTAGAAAATGTAAAAAAATACGCCTATTTTCAATTTTTAAACCCCGAACTTTGTAGCCAATTGTCAAACCAATATCTGTCAAAACTCCAGACAGATGTGTGGTGCGAATGATTGCTCCTTTGTAATGGCTAACCATTGCATTTTGAACACCCATTGCAACGCAAGCCCAAAGAAGACCATAACGAGGAAAGTAAGGGAGGAGCAGCCATGTGAGGAATAAAAATATAGCAACAAGGCTGAGCGGAAATCCATAATGGTGACCAAAAGTCACATTACTATTTCCTAAAATCAGTCCACTATAAAAGGAACCAATAACGAAACAAATAACAACTAAAGCTAAGTAAATAAAGTGGTCAGGTTGCCAGTCCAGTAAGCTCATTGCAAGCATACTGACATTTCCAGTCATATGAGAAACAGATTGATGAAGAACAGTAAATAAACCTAAAACGTTTACCATTCCTGCATTCAATGCCAATAAAAAAGCACCGATTTGAATCCAGTTTGGTAAACGTTGTAAAGGCATAATAACCTACGATTATTGACGGTTACGAAAATCTACTGCAGCAGTGAATAAAACATCAGTTGATGAGTTTAATGCAGTTTCAGTTGAGTCCTGCAAAACACTAATAATCATACCAATAGCAACCACTTGCATTGCGACTTCTGATGATATACCAAATAGGCTACATGCAACAGGGATTAGCAATAAAGAACCACCAGCAACACCAGATGCACCACAAGCGGATACTGTGGCAACAACTGATAAAATAAGCATTATGCTTAAATCAACGTGAATACCTAGTGTATGTACAGCGGCTAATGTTAATACTGTGATAGTTACAGCTGCACCCGCCATATTTACCGTAGCGCCTAAAGGAATCGAAACACTCGCAGTTGCTTCATTAACACCCAAACGATGAGCTAAATCTAAATTCACAGGAATATTCGCTGCTGAGCTGCGCGTGAAAAAAGCAGTAATACCACTTTCTTTCAAACATTTGAAAACTAATGGATAAGGATTCGAGCGCATTGTAACTCCAACAAGAATTGGATTAATTACAAGAGCAACGAAGAACATCGTACCAAGAAGTACCGCAAGTAAATGGGCATAACTTGAAAGAGTAGCCAAACCTGCATCAGCAAAAGTAACAGCGACTAAACCGAAAATACCGATTGGAGCGAATCCAATAACAACATGAATGATTTTATTGACCGCATCTGCAACATCTGTAAGTACTTTTTTGGTTGTATCAGAACTATGACGCAATGCGATGCCTAAACCAATTGCCCAAGCTAAAATTCCAATGAAGTTTGCTTCACTAATTGCTTGTACTGGGTTTGCAATAAAGCTTAAAAGAAGATTTTTTAAGATTTCAGCTAAACTACCAGGTGCTTGTAGTTCTGATTGTGTAGTTAGATGAAGAAACAACTGACTTGGGAATACAATACTTGCAATCACTGCACTAAATGCAGCGAGTAGCATACCGACTACATAGAGGGTCATGACAGGTTTTAAGTTTGAATGCTGTCCAACTTTAAAATTCGCAATTGAAGATAACACAAGCACGAAAACTAAAATGGGTGCAACAGACTTCAAAGCTTTAATAAACAATTCACCCAATAAACTTAAATAAGGTGTAACGTTAGGAAACAGCATTGCCACGCCAATTCCTAAAAAAATAGCGATAATAATTTTGGTAACTAAACTTAAGCGAGACAGTACACTAAACATATAAAGGCCTTACAAACCCATGTGCGGTTTAAGGTTAAACAAGCGCCGTATTCTATACCTAAGCACCATGAATAATAAAATTTTTTTTGATGATGAATTACTTAAAAAATTGCGTAAAAATTAACATAATGTTTTTGCAAATGTTTTATCAGAAAGCATTTTATCTTTTTGCATAAAAAAACAGCATTTATCACTGTTCTCCTAATTTTTTTCAATAGGAGATATGCTTTGAACTGCCTGATAATGCGAAAGAAAAATTTCACCTGTTAATTCATCCACGAGCTTTGATTTTCTTAAACGATCCATCACAGGACTCTTCACTTCAGACAGGTGTAGTTTAATATTAAGACGCGCGAGTTCCTTATTTAACTCTTCCAACATTTCTAATGCACTAAGATCGATGTTGCTGATACTTGAGCAATTTATAATCACATGTCGGATTTCTGCATTTTGACTAAGTTCAGTAATCACATAGCCTTTTAATACGTGTGCATTTAAGAAGCTTAGGTTTTCATCAATACGAAAAGAGGCAATAGTCGGAACAGTAATGACATCATAGCGTGATACATTTCTAAAGTGTTGAGTTCCTTCTATCAGACCGATCACAGCTATATGTGGACGGCTGACACGCCATAGCAACATGATAAAAGTAAGACCAATACCAATAATCAGACCTGTAGAAATATCAATGAATGTTACGCCGAGGAAGGTTATTAACATCGCAAAACCATCTGCCTTTGAATATTTCCATGTTTCGATAAAAGGAGCGATAGTGATGAGTTTCCAAATGGAGACTAAAATTGTAGCGGCTAATACAGTTAGGGGAAGAGTTTCAAAGATACCTGTAAAATACAAGCAGACTAAAATCATAGTGAGAGAGGAGAGGACACCTGAAATCGGTGTTTTTGCACCTGCATCACTATTTACCACAGTGCGTGACAAGCTACCTGAAACCGCAAAGCCATTATTAATACTTGCTGCGATGTTTGCGAATCCTAAAGCAATGAGTTCTTGACTACTATTTAAGTCATCACGTTTCTGTAGAGCAGTGGCTTGAGCGATTGCAAGAGATTCTACAAAGCTAATCATGGCAATCATAAACGCGCTTGGTAAGAGCTTAAAAGCAAGCTCAGAATCCCATGACGGAAAATAAAAATGTGGTAAACCACTCGGGATAGTGCCGACGGTTTTTAAACTATTTTGTTCCAGATCAAATATTGCCACGATAATGATTGATGAGATAACAACGATTAATGGGATAATTCGAGCCAGGAAAACTGAGTGCACAAATTTTGGTAAAAGCACTAAAATTAATATGGCGGCACAACTGAAAATTAAACTGATTAAGCTAAGTTCTTGTATATGTTTGACTAAGCTAGAAATAAATTCAGGAATATTATTTGACTGAAGAGGTATATCTAATAAAAACTTAAGTTGCCCGAGAGCAATCAGTAATGCAGAAGCAATGATAAAACTTTGAATAACTGGATGGCTAATCAATTGTATTAAAAAACCAAAGCGCAATAATCCTAGAACTAGCGAGATTACTCCTACCATCATGCTCAATAGATAAACCGCTTCGATGTATTGCTGACTACCGACAGGGAATAATGGATTTAGTGTTGCAAAGACCATCATCGAAATGATTGCAACAGGACCAATCGATAGCGTAGTGCTGCTGCCAGTGAAAGCATAAACAATCATCGGCAATATGCTTGCATAAATACCCATAACAGGTGGCAAACCAGCAAGCATCGCATAAGCCATACCTTGTGGTACTAACATTGCGAGAACGATAAAAGCAGCAATCAAATCGGATTTAAAGCTCGATATTTGATACGTTTTTAGCCATTTAAAAGCTGGAAAAAGAGTGCTTATACTCAAATCTATTTTTTTCATGCATATCAAAGTTTATATCGTTATAACGATATTATGCAGGAAAAGCCAATAGCTTAAAATTTAAATCTAACTTTATGAACGTTAAATATTTGGACAGTAGTTCTCATACAATGTTGTTAACACAACTTGTAACTTAGGATCACTAATGGAGTAGAAAATTTGCTTTCCTTCACGACGTGTTGAGACAACTTTGCTTTTTCTTAGCATCATCAGCTGCTGAGATAAGGTCGGCTGGAAAATCTGAGTTTGTTCTTCAATCTGAGATACATTTAACTCTTGTTTAGCTAAATGGCACAAAATAATTAGACGATCTGTGTTAGCTAGAGATTTAAGCACATTTACTATTGAACTTGCTGATTCTCTCATTGCTTCAATCTCAAGACTTGTTTGCATATTCACCTCATCTAACTGCACTAAAGTTTAGTATAAAATGACTAAAAGGTAAAAATGTAGTAAAAGTGGATAAATGCAATGGTTTTTAGTGAAGATGTATAT
>Ga0247720_100212_pt1 | contig 26889 bp, 25 predicted proteins | sample MSEWel2015_12_15_FD_189078 | JGI IMG/M metagenome (GOLD analysis project Ga0247720, IMG submission 189078) | Subsurface sediment microbial communities from gas well in West Virginia, United States - MSEEL Well Study Marcellus 3H_2015_12_15 | ecosystem: Environmental > Terrestrial > Deep...
CGGCCAACAAATCCCAAAGTTCTGGCGGCGGCTTTTTCAGTGCGCTTTTCGATTTCTTTTTTGGCTGGCTGGTGTGACCGTCAGTTCTGTGCCCGGTCTTTGAACACCTTCCAGTCAACAACGTTGCCGTCGGAATCAAAGTGCACATAGCCGCGGAAACTGGGGTCCTCTTCCCAGGCTTTGACAAAACCAACGGTTTCACCGGCGTCGGAGACGATTTCAAAGGCTTCACTGCGGGCGTGGGCAATTTCGGTATCGGGTTCGGCGACAGAACGCCTGAGGGTAACGGAAGAGTCTAGGGGCAAGGTGCTTTGAAGGAATTCCTGGATCATAGTCAAGCTCTCCTTTCAGGGTGAACCGGTCTGGTTCTGGAGGTAGCGTCACTATAAGCCGATCCGTTCAGAGAAAATACAGATCGAGATCAATTTTCTTAGATTTTTTCGAGATAAAAAGTCTTTTAGAACAATGGCATATTTCATTTTTGTGACAGGATGTAACCGCCTGCTCCGGTGATTTGCTCACAGGTTCAGGAGGTTACCAATACCAGTGCAGCTCGCTCACCTGGATCAGAATTTCCAGAAAGGCGTGCTCAGTTTCTGTTCAACCAACTCCGGCGAAAACCCAACGTCGTTCAACAACCGTCGATCCATGGTCATCACCAGATGGATGAAATTGCGCTTCATCCGCCAACCTTTATAAAGCGAAGCCGCTCTTTTCATTTTGAAACTCCTTTACCCACCTGAAACTGTCGGTATAAAACCGGGACCTTGTTTAATTAGGGTCCTATTTTAGGCTTGACAAGGAGGTTCCTGAATACTTGGAAACCCCTATAAACAGGGGCTTCCGGCAATTTTCAGTGACGTTGGGGTTTTTCTTTTATGACTATTTCATGACACCTTGGCGTTTGAAACCAGCACCTGGTACAGATCATCCTTTAACTCCGCCCGTTTCTGCTTCAGGCGGTGCAATTTATCGTCGCCAATAGGAGAGTCCCTCTTTTCCAGCCCTTCAATTTCGTGATCAAGCTCCGTGTACTCCTGAAGCTTTTCATTAAATCTCGGATCATTGTTCTTGAGTTCTTTAATAAGGTCGCGGTACTCGGGGAATTCTAAGTGAAGCTCGTGGCTGGAAATGCCCATCGTTGTACTCTCCTTTGCGTTGCAGAGTGTTGACCAAAGCTGATCACTTTCAGCATAGACGAGCGTGCCAGTTTCTGGGCGTCTTTGACAAATCGCTAATTACGCACGACGTTGCATGGGTATAGGATGGGAATACGTTATCCAGTTACGCCTCGGGACACTTGCGAATGACCTTTGCACGAATTACCGGCACCGGTTCTTACCTGCCGGACAACATAGTTACCAACAAAGACCTCGAAAAAATGGTCGACACCACCGACCAATGGATTCGCGAGCGCACCGGTATCGAAAGACGTCATATCGCCGTTGAGGGCCAGACCACGGTCGATCTCGCCGAGCAGGCCGCGAAGAATGCCATTGACGCGGCAGGCATCAAGGCGGAAGACATTGATCTGATCGTTTTTGCCACCTCCACCCCGGACAAGATCTTTCCCAGCTCCGCGTGCATCCTCCAGGCACGCCTGGGCATTCATGGCTGCCCCGCCTTTGATATTCAGGCGGTCTGCAGCGGCTTCGTATACGCCCTGGCCACCGCCGAGAAGTTCATCAAGACCGGCAGCAGCAAAAAAGCGCTGGTCATTGGCGCTGAAGTGTTCTCCCGCATCATTGACTGGGAGGACCGTGGCACCTGCGTTCTGTTCGGGGACGGTGCCGGAGCGGTGATTCTGGAAGCGGATGACGAAACCGGCATTCTTTCCACGCACATTCACGCCGACGGTCAGTATGAAGATCTGCTGCATGTGCCCTGTGGTATCTCGGACAATTACGATCAGGTGAAGGCCGGGCGTGCGTTCGTCGAGATGAAGGGCAACGAAGTGTTCAAGGTGGCCGTGAACACGCTCGGCAAGATCGTCGATGAGACCCTGGAAGCGAACCAGATGCAGAAGTCGGACATCGACTGGCTGGTCCCGCACCAGGCCAACCTGCGAATCATTGCCGCCACGGCCAGGAAACTGAACATGTCGATGGATCAGGTTGTTGTGACAGTCCAGGAACATGGCAACACCTCGGCGGCGTCCATTCCCCTGGCCCTGGACGCAGCCGTGCGCGACGGGCGTATCAAGCGCAATGAAATAATCCTGCTGGAAGCGTTCGGTGGCGGTTTCACCTGGGGTTCGGCGCTGCTGCGATACTGATTCAGCCCGGGCAGACCCGGTTACGGCCCGCCTCTTTGGCTTCATACAGCGCTTTATCCGCTTTGTCGACAATGTCTCCGGCGCTCAGTTCGTTTGCGGGAGACATCGTCGTCAAGCCAAGGCTGATGGTCACAACATCCGCGGCCGATGACAGCGGGTGCGGTATGCCGTGATCGAAAACGGCTTTACGGCAGGCTTCGGCAATAAGTTCTGGATTGTCGGTGTCCGGCAAGATGAGTGCAAATTCCTCGCCTCCATAGCGTGCCACCAGATCTGCAGGTCTTTTGACCATGTTCCGCAGAATGCCGGCGACATCCACCAGGCACTGATCGCCCGCCGGATGACCAAACTCATCGTTGTATTCCTTGAAGTAGTCGATATCAATCATCACCAGCGAAAGTCTGGTCTTCTCACGGCTGGACCGGCGTATCTCCTGCTCGAGCACGGCATCAAAGTGCCGCCGGTTCGCCAATCCGGTGAGCGAATCGGTAAGGGAGATCCGTTCCAGCTCCGCCTTTGCCTGGCTCAACTGTGCGTTTTTCCTGGCCCCGGCGAGGAAGTAACCGACCACGACACACACGAGAACGATGCCGGCGGAACTGACAAAAAGCGGAAGTAGCCCACGCCTTTCTGATATCAATTGCTCTGAAGGAACCGCCTCGACGAACCATTGCCTGCCCGCAATCTTGAATTGGCCTGCGCGGTATCTGTGGTCAAACCGCCACTTTGGTGTATCCGGGCGACCAGAGCGGTACAGAACCGTTTCCTCGCCGCCGGTTCGGTCGATGACCTCCAGAAGAAGATCCGGGCGGAGCTCACTGCCTACGGCCTGCTTGACCAGCTCGCCCACCCGGAAGACCCCATTGATAAAACCATAATGGCCTCGATCTGCCATTGTGCCGCTGGTGCCAGGCGGGATTTCAAATAAAGGGGCAAAGACAAGAAACCCTTTCTGATTTTCAGGCTCCTGAACCAGCCGGATGCCAGCCGTAGCGACCATTTCTCCGGTTTCCCGCGCGAGGTTCAGAGCCTCAAGGCGGGAGCGCTCGCTGGCAAGGTCGAATCCCAGGGCTGCAAGATTATCTGCCAGCGGCTCAATATACTGAACCGGTACATAGGCTTCCCGGGCCCGTACCGGTATCAGGCTCTCCGCCCCGGCCTCTGTCACAGAGAAATCCGGGTAGGTCTTTCTCTGTTCTCGAACAAACTCCGGAAGTTGCTTACGTTCAACAACCGGAGCCCACGCAAATGCCTGGATTGCCGGCGACCGATTCAACACCTTCCGGGTCAGAGTCTCGAAGCGGGCGGGGGTCATTTCAGGCATGATCCCGACGGCTGCCTTTAGTGCATACAGGATTTCGAGATTTAAAAGAACCTCTCGCTCAATGCTGGCGGAAAGTTGGTCGATATCTGCCTTGAACTCCAGTTTGACCGTTCTGGATTCCTCACTGTAAAACAGCCGCCCCAGTGTCAGGCTGATCGCTACTCCCGCGACCAGCACAACCGAGGCTGAAACGATTATTCGGCGTTTTGAAAAACCTGCTTCGGACAATGTGGAATCACCTTCTTGGTCAAACGGTCTGCAACTCGATCGCGGGATGGGTTTCATCGGGATGTTTCTATTACGTTAGTCTATTCCTTTGAGATGTGAGCGTTTGTAAAAACTGATCGATTCCGGAAAACACAGCGGTGCGGCTTTGCCGGGGAATTGCGTTGGCACCCGACCCGCCACTCCGTTATACTGTTTTTTTGTACAGTAATATGTAATCCCACTGCGAGGAATAACCATGGCAGTACAAGCAGTCTACTTTTCCGATAGGGACGGCCTGGATATGGCACTGAAAAATCCTGAGACGATGCTGTTCACTTCAAAAGCCGAAGCCGACGCCCGGGATAAGGTGCTCGAACTGGCCGAAGAGATTCAGGTCTTCCTGGGCCGCAACGTTGAAGGCCTGAGTGACGATCTGGCGGAACGCTGCGCCATGGCCATCGCCGAGGAGAAAGAGTTGTTCCAGAAAGCGCTCAAGAAGCCTGAACTGCTCAACGCAGAACAGGAATAAGGTAAACAGGGCGGCCGGTAATGGCCGCCCTTTCCTCAGCCTACTGCTATCCAGCTGCCATTGTCATAACGTTCCGCACCGCTGTCCGTCATCCGATGCAGACTGATCCACTGGTTCTCCACCAGAGCCGCCACGTCCGGCTGACGGTGCAGTACCGATTCGATCCGTTCCGCCGGTGCGTCAACAAGAACCGTCAGACGAAGCGGCTCATGACGCCAGTAAGTACCATCATGAACGGACTGCAACGGCAGACCGATTTTCAGATGCGTGCCGTTGCCTTCCACCACTCCGACATTCCCACCGATCACCGAATGCAGCAGTTTGTTGCCGGAACCATACACCTCCGGAACGGTGACCGACGCAAAGTACTGAAGGTTGATCCAGTTGGCGACAACCATCGGTGCCGCCAGAAGTGCTTCGAGTAGAGTGCCATCGGCATCCAGTTCCGGGTCGTAGTCGTGCAGGAAAACCCGCCCCGACAAATTGCAGCCCCGGGTCCTGCTCCGTTTGGCGAAAATGATTGCAGCATTATTGGCCAGACCCCATTCCGGGCGAACCTCGGACCAGTCCCGGGTTCGGGTTTCCATGGTCCGTTTAAGGTTGTCATCGTCCAGGCCATTCAGTTTCAACGGTGTCGCCCGCTCCTTGCGCACACGAATGCCAGCCTCTTCAAAACCGGCCTCCAGCTCCGCCAGCTTTTGCAGGTGGGAATCCGGAACCAGATGGCGGTCGGCAATGCTCACCTGGTCGGTCACGGTGCAATGCTCCGCCGCCACCGCCCAGGTGAAGTCAGGAACCTTGATGCCCCCGGCCGCCAGGCCTGCCCGAACCTGAGGGTCATTCACCAGGCGGGCTGCAAGGCGGGCATTTACGCCGCCACTCTGTCCGCCGCAGGCTCCGCAGTCCAGTCCGGCCTGGTTGGGGTTATTATCGGTATGGCTGCCATGGCCCACCAATACCAGCAACGGGGCAAACCCACTGGTTAACGACATGCCACGGAGCATGTTCGCAGTCAGTGCTGCCCTCTCCGCATCGGAAAGCGGGTCGCCGCCATGGCTGTGAACCAGGCGCCCGTCCACGCCCTCTTCCTTCCGGACTTTGTGTCCTTTTTTCAGAGAGTCTTTGACCAGTTTCCAGGCCCAGGCCAGACCGGTGGTTTCGACCAGTGTGAAGGTCGACAGGCTGGTGTATTTCGCTTTCCTGACCGATTCGCGGGTAATCTCTTTCTGATCCAGAGACCGGTTCTCTGCCAGATCCGCCCGCAGGCTGCCCCTGGTATCGATCAACCGGTACGAGGCGGGCAACAGTCCCGGCAAACGGCGGGTCGGAGCGAAGGGGCCGTGCTGCTGGTGGTCTATTGGCATCCCGAAAAAACCGGCAAAGCCGAGCGTCTGCACCCCGGGGTAAACCTCCTCCAGGTGGCGGCGCATCACTTCAGAGCGAACGTCAATGCAGAACACAGCCTGTGCGACGGGTTTTTCGACCGCCTGATCTGACCCTGGCTGCTGCACCCGAGCGGAGGTAAGCGCCCGCCAGAGAGTGCGCTGGTAGCCAATCTCAAAGGCGCGTTGCCAGACCCACAGACCGCTGCGATCGTCGTGGTCTCCGTGGCGACGCGACCGGGCCGCCTGTCGATGCCACTGGGCCTTCTGAGCCGTCGAGGCAAAGGCTACGCCGGCCGATTCCCACACCAGCATAATGGCCAGAATTTCCCCACACCGATCCGAATCCCGTCCCTCAAGCGCAGCCCGCCAGTCTACGCCCCGGCACCAGGACGCCCAGCCATGCACTCTCAGCAACAAGCTGTGGCACAGGGCCTCCAGCTCACCCCCGGAGACACGAATCCGCTTTATCGCTTCCGGGACGGCCTCGTCCATGCTGGCGGGCACGGTTTTGAAGAAGGCCCTCGCGCCCTTTAGTCCGGTACTGAAACCCAGTGACAGATCCTTTTGGATCGACTCCAGCCAGAACTGGAACAGGCCCGCCACTGCTTTATCCCCAGCCGCTGACCACCGACCTTGCCGCTGGTCAAAGAATGCACCACAAACTCGTGACACCTGGTCACAGGCCGTTTCCGCTAAACCGCCAACTTCATCGTCGCCGCTTGTCCCCTGGTAGGTATCGAGAATGGAGCTCCTCAGAGGCGCTGCTGAAGAGGGCTGTCGACCAAGCCAATCCAGATACCAGGCCAAATTCCGCTCATCGCCACGCTCTTCGATGCTCGCCTGCAGATCCTCCTCGCGGATCCGGCCGCCTTCCCAGGCCTCGCGGTAGTATTCCACTGGCATAAGCATGCTGAAACCGCCGCGCTCGCCAAGAAGCTGATCAGCCCGGGAGGTGGGCAGGTGTCTCAGCCCCCAGAATGGATTCACAGCAATCCACTGGTCCAGGGGCCAGACCGGAGCGATCAGATCGCAGGCCTGCCGGAACGGCTTTAGCCAGCCATCATTCATTACCTGAAGTTCAGGTACCGACACACAGACGTTACTCATGATCTCTTCTCCAGTCTGAACGGATGATGGGGAACACGGCGGAACATGGTGGGAACTTTCAGGGCTTCCGCCGCCAGGAAACGCGTCAGCCGGTCAAAGGGCAGTTCCAGATAAAGGCCCTGGCGAAAATGGGCGCTGAGAGCACGGGTAGCCGGGTAGCCGGCCCCGAACACGATCATCAGGGAACAGACGGCTAACAGGGTAACCATGGCAAAACCGACCGCCCAGGCAGCCGTCGGGATACTGAACCCTTCGTGTACGGGCACCGCGGGACCAACAAGGAAGTGCAGCAATGAGTAAACTGGCACCAGGAGTACCGCCAGGGTCGCAAGCCGCAGTTTCACCGAAGTCGTCGCGCCGGCCGGAATGCCCAGTGCAGCTGCAGACACCGCCAGCACCAGTAGTGCTCCGAATACCGGATTGCCTTCCACAATCCAGGGGAACTGGACCAGAATGGCAGCCGCCAGCAGCCCTGTGGCGACTGCCCAGAACAGCCGGCTGGCCGGCGCGGACTCCGGGAACCGGGTTGCCGCGGATACTGCCACGGTGCGGCCAGAGGCCAGGAACGAGTGCGCCTTGTACAGGGAATGTGCCAGCAAATGCAGCAGCGCCAGGGTGTAGGCCCCCATTCCGATTTCAAACAGCATGAAGCCCATCTGAGCGCAGGTTGACCAGGCCAGAGCATGCTTTACCGAGTACTGGGTCATCATGGTCAGCACGGCAACAACCGCGGTCATTCCGCCAATCACCAGCAGAATCATATGGCCGGCCGTAAAGCCCTCGAATACCGGAAACAGACGCAGCCAGAGAAATCCGCCCAGGTTGATAACCCCGGCGTGGAGCAGAGCCGATACCGGCGTTGGCGCTTCCATCACCCGGATCAGCCAACCGTGGAAGGGAATCTGGGCGCACTTGAGAACCGCCGCCAGGGCCAGGACAACCGAAGCAACCGTCAACGCTGTTGATCCGCCAGCACGGGCGGCCTCGCTCTGGAGCATGTCCGGCAGGTAGAAAGTGCCGTAGTGAAGGTACAGCGCCACCACGCCGGAGATAACCAGTACATCCCCCACCCGGCTGACAATGAACTTCTGGACCGCTGCCATGCGTGCCTGGGGCCGGTCCTGATAAAGAGTAAGCAAATGATGCAAGGCCAGGCTGACACCAATCCAGGCACCCGCCAGAATCAGAAGATGGTTGGTGAACACCAGCACCAGAACCGAGGCAACCGTTACCAGAAACCAGGGCAAGAACCGGTCCCGGCCAGGGTCCTGACTCAGATAAGTGTTTGCAAACCGAAGAATCACCCACCCGATAAAGGCCACCATCAGGGCCATCCACACCGCAATACCGTCCGGATAAAGGCCAAACCGGCTACCGAGAGCCGCCAGGGTGTTACCATCGCCGGCAAGGCGGGACTGGACCAGGAGCAAGGCCCCCACCGTGAACGATGCGGCCATGGAAGCTACCATCAGCCATCCGGCCATTCGCCAGCAATGTTCCAGCTTCAGGGGATTTTTGAGCCAGCCACTCAGACCGGCCAGGACGAAAAGGCCCACCGGCAGCAGCAGCCAGACTGCGAGGATCAATAGCGATGAAAATTCAGCGATTGGATTCATATCTGCAAACCTCCTGTTTGCGTGTACTTTGCCCATATCCATCCCATATAAAAAATGGTTTATAATGATCACTTCATTCTGTTTTTGAGAACACACAGTCGTGAAGCTCAACTACCACCACCTCTACTATTTCTGGAAGGTTGCCCGCACCGGCCACCTGACCCGCGCTGCCGACTCGCTGCATATCTCCCAATCCGCCCTGTCGGGACAGATCCGGAAACTGGAGGAGAGCCTTGGACATGATCTTTTCATTCGTGAGGGGCGTCGCCTGAAGCTGTCTGAAGCCGGGCGCATGGCTTTTTCCTATGCCGAGGAAATCTTCCGGCAGGGTGAGGAACTGACGGCGCTGTTTGCCTCAGGTGCCCAGTCCAACCGTGAGATCCTTCGAATCGGAGCGGTTGCCACCCTGTCCCGGAATTTCCAGGAGGGTTTCCTGCAACCGCTGCTCTATCGGGAGGATCTGGAACTGAGCCTGCAAAGTAGCCACATCGATGAACTGCTCCGGCGTCTCTCGGCCCACCGGCTGGACCTGATACTGGCCAACCAGTCCGTACAGGGAGACGAACAGAATCCCTGGCGCTCCCGGCTGATTGCCAAACAACCGGTGAGCATTATCGGGCCCCGGGGGCTGGATGTTCAGGGCAATTTCGCAGACGTGCTGCGCGGCAAAAGCCTGATCGTTCCGGGGCCCGACAACAACATACGCCAGGCCTTTGACCAGCTCTGCGAATACCACAGGCTGCGCCCGAACATTGCCGCGGAAGTGGACGACATGGCGATGATGCGATTGCTGACCCGGGACACCGGCCACTTTGCCATCATGCCGCCGGTGGTCGTGCGGGACGAAATGAAAAGCGGCGCCCTGGCCGATTACGGCGCCCTGCCCGGCGTCTTTGAGGAGTTCTACGCCATCAGCATCCGGCGCCAGTTCGAAACGCCAGCTCTGCGGGAACTGCTGTCTCAAACCGAGGATAATTTCCTGACCCGGACACCGATTGGTCATTCTGACTAGCCGGTGTGGCGAAAAATGTCATCCATTCGGGCTGGTTAGATCCGTATACTGACGTCGAAAGACCACAATAATAACGCCGGACACCTGATCATGACCCAAGCAAGCCGCCGTGAACGCCCGTCCATTCTGATTATCGGTACCGGTTTCGGTGGCCTGGGGATGGCCATAAAACTGAAACTGGCAGGCTTCACTAACCTGACCCTGCTGGAAAAGGCCGACCGGGTTGGCGGCACCTGGCGAGATAACACCTACCCGGGCGCTGCCTGCGATGTGCAGTCACACTTCTATTCCTATTCGTTCGAACCCAGGCACGACTGGTCCCGAAAGTTCGGGCTGCAGCGGGAAATACTTGGCTACATGGAGCACTGTGTCGAGAAATACCGGCTTGACGATCACATCCAGTTCAATGCGGAAGTTCAGGATGCCGCCTTCGATGATCACTCGAATCAATGGACGGTTACCCTGGCGAACGGCGAGCAACTGACCGCCGATGTGCTGATTACCGCCACCGGCCAGCTCAATCAACCTGCCTGGCCAAAACTCGACGGCCTGGATCGATTCCAGGGCAAGATGTTCCACTCGGCCCGCTGGGATCACGATTACGACCTTTCCGATAAACGGGTGGCCGTCATTGGTACTGGCGCCAGTGCCATCCAGTTTGTCCCCGAGATTGCGCCGAAGGTCAAGCAGCTGGACCTGTTCCAGCGCTCCGCCGCCTGGGTACTGCCCAAGCCGGATCGCCCCTTCAAGCGCTGGGAGCAGACTCTGTTCCAGAAGGTGCCGGCCTGGGATCGTCTTTACCGCTCCCTGATTTACTGGAAAAACGAGAGCCGGGCCCTGGCATTCACCAAATTCAGTGGCCTGCTGGAGTATTATGCCAATCAGGCGAAACGTGAGGCGGGAAAGCGGGTCACCGATCCCGCCAAACTGAAAAAGATCATTCCCGCCTACAAGATCGGGTGTAAACGCATTCTCATTTCCAATGACTGGTACCCGACCATCAACCGGCCCAACGTGAGTCTGATTACCGACCCCATTGATCGAATTGACGAAACCGGCGTGATCACCCGGGACGGCCACTATCACCCCGTTGACGCCATTATTTGCGGCACCGGTTTCCGGGCCTCGGAGTTTCTGTCCCCGATCCGGATAACCGGCCGGGGCGAAAAAACCCTGAACGAGGCCTGGCAGAACGGCGCCGCCGCCTTCAAGGGCATCACGGTCAGCGGCTTTCCAAACATGTTCATGCTGTATGGGCCGAACACCAACCTGGCCCACAACTCCATCCTCTACATGCTCGAATCCCAGTTCCGATATGTTCAGGGTTGCCTGGAAGCACTGGAAAAATATCCGCACTCCGCCATGGATGTGCGCCAGGACCGGCAGGACCGCTTCACCCACGTGGTACAGCAGGGCCTGAAAGACACGGTCTGGAGCGCCGGCTGCACCTCCTGGTACCTGGATGCCAACGGCCGAAACACCATTAACTGGCCGGGATTCACCTTCACCTACCGGTTTGCCACCCGCCGGGTAGACACCGCTGATTACCAGTTTCTGTACCCCGGGCAAACCACGGGTTAAGTACCCGGTTTGCACTTTCCCTTGAAGACAAGCCAGATTCATAGGATGATTGGGTTATCGGTTTGAAGGATGATAAACAGCATGCTGGAACGTATCCGCAAAGGTTCTCTGGTGGAAACCGCCATAGAAAGCCTCAGAAACGCTATCGAGAAGGGCGACTGGTCCGTGGGTGATCGCCTGCCCGTGGAATCGGAGCTGTCTGACTCCCTTGGCGTCAGCCGTAATACCGTGCGCGAGGCGGTTCGGGTGTTGGTACACGTCGGGATGCTGGAAACCCGCCAGGGCGACGGTACCTATGTGCGCGCCACCCGCGACGCCGGCGAGACGCTTCGGCGAATTGCCCGCACCCAGATGGCGGACCAGCTGGAAGTACGAATCATGCTGGAGACCGAAGCCGCCAAGCTGGCGGCCTCCCGGCGCACAGACCAGGATCTGCGAAACATGACCACTGCGCTGGACGCCCGTGCCAAAGCCGCAGAGGATCTAAAGGCCCGCATCCGCCACGATGAAGCCTTTCATCACGCACTGGTGGCAGCGTCCCATAACTCGGCACTGGTTGAGCTCTACGATTACTTCTCCCATGCCGTCAGCCAGACCATTGAGCAGACCGAAACCGACACGGATCTTCCGGAGCCCTCCCAGGAGGACCACGAACTGCTGCTCGCGGCGGTTCGACGCCAGGACGAGAGCAAAGCCGAGCATCTGGCGAAAGAACTTCTGAAACCCAGCCTTCTGGCACTCAAGCATAGGGAGTCCTGAACCATGAAATTCAGGATTGATACCTTCACCCTGGTACTGCTCAGCACCATTGTTCTCGCGACCTTCCTGCCCGCCACCGGCCAGGCCGGCGACCTGCTGGCAACGGTGGGGACAATAGCAGTCGCCCTGCTCTTTTTTTTCCACGGCGCAGCACTGTCCCGGGAGCAGATTATTGCCGGCGCCACCCACTGGCGCCTGCATATCCTGATCACCTCGCTGACATTCGTATTCTTCCCGCTGGTGGTGCTACCCATCAACGGGCTCAGCGACATAGCGCCGACCTGGATGCCAAAAGACCTCGGGCTTGGGTTCCTTTATCTGGGGGTACTTCCTTCCGCGGTCTCCTCTTCCATTGCATACACCGCCATGGCCCGTGGCAATGTCCCGGCCGCCATCTGCAGCGCCGCCGCCTCCAATGTCTTCGGCATGATGCTGACCCCGTTCCTGCTACTGCTGCTGGTCAGCACTTCCGGGGGCGGAGATTTTTCCATAGCGGACGCGCTGAAAGACATCGTTCTGCAACTGCTGTTGCCGTTCGCGGTTGGGCACACATTGCGGCCGTGGCTGGGCGGATTTCTGGCGCGGAATGAGACCCTGATGGCCCGTTACGACAAATGCGTTATCTGGCTGATTGTCTACTCGGCGTTCTCTTTCTCAGTGGAAAGCGGTCTCTGGCAGAAACTACCCCTGCAGGCGATCCTGTTTGCCATCGCCCTCTGCCTGGGGCTGCTGTTGCTGTTTATGGTGTTCGCGAGGTTGCTGGTGCGACGGTTCGGCTTCAGCCTTGAGGATGAAGCCGCGGTGGTATTCTGCGGCTCAAAGAAGAGCCTGGCGTCCGGGTTGCCCATGGCAAAGGTGCTGTTTTCCGGCCACCCGGGATTTGGCATGATCGTTTTGCCGATCATGTGTTACAACCAGATTCAGGTCATTGTCGGGGCAATCCTGGCACAGAGGTACCGGGAGAAAATCGAACAGGCCAATGCGGCAAAGTGGGAATGACGGGAACGGCGGCTTTATCCGCCACCCATTCCGCCAAACAGGGTTGCAAGAATGGCCAGGCCGACAATCCAGCCTATGATGGCTGGCCAGAAATTGACCATCTGGCGCGGCTGCTCTTGCTCTGGCTCAATCATCTCCGGATCGGGGTAGTTGCGCTGATCCGACTCATCCTGAACCTGCTGCACGCTGGCCCAGCCAAACCAGTCCCCGAGAAACTGGGCGACCGGTGCCGGGAAGGTGCCGTTTTCCGCCATCGGCCGCACCTGCGGTTCCAGTTGCCGGCCGATCTCGCTGCGCACAGGCTCCTGGTCTGCCGGCGGTTCGTTCAGAATCGCTTTCCAGATCCCCACATCCTTGCTCCGGGACGAGTCGTTCAGCAGCGCCTTGATCTGGATGACCACTTCTCGAACCACCTGCCCCTCGTTACCGTCCAGCGGTCGTTCTGCCTTCTCCTGCGGCGCCTCAGCGCGATGTTCCCGGATTTCACGCTGCGACTCCGGATGCGTGACTACCGGTTCCGGAGCATCGCCCACCGCTTCCCGAAACGCCTGCTCGAGGCGCCGGGCTTCGTCATCGGAGGCAAACTTGAGCTGCTGCTCATACGCAGCCTGGATCCTCCGGCGGTCACCGGTGGGCTCAATGCGAAGAATTTCCCAACAATTCATACAGCTGTAACTCCAGAGCCTGACATTCATTACATTTTAGAGAGACAAAAGGTCTGTAGTCCCCTACGATAGGCCTTAATTATAAAAAAGCGCTAATGACACCTTTTATCTCGGCAGATTATAGAACGACAACCATGGGCTTTACGACCGACCGACCCTGCAAAAATCCGGACACCGCCTCTCTTCGAGAGCCTTTTTCTCTTTCTCCACTGATCATTACGCTTGCCACCGGACTGGCGATTGCCGCGGCACCTGTACAGGCTGCGGAAAATCAGGTTGAAGGGGGATTCTACGGCTTCAGCGATGCGCTGCCCGAGGTACTGACCACGACCCGGCTTCGACAGCCGAAGACCAGGGTTCCCGGGGCCACCACCGTAATTACCGGCGACATGATCCGGGACCTGGGTATTATGAGCCTTGTCGAGGTGTTCCGGCTGGTTCCTGGCATGGTGGTCGCGGAAGTGGGCAGCAGTACGCCGGTGACGAGCTACCACGGCACGGTACACTACGAGCAGCGGCGCATGCAGGTTCTGGTTGATGGCCGCACCGCCCACAAGGCCACCCTCTCCGACATGGACTGGCAAACCATGCCCGTCCCTCTTGAGCTGATCGAACGCATCGAAGTCAGCCGTGGCCCCAACGCTGCCGCCTATGGCATCAACGCGTTTCTGGGTACGATCAATATCATCACCAAAGACCCGGCGGATACGGCCGGTGCCGAAGTGCGGGCGGTTAGAGGGTCCCGGAAATACATACGGACCTTTGCTTCAGTCGGTGATGCAAACCAGACCTACGACTGGCGATTGGCGTTCGAGAAACGCCAATTCGATGGTTTTGATTACCGGATCGGGGACAATGACGAGCCGGTCCCCTTCAACGACGGCCATGACATCAATGTATTCACCTATGACTCCCGGCTTACCGTCAGTCCCGCGTTCAATGCCGAGGTAAAGGCGGGTATCGTGGATGGCGTCAACGATGAAGACGTCGACAAGAATGGCGAACTGGGCGCAACCCGGAATCCGAATATCGATGTGCGGGATTATTACCTTCAGACTCGGCTCAATTTTTCAGAATCCGATCAGCATTTTTACCATCTGCAGATCAGCTTCGAGAATTTCGATAGGCGCCAGCGTTGGCCGATCAAGGTGCCCGAGTCGGCAGTAAACTGTCTGCGCAACGGAACTCTGCTGTTCTGGAGACAGAACCGGGATGAGTGCTTCCCGGAGAATGGTGCCCCCGGCACACCACTGACAGCAAATATAAATGCCGATTCGGAGGACTCACGCCTGGAACTCGAAATTCAGGACACCCTGATCTTCAACAAGGACCTGAAACTGGTGACCGGTGCCGGCTACCGCGAGGACACCTACCGCTCGGAGACCTACTTCAACGGCCGTGGCATGAATTACCAGTCCCGCATTTTCGGCAACCTGGAGTTCACTCCGATCTCGTGGCTAACGTTAAATGCCGGCGGCAACTGGGAGAAAACTACGACAACCCACGAAAGCTATTTCTCACCCAGGGTCGCGGCAAACTTCACCCTCAATGCCAATCATGCACTACGCTTTATCTATTCAGAAGCGGTCCGCACGCCGGATGGTTTTGAACAGAACCCGGACTACGGTTTTACCCTCCGTAATGTCGAGCCGGCGCAATACGCAGACTTGGAGGGTTACCGGGTCAACAATACCGCTGTCTGGGACAACCCGTCATTGGTTACGCTTGGCAGGAAGCTTGAGGAAGAGCGAATCGTATCGAGAGAGATCAGCTACTTCGGACTGTTTCCGGCAGGCGCCGCGGTGTTTTCTCTGGAGGTTCGGGCGTTCAGGGACCAGTTGCGCGACATGATCAGTGGCGTCATCCAGTTCGATGACTGGACCATTGATAACAACGTCGACATGAATCAGAGCGGCTTTGAAATCGAGGGAGCCATGGAGTATCCGGGGACGACTCTTCGGGCCACCTATGGCTACCTCGATCAGGACGCCTGGTACGATGGTCCCCAGATCTACACCGACTCGGGCGACATCAATGACAATGAAAAGCAGTATAACGTTGACCTGCTGGGCCGGCTCTCGGTGCAGCATTCCGGCAGCCTGGCGGTGATTCAGGATCTGACGGCAGGGCTCAAGGGTTCAGCAGCCTTCTACTGGGCCGATGAATTCAGAAGGTCCAAGTTTGAACGGCTGGATCTCCGGCTCGCCAAGCAGGTTTTCATGCCCCGCTCTACGGCGGAGATCGCATTCACCATGCAACATTACATAGACGACGATCCCGACCTGAGTGGTGATAACAATATCAAAGATCAGAATCAGTTTTTCATTGAAGCTGGTGTCCGCTTCTGAGTTTTGACAGGGACAATTTTCAACCCGGGATGGTATGAAAAAACACACTCACAGACCTGCATTATTGGTATTACGGTGTTTAAGCTTTCTTCGAATGTGGGCGTCGATCCTGTTGCTGGTGATAACCAGTTGCTCGCTCTCCGCCCAGGAAGCCGGCCCGCGGACGGTGTATCTCGTCGGCTCAGGCAATACCGCCCTGGACCAACACATCAACAGCCTGTTCACGAATCGCTTGGGCGCGCAGCTATCCCTCGAACCGATCAGCATTGACCAGGTGGCTGGCCTCCGTGACTCTCTGGTGATCACCATCGGGCCGACCACCTTCTCGGAAGTGAGACAGGAAAATCAGAACATCCCCATCATTTCACTGCTTACGGAACGAAACTTTCTGGAGGATTTTGCGGCCCGCTCTCCCCGGCAGGTGTCCGGCGTATTCTACAACGTACCCCTGATCCGGCAGGCGTTGACCGGCAAGGCCATACTGCCGCAGTCAACCCGCATTGCCTTACTGGCCACACCGGATTCGATGGAGTTGTATGAGCCGCTGCTTGAACAGCTTCCGGCGTTCGGGCTGTCAGCAAGGGTCTTCCTCGTTGACGACAGAGACAGCCTCATTCCAACCCTCGTAAGGGCACTCGGCTATGGTGACTTCCTGCTGGCCGCGCCCGACAGTGCCATCTATAACCCCAGAACCATCAAACACATACTGCTGACAGCCTATCGCCGCAACAAGATTGTGATCGGTCCTACTCAGGCCTATGTCAAGGCGGGATCGCTGGCATCAAGCTACGCCCCTTTTACCGAGATGGTCCAGTTGGCCAGTGAGTTTGTATCGTCCTATCTGGCCACCGGTACACTGCCCCCACCCGCCTACCCCGAAGAGTATAACGTGGAGATTAACAAGCAGGTTGCCCGCTCGCTGAACATCCCACTGCCCGACCGGGAAGATATCGCCCGCAGGGTGAACCAGCAACTGAGCAACCACGGGGAGGCAGCCGATGAGTAACAGCCGGACAATCCAGCGGCCCCTGTCCCGCACGCTGTTGCTACTCGGAGCACTGCCTGCGGTTGTGATGTTCATTGTGCTGATGGTGTTTTTTACCTCGGCCCGGCTGGAAGATGCCCGTCGGGACTTGTCCGACAGTAGCCAGATGCTTGCAGACAGCCTCGCGCCCGCTCTGGAATATGCAGTGGTGTCGGGCAATAGCCTTGCCCTCGACCAGATTCTGTCACAATCCCTGCGTCGCAGCAGGGCCGACTGGATCCGGGTATCTGATGTCATGGGCGATCAGATCGGATTTGTTTCCCATGAAACAGTGAATCTGCAGGACAACCCGGAACGCTATCAGATTTACGAGGCAGAAATCCTGCAGCAGCCCCTGGAACTCGATTCGGGGCGCAACCCGGAGTGGTTCGAGCCGGACTACGGCTTTGGTTCAGGTTCGCTGCGGGTCGGAACCGTACAGGTGGGGGTTAGCACCGATGTTCTGGAAGATCGTCGTCAGGACATCCTCTGGACGTCCATCGGGGTTGGTGTGGCACTGCTGTTGTTCACCATTCTGGTCATCAACCATTTCCTGAACGTGATTCTCTCGCCGATCCGCGATCTGACCGGCCGGATAGGCCAACTGACCGCTGGCAATTACCAGGAAAGGCCCCTGAACACCCATCAAACCTCCCGGGAGGTTGTCGCGATAGAGCAGCAGCTGAATCAGCTGGCCAGCCATCTGGCCAGCCTGAAGGCCGCCCGGGACCAGACCCTGGCCGCATCGGAAGGTGCCCGGGAGAAAGCGGAAATGGCCAGCCAGGCGAAATCCGAGTTTCTCGCCACCATGAGCCACGAGCTTCGCACGCCTCTGAACGGTGTGCTCGGCATGGTTGACCTGATCCAGGAAGAACCGCTGAGCAACCGTCAGCGCGATTATCTCACCACCGCGCGCCAGTCCACCGAGGACCTGCTCACCGTGATTGGCGATATCCTGGACTATTCCCGAATGGACAGTGGAACCCTGAAGCTGGAGACCCAGGAGTTTGACCTGCGGCAGCTTATCTCGAACTGTACCGCGACCTTCCGGCATGTCGCCGAGCAACAGGGGCTTGCGCTCAACCTCAAATTCTATGGCGACTGGCCGGACAGCCCAATGGTAGAAGGCGACCCGGCACGTCTCCGGCAGGTCCTCGCCGGGCTGATCGACAACGCCATCAAGTTTACCGGTGACGGATTTATCAACATTCAGGCGGGCTGCTTCAGCCTGGAAGAGAATTGCGTTCTCCTTAACTGTTCAGTCAGCGACTCCGGCTCGGGCATTCCCGTTGAACGCCTGCAGGATATTTTCAATTCTTTTGAGCAGATTGACGGCAGCAACACCCGGCTGCATGGCGGCACGGGCATGGGCCTGTCCCTGGTGCAACGGCTGGTGGAGCTGATGGGCGGACACATTCAGGTCGAGACCGATCTCGGCAAGGGGTCGTCGTTCCGGTTCGAGTTGCCCTTCGAGCTTGCGGGTGCCAAAGGCCAATCCATGCCAGCAGGCTTTCAGCCAAGGGAGCCCATGAATGGGACCAGCCATGCCCTGGTGGTCGAGGACAACCCGGTAAACCAGCGGGTGGCGACGGCCATGCTCAACCGACTGGGCTTCCAGACCGATTCCGCCAGCAATGGCAAGGAAGCGCTTTCCAGGGTAACCACCAATCACGACGGGTACGATGTGATACTGATGGATTGCCAGATGCCGGTTATGGATGGATACGAGGCCACACGGTACATCCGGGAATGGGAACAGAGCAACGGCCAGTCGGGAACACCGATCATCGCCCTGACGGCCGATGTACTGCCTGGCACGGAAAAAAGCTGTCTCGATTGCGGAATGAACGATTACCTGGCCAAACCGGTCCGGAAGGAAAATCTGCGCGAAGTGTTGAGCCGCTGGGTGCAGCTCTGAGGCGGGTTGGCACTCTTCCCTGAGCGCCTTGCTGAGAGAGAAGGCCGAATCAGGCCACGGGCTCCCTCATGGTGACGAATTCTTCGGCCGAGGTCGGGTGAATGCCGAGGGTCGAGTCAAACTGCGCTTTGGTGGCGCCGGCCTTGATGGCAACGGCGAGTCCCTGGGTTATTTCACCGGCATCGGGGCCGACCATATGGGCACCGAGCACCTTGTCGGTCTCGTCGTCCACCACCAGTTTCATCAGGCTTCGCTCATCCCGGCCGCTGAGCGTGTATTTCATGGGCCGGAATTCCGACCGGTAAATGCGCAGGCGATGACCGGCTTCCCGGGCCTCCTCTTCTGTCAGGCCGACCGTGCCGATATTGGGCTGGCAGAAGACCGCAGTGGGAATGGCGGAATAGTCCATCTCTCCCTGGCCATCCCCGAATAACCTCCTCGACAACACCATGCCCTGAGCCAGGGCCACGGGTGTCAGCTGAGGTGTACCAATGACATCCCCCAGCGCTGTGATTGAGGGAACCGCTGTCTGGAAATGGTCGTCGACAACCACATGCCCCGAAGCGCTCAACTGCACGCCCAGGTCCGTCAGCCCCAGACCGTCAACCAGGGCCCGGCGCCCCGTTGCCGCCATCACCAGTCCGGTTTCCAGGGTTTCGCCATTAGTCAGCTGTACCCGGTAGTGGGCATTTTCCGCTTCCACGGATTCGATCGTGACCCCAAACCGGAGGCTTACACCCTTTTTCCGCATTTCCTGTTCGGTGAACCGGCGGATATCACCGTCAAAACCGCGCAGGAACAGATCCCCCCGGTACAGCAGGGTGGTATCCACACCCAGCCCTGCCAGAATGCCGGCAAACTCCACGGCGATGTACCCACCACCCCAGACCACAGCCTGTTTCGGCAATTGAGGCAGGTAGAACATTTCGTTGGAGGTAAGAATGCATTCCTTGCCCGGCACATCAGGAATGACCGGCCAGCTGCCAGTCGCTACGGTAATGTGCTTTGCCCGGAAGGACCGGTCTCCGACAACAACGGTGTTGGCATCTGACAGGGTGGCGGTGCCTTCAATGATCGTAACACCGGCGTTTTCCAGCAGTCGGCCATAAATGCCGTTGAGACGCTCAATCTCGGCATTCTTGTTGGCGACAAGTTTCGGCCAGTCGAAATTCACCTGATCCAGCGGCACCTGCCAGCCGTATCCCGCCGCGTCTTCCAGCTCATCGTGAACGTGGGCCCCGTAGACAAACAGCTTTTTGGGCACGCAACCGACGTTGACACAGGTACCCCCGAGATACCGTGATTCAACCACTGCAACCCGGGCGCCTCGCTGGGCAGACATACGGGCCAGTCGAACACCCCCGGAGCCGGCTCCGATAACAATCAGATCAAATTCCTGCTGGTCAGACACAGCTACTCCCGTTAAACGTTATAAGGTCAGGTTTGGCCAGGCGCGGCCGCTTTACTTTCCGGATGCACTTCCCTGAAAAGAATATGATCCTCGAAATCCCCAAGCCGGATCTTGCCAAGGCTCCGGAAACCCTCGGATTCATAAAAAGGCAGATAGCGGCTGTTGCCGGTGTCCAGAACCAGTCCGCTGCCACGAGGGTTTTCTGCACACAGTGTTTCTACAGCTTTCAACAACAACCGGCCATAGCCCCGGTTCTGGTATTTGGGGTTAACCCCCATCATCGGCAGCTGGTGGGCAAGAGGTTGCGGCAGCATATTGCGTATCGTCTCATGGTAATCCAGATAACGACGCGTCGAAGCAAAACCGGCTGTGAGTACCATCCGGATACGCCAGCTGATCTGGTCCGCCAGGTTCATCCGCAACTCGGGGTCACCGATAAAGGCCACCGCGACCAGGGTATCGTCAACCATCACACCAACCGAATCCTGTTCGAGCTCGAAATACAGATCAATCAGCTCCCGAATGGTTGCCCGAACCCGCTGATCATAGCCGGGGCGGCGATGATCAAACAGGTACTGGAATGTCGGTTCATCCCGATAGGCATGGAAAAGTATGGATCTGGCTTCATTGCGCGCGCTGTCGTCCAGGCGAACAATAGCCGGCTCGGATTTGTTCTTGTTATCGCTGCCCTTGGTCATCACTTCCCTCTCCTGCGTCAGTTCCGGGACGAAGCCCGGAATCTGTTGTTCAGAATCAGATCGTCAGTGTAAAGCGGGCGGAGACACGGCCCGGATCACTCGCTCTGTCCATGGCGGCCTGATCGATCACCACACCGTGATTTTGATTCAGGTTTTCGAGCCAGGCCGCGACCTGTCCGAAGGGCGCGTTTTCCAGCCACACCCGGATCGAATCTTCCCCACTGGGCTCAAACCGCTGGAGCGACAAACCAGCTTCGCCGGCCGAACGGGTCACCAGTGCCATCAGGGCCCGGCCATCTTCCGGTTTATCCACACCGGCTGCCGTTGCCGCACCGCCGGACTGGGCAAGGCTCTGGATTGCCTGCTCATTCGCCTGCATCCAGGCCAGCAGCTCACCCGCGCTCTCCCGTGCCGCCATCGATTGCTCGTGGAATTCTGCGGCAGGCCGCCAGACGGCAAAATACAGGATGCCCAGGAAGACTGCGATTGCAAGCACCATGAGCGCCTGTTGGTCGCGCCGGGGTAACTGGTCGTATTGCGCAATCAGCTTGCCGATGGCCGGCTGGTCCTTGATTCGGGAAAGCATAGCCTCAACCTCCGGAAACTGTCAGGCGGCCGCGGGCACCGCCGGCTTCATTGACCACGGATCCGATCTGCGCATCCAGGCCCTGATTCGAAAGGCCATTGCGCAGTGCGCTCAGGCGATTGTAACTGTCTGCCCGAACATCCACGATCAGCTCGCCCCGGGAACGGCTGAAGTTCACCGAACTGAAGTTAACAGACTGGTTGCCAGGCAGCCGGGCATACTGCTGTCCTGTGTATTTCATCAGGGTAATAAAATCCGCTTCCGGCCCACGGGCCCCCGCAACCCGAAGCTGCCCCTCGATCACCCGCCGCACGTTGCCGGCATGGGTCCTGCGATCGTTCGGGAAGGCGTCGCGATAAATGGCCATCGCCTCGCTTCTCAATTTCTCTGCCTGATTCTGATAGTAGACGCCCATACCAGCGTTCAAGGCCACCTGAATAACAAACCATACGGCCGCAACCGCAATCAGCGGCTTCCAGGGCTTCAGTGGGCTCGCTTTATCGGAGCTTGTCGAGAACATGCCCTGGCACAGATTGACCGGCTCACATAAATGGTGATGGAAGGAATAGGCCAGTAATTCCAGCGGCATCAGCTCGAGAACTTCCTTGCGAACAGCAAGCCGGCCGGAAGCATTCAGCTCCGCGATCCCGGATTGGTGGATCTCAAACTCGGTTTCGGTGCCGTAGAGAGTCACCGGTAGCTCGGCCACAACCTCTTCTGACGAGGGTGCCGCGAGGGTGTGAACAAACATGCCAAGGTTTGCCGACTGCATGCTCAGCCACTCGCCCCGTTCGCTGACCATCATCGCGGTATCACCGTCCAGACACACCGACCAACCACCGGCGGTACGCGGCAACAGCGACGCATCCGGGTAGATAGCCTCAAGGCGTACATGCTCCCAGCCGCTGAACAGATGCATCCACTGGGACATCCTTTCCCGGTCAACCGCGGCAACCCGGTAGCCTTGTTCGGTATGGCTTCCCAGAGCCAGGTGAACAGAATCAATGTCCTGGGCGATCTGTTCCTCAACGGCATAGGGGAGCGCCTGCCGGATAAAACGGCTCTGCCTGGCCGGAATGTCCGCCAGGCAGTACAACGCTTCCTCGCCGGGAATCAGACCAATCAGCAGGACATTGTCCAGGGCGTTCTGCCCCAGTGTCTGCTCGATGCTATCGCGGCTGTCTCCGGTTCCGCGGGCCAGGGCATCGCCGCTGGCATCGTGCAGAACCCAGTTATACATCTGGGCATCGGAATCATGGTCAGCGTCCGCAAAAGGCGGTATCGGGCGGACGTATAGGCGATACGACATGCTTATCCTTCTGAGATGGTAAAAGGCTCTTTGGTGATTCGGTTTTTCTGCCCGATATCCCGGCGAACCGTCCGGACCTCGCCTTCCGGCGTCCGGTAAACGGTACTGACCATATTAACGACACGGTTATCGTAGGTAATCCGCGATACAACTTCAAAAAAACGCGTTTGCAACCCAAGGCCCGCAGACTTGAGGCCAAGACCGGCGAATTCCGGCAAGGCAAGAAAGTCCTGCAGATTGCCGAAAGGCTCTTCCTCCCGCTTCTCCAGAATAGACGCAGCCTGGGCATCCGTCAGCTCTTCATGCAGGGACCGGATCACCATCGCCGTGGCCGTATTGACGTTGATTCCGGCGCCGGAGACCGGAAGCGCCGCAACATGGGGCAAAAGGGCCTGGTAGATTTCTTCGGTCATGCCCTCAATCAGACGCAACTCGGTAACGCTGGTAAAAGGCTGGTTGCCGGCCCGATAACCCGGATCGGCCATCAGGTACTGGCCATCTTCGGCGCCGTAGGCGGTGACGGTCTGGTCATTGGGGTCAATCCAGTCCACCAGGGAGTCAACAGATACCGCCGTGATCCCCAGCGCCTCAAACAGACGGACAAAACGTTCCCGCGCCAACGGGTCCACCTCGCCATTGCCGGCGACCAGATCGTTCAAATTCAATTGGCCACCCAGATCGTCAATCTGAACCTCGGCCACGCCATTGTCATCCAGGGGCAAAACGGCGGCATTGGCTGCCCAGAACTCGTCCAGACTGTCGACCATGAGGTTTTCTTCCTTGTCTTCCTCAAAATCCCGGCCCAGAATCTGCCCCGCAAAAACCTCGGCACCCAGGGCAATACTCTGGCCCTGCTGCTGTGCCAGGTAGTGGCCCGCCTGGAACACCCGGATACTCTGCTGCTGGGTCATGCCGGAAGCCAACATGACCACCAGCGCCATGGCCAGCAATACCATAATCAATGCAACGCCCTGCTGGCCCCTGGCAGGATAACCGTTAAATTGCCCCATAACCGGTCAGCCCCCCTGTCCCGAAATGCCTTCGTTACCAGCCGGTGGCTCCTCAGCACTCTCCTGCCCGGTCTCACTGACCGCCTGATTGGCCTGGTTAACGGCGCCCTGGGCAACAGCGGGATCGAAGTCCGGCAAGGCAAAGGTCCGGACCAGGGTGCCAAAACGATCGTGTTCAAGGGTGACTTCGATTCCCAGCGGCAGACCGGTATCCGGGCGGCTACCCGGCGCCAGCTCAGCCATCATCTCGTCGGTCGGCCATTGCGGCTGCCAGTTGCGATTGCTGTCGAGAAACCGGACGTCCAGACGGCTCACGCCGTCCAGCAATACCAGATCCCGACTGTCATCCTCCTGGCCCTGGTCCACCATGGGCCAGTAGCGCCGGCGTAATTCACTGCCTGCATACTCCCAGGCAACCCGCTGAAGCCCGCTGCGGCGAATGCCCAGGGGATTGCGCCAGCCCTGGCGGGTCAGCAGCAGGGCAAACTCGTCTTCCCGGCTCGACAGCGCTGGTTTGAAATCACCGTAGATATCGCGGGCGGGCCGGTTTACGATCTGAAGAATATCCCGTTCCAGCAACAGCATGGCACGCTGGAGACCATCGAACTGTTCAGCCAGTTCGTTGACCCGGTCACGGGAATTCACCACCCCGTTGATCACCTGCCACACCCCTATGCCAATGACGGCGGTGATGGTGACGGCAATCAACACTTCCAGCAGCGTGAAACCGGCCTCGGATCGTTTAACAGAGAGTGAGTATGGCACCGTCATTCCCCCACAAACGCGGCAAGGGTGTGCAACGGCACCGGCTCGGGGCGGTCTTCCCGGTATCGGGCAACCGTAACCTCAATGCGGCGCATTTTGGGCTCTGCTGTGGCCAGCACCGCCGTCGTCACCCGCCAGCGGTAAGGGCCGAAATCGGTGTCACGGGAGTTCTCCGAGATGCCAGGAAGGGCTTCCTGGAGACGAATCTCATTGATCCTGTTGTCCGCCAGCCACCCGGCCAGGGTTTTATCACGAATTCGCTCATAACTGGAGATGTACTGGCTTCCGACCTGGGCTGCTGCGGTCGCTATGAGACCGAACACCAGCAAGGCAATGAGCACTTCAATGAGCGTAAAGCCGTTATGACGCCTCACCCTTCGCTCCCATCATCGCCCGGTTTGCGCCATTCCATGGGCGACACACCATCGGATGCCAGCACCTGTTTGTAATCCGACCCGCTGCCAATGGTGAATTCCAGCTCGAATGGCGTGGTCTCTCCGCTGGAAAAAAACACCACATCCGGGAGCAGCTGGTCTTCGGCCGAGGCCAGCCTGGGGGCATCGCTCTCGATGAATTTGGTAACGGTAACCCAGTCCGGAAGACTGCGGGCCCGGAAAAGCCGCTCTCCCGTCGCGTCCCAGTCTCCTTTCCGGTCCTGGAAGGCAACAAACTGATAGCGGCCCTCTTCCAGCCGCAGCCCCAGTTCGCGATTAGTGACTACGGCCTGCTCCGAGGCCGTTTGCATTAACAGGTACAGCTCCCGGACTTCGTTCTCCAGCTCACGCTGCTGGGAGCTTCCGCCCATGGTAAACACAGCCAGCGACGCCAGCAGCCCAATCACCACCAGAACAACCAGGATTTCTATCAGGGTGAAACCGGTTTGTCGGGATCTGACCTGCACAAAGGTTACCCCTGGGTTTTCCAGACACTGATATCGGCGGCATCACCCTCACCGCCCGGCTGGCCGTCCGAGCCAAAGGAGTAGAGATCGTAGGGGCCTTCGGTGCCCGGACTGACATACTGGTATTCGGCCCCCCAGGGATCTTCCGGAACACTTTTCAGGTAGCCGTCGGGGTTCCAGTTCTTCGGCTCAGGGCTGCCGGTGGGCCTGGACACCAGTGCTTCCAGGCCCTGCTGGGTGGAGGGGTAATGGCTGTTATCCAGACGGTACAGATCCAGCGCGTTGGCAATGTTGCTCAACTGGGTTTCCGCAACCGTCACTTTGGCCTGGTCACTGCGGCCCATGATATTCGGGGCAACGATGGCCACCAGGAGGCCAAGAATGACCATAACCACCATGATCTCGATCAGGGTAAAGCCCCGGCTCTGTTTCGGCATATTCAGGTTCTTGCTCGTCATTGTCTCACTCGTTGTTGGCTTGGATTCCATTCCATTCGATTCGGACCGCTTCCGGATGGCCCGGCGCAGGTGTCACCCCACGAGATTACTCATATTCAGTATCGGCAGCATGATGGCCAGAACAATTATCAGCACCACCACACCCATCACCAGCAGCATCATGGGCTCAAACAGCCCAACGATGGCGGCAATCTTGGACTGCAGGGTGTTTTCCTGCATCCGCGCGGTGCGCTCGAGCATGCTGTCCAGTTCGCCACTGGCTTCCCCGCTGGCAATCATGTGCAGCATCATCGGCGGGAAATACCCGGTCTGATCCAGCGAACGATGCAGCGAACCACCCTCGCTGACCTTTCTGGCGGCGTCCCGCAGTTCCTGGCGCAAAAAATCGTTCGAAAGAACTTCGCCGGCGATCCGCATGGCCTCCACCAGGGGCACACCACTGGTGGTCAGAATACTCAGGGTACTGGCGTATCGAGCTGTATTCACCCCTCGCACCATCCCCGAAAACAGCGGCAGATGTAGCAACCGTTTGTGAAAGCGCATTCGAAAGGCCGGTTTGGTCAGAAAATACCGGAACACCATTAACGCAGCGACCAGCAACACAAAGAGGTAGACACCGTAATCCGCCAGAAATTCCGACACTGCCAGCATCGCCATGGTAAGGGCCGGCAATTCCTGACCCTGCCTGAGGAATACATCAATGATATCCGGCACCACATAGGTCAACAGAAAGACGACAATAGCAATCGCAACAATACTGAGAATGATCGGATAGATCGCCGCAAGCTGGATCTTCTGGCGAGCTTCCTGGCGGCTCTCGGTGTAATCGGCCAACCGGTTCAACACCAGATCCAGATGCCCGGCATGCTCGCCGGCCGCCACCGTTGACCGGTAAAGTCTTGGAAATGCTTTCGGAAACTCGCTGAGGCTGTCGGCAAGCGTGTAGCCTTCCATAACCTTGGCCCGGATCGCAATCAGCATGCTGCGAATACGGGGCTTGGG
>Ga0247720_100213_pt1 | contig 26729 bp, 35 predicted proteins | sample MSEWel2015_12_15_FD_189078 | JGI IMG/M metagenome (GOLD analysis project Ga0247720, IMG submission 189078) | Subsurface sediment microbial communities from gas well in West Virginia, United States - MSEEL Well Study Marcellus 3H_2015_12_15 | ecosystem: Environmental > Terrestrial > Deep...
ATGCCGGGGTTTTCCCGGCACTATTAATTCTTATCTTTTAGTTGTGCGCCCGTAGCTCAGGAGGATAGAGCAGCGGTTTCCTAAACCGCGTGTCGGGGGTTCGAGTCCCTCCGGGCGCACCAGAAAAGGCCAGGAGCCTCAAGGGTTTGAGGGCATTTCGATAAATAGCGAATTATGCAGAAAGACCATTTTGGGAGCAATTTGGGAGCAAACTGGGTGCAAGTTCACTCTCCAGGCCAACCAATACAAGCGAAAGGGACAGGTGTCATGCCTGCCCCTTTATCTTTTGGAATACCTGTTCCAGCCTGACCGCTGCTTCCCTGTCGGCACTCTTTAGCAGGTGCCCGTAAATATCCATGGTGGTGCCGACGTTGGAGTGCCCCAGCCTGGCACTGATGACCTTCACGGGCAGCCCCTGGTTTATCATCAGGGTGGCGTTGACGTGTCTCAATCCGTGGAAGTTGAGCGGCGGCAGGTTGTGCTTCTTAATGAACTTTGAAAACCACTGGCTGGGCCATTCTGGATGCCCCGGCCTGCCGTCCCAGGTGGTGAAAAGCCTGTCCGACCCCTGCCACAAGTCACCCAGCTTAATGCGGTGTTCCAGCCACTGTTTCTTGTACCGTTTGAGCATGTCCACCAGGAAGGCGGGCAGAGTCAATGTCCTGACCGACATCTCATTCTTCGGCCCCTTCGTAAACTGCCCCTGGCCGGGAATATACTGGGCGGCCTGCCGGACTTCCAGCGTGCCAGTTTCAAGGTTGATATGTTTCCACTCGATGCCCATAATCTCCCCACGGCGAAGCCCGGTAAACACGGCCAGGTAGACCAGTACCCGGTGTTTCAAATCTTCCTTTTCCAGAGCGGCCAGCATTGCGGCGATTTGCTCTTCATCATAGCAGGCGGCCTGCTTTTTCTTCACCCTGGGCGGTTTGACCCGGCTGGCCGGGTTGGAAGGGATAACCTGCCACTCCACTGCGTCCTGCAGGATGGCCGAAATCAGCCGGTGGTGGTGCAGGATGGTCCTTTCAGACAATCCACCGGGTTTGCCGTCCTCCCGGATGCCATCTTCCTGCAGGTTTTTATAAAACTCCATCAGGTGCAGGGGTTTAATCTGTTCTATTTTCAGGTGCCCCATTGCCGGCAGGATGCGTGTTTCAAGCATTTGCCTGTAGCGGTGGACCGTCTTTGGTGCCAGGTTGGGTTCGGCGTAATCCCGGAGCCAGCGTTTAACGAACTGCCCGAAGGTTAGCTTCGACGGCTCCACATACTGCCCTTTCAGCACTTCGGCGGCAAATAAGTCCAGCAGCTTTTCAGCCTCCCGCTTGGACGGCGCTTCAACGTTTTTTCTGAACACCTTCCGCTTACCATCCGGTCCCGTTCCTCCCGGAACGTTCAGCCTCCATTTATTTTCCCCCCGCTTTTCAACCCAGCCGGCCATTAGTTAGACCCCCTTTTTTGTCTTTTTCTGTATGCGGCCTGCTTGCAGGCGTCATTGCAATACTCTCGACGGCCTGTTTTTTCTAAAGGCAAACCACAGAATCCGCACCTTATTACCGGCCTGTTGTCTGTTATTAATTCCCACAAATCATAATAAATGGCTGCCAGCAAATAGGGTGTTGACCGTGTTTCCCCAATACGGAATCCGATGGCTGCGTCTCTTGCAGGGATGATTTTAGAAAAATCCAGGTTAATACCGCCCTGGAGATTTTGCCGCAGGTAAACGGCCAGGACCAGGACGGCAAGGCCGTATTCATCCGGGTGCTCAAGGTTTACGGTGTCAACAAAAGCGGTGCCAAAGGCGGCAGGCAGGTGAGCGTTTGCAGAACTGCCTTTGATTTCTCCAAGCTGAATACCAGTAAATTTGCCGTCATACCACTGAAGAAAGTTTATCCCAAAGGGTGCAATGCTTTCCACTTTAAGCAACCTTTCTTCAATTTCAATGTCGTAGCCTTTTTTCCACCGGGAAAGTGCCCGGTAAAGCAACATAAGCCGTCTAACGTTTTCGATGTGGTGTTCCCAGGCCGACAGTGGTTCAAACCATGCTTCCCCATAAGCGGGTGGGTCATATAAACTTTCCGGCACCATAGAAAGCCCGAGAAGGCCGCACTCCCCGGCAAAGCGGTTCACGTCTTCCAGGTTTTTGAGGTTGGCAAAGCGTGTTGCCAACCCTTTTACCTCTGGCGGTTCAATCCGGCGGCTGGAAATATCCGCGAGAACAACCAATTCATACTGTCGGATTGAGTCAATATCAAAGTATATTCGCTCCTTCTTTGAGAAGCGGTATGTTGCCGGCCTAATCACTTTTCCAGGGAGTCTGTCCCCGACAATGGCAAGAGAAGATTTTTTCACCGAATCCCTCCAGCGTTACGATGCGTTACGATATAAAACCCAGGTAATTTTGACTATATCATAACGCATGTATAAGATATATGTCAAGGAGGGGATTTTCCATGTTCATGCTGACGAAAATCCGGCTGGAAAAAGGTTTATCGAAAGCGCAGCTGGCTTACAAAGCAAAAATCCATCCCACGGTCATTAGCCGTATCGAATCCGGGAAGCAAGAATGCTTCCCCGGCTGGCGGAAACGGTTAGCTGAGGCCCTGGGTGTGCCCGAGGAAATTCTCTTCGAGGTGGTTGACGATGAGAACAGCGGAAGAACTGCGTAACGATGCGTTGCAAACTTTGCGGGAAACAATAACAGCCGGGGAAGTTGCAGGAATTATTGGGGTGAGCGAATGGACCGTCTACGACCTGGCCCGGCGGCGGGTGATTCCTCATATTCGCGTGGGGCGGCGGGTGCTGTTTCGGCGGAGTAGCATTTTAGCCTGGCTGGAGGCCCAAGAGCAGGCCAGCATGCAGCGGGAGCCGGAGCTGGACCAGGGGAAAATCCGGCGGTTGAAATAAAAAATCCCGCCGGCGACGGGAAGCAAGGAGTTGTCGCTATGAAAATTGTACCGCATCCGGTTGTTTTTCTCAATAAAGCTGAATCAGATGACCGCGAACGAGCAAAAGAAGAGTTGAAAGTAATAATCTCATCGGAACCAGGTAGCATTTTAAACTTATACACATTCTGGTATCGTCAAACACGCTTATCTTCAATCCGCGCGGCCCTGGAAGAATTTTTCCAGGGGGTGGCAACAGGTGAGAATTAACGAATTTCTTAGCTTGCTTAATAACGTTAAGAAATCCGGCAGTGGCTGGACAGCCCGTTGCCCTGCGCATGATGACGAACATAATAGTTTAAGCGTTTCTGAAAAAGATGGAAAAATTTTATTGCATTGCTTCGCCGGGTGCGATATTAGAGCGATAGTCCAGGCGCTGGGGCTGGAGATGAAAGATTTGTTCTTGAATTCAGCACCGTACCGGGGCGGCCCGGCCAGGGGCGGCGGTGGCATCACTATCGAATCCCTGGCGGCGGACAAGAGGTTGCCGGTGGACTTTCTTCGATCCCTGGGTGTAGTGCAAGACAGCCGGTTCGTCAAAATCACGTATTTACTCGAAGATGGTTCCCCGGCCCCACGGCAGCGAATTCGGACCGCACTGCGGGCGAAAGACGGCAGCAAGTGGACGAAGGGTGACGGGAAGCCGGTCCCCTATGGGCTGTGGCGGTTGGCCGAGGCCCGGGAGGCTGGTTATCTGGTGCTAGTGGAGGGGGAATCCGACTGCTGGACCCTCTGGTATCACGGGTTTCCGGCCCTGGGTATTCCGGGGGCTGACATGACCGAAAAGCTCAAGCTGGAACACGTCAAGGATATTCCCCGGCTTTATGTTGTACGTGAGCCAGACAAAGGCGGAGACACCTTTGCGGCAGGCATTGCAAAGCGCCTGGCCGGGTGGAAGACCTGGCAGGGTGAAGCGTATGAAGTACGTCTAATCGGGGCAAAGGACCCGAATGACTTGCATAAGCAGAACCCGGACGAGTTAAAAGCGAAGTTTCAAGCAGCTCTGGACGCGGCGGAACCCCTGCAGCTGCCCGCCCCCGTACCTGAAGCGAACAAAAAAACGGACGAGCAGCCGTCCGGTGAACATTTAACTGACCTGGGCAACGCCCGGCGGCTGGTGGCCCGGCACGGCCAGGATCTGCGCTTTTGTCACCCCTGGGGAAAATGGTTAGTTTGGACCGGCAAGCGGTGGAAAATAGACAACACTGGGGCAGTACTGCGGCTGGCGAAAGAAACAGTCAGAAGTATTTATGCCGAAGCAGCTGCAGAACCGGACGACAAGCAGCGTCAAAGAATCGTAGATCATGCTGTGCGATCCGAATCAGCGGCACGAATCCGGGCGATGGTGGCCCTGGCCGAAAGTGAACCGGGTATACCTGTCCTGCCGGCGGAGCTCGACCGGGACCCATGGCTGTTGAACGTCAAAAATGGGACTATCGATCTGCGGACCGGGGAGCTGCGGCCCCACCGGCGGGAGGATTTGATAACGAAGATCGCTCCGGTTGAGTATAATCCGGCAGCGGAGTGTCCCCGGTGGAAGCAGTTTCTTAACGAAATCATGGACGGGAATCAGAGTTTGATTAACTTTTTACAACGGGCAGCGGGCATGAGCTTGACCGGGGACACTTCGGAGCATGTTTTATTCATCTGCCATGGCAGCGGGCGCAACGGCAAAAGCACTTTCTTAAATACCCTGCTCGCACTCCTGGGCGATTACGGCATGACTGCAGCCCCAGATTTGCTCATAGCGAAGCAGAATGACCGCCACCCAACAGAATTAGCCGATCTGTTCGGCAAGCGGCTGGTGGTATCAATCGAAAGCGAGGAGGGGCGGCGGCTGGCAGAGTCACTTGTCAAACAACTGACGGGCGGCGACAAGATCAAAGCCCGGCGGATGCGCGAAGATTTCTGGGAATTCTCGCCGAGCCACAAGCTGTGGCTGGCGACAAATCACAAGCCCCGGGTGCGCGGGACGGATATAGCGATATGGTCACGGTTGAAACTAATACCATTCGCTGTTACTTTCCCCGAGGACAAGCAAGATAAACAGTTAGCTAAGAAGCTGCTGGCCGAGCTGCCGGGGATTTTGCGCTGGGCGGTAGAAGGATGCCTGACCTGGCAGCGGGACGGCTTGAGGGTGCCGGAAGAAGTAAAAGCAGCTACTGAAAGCTATCGACAAGAGCAGGACGTGCTGGCCGCATTTCTTAATGAATGCTGCATAATCAATCCACTGGCTAAAGTGGCCGCGAGAAACTTATATAAAGCTTACGTCAACTGGTGCGAGGAAAACGGAGAACATCCGCTTGCGCAGCGGAATTTCGGAATGCGGTTAGCAGAACGGGGGTTTGAATCTCAACGGGGCACTGCGGGCAAATACTTTTGGAAAAATTTAGGACTAAGGAGTGAAGTAAGTGAACCAAGTGAACCAAAATCCCGGTTGAACAGAAATTCTTATATATAGTTTTCGGTTAACCGGAAAATTGGTTCACTTACTTCACTTACTTCACTAAGCAAAAAAATCCAGTAATATCAAAGCTTGAGAAGCACTTTGGCTCTTGTCCAATTACCACGATTTTCCTGCAAATTGGTCTGACCACTACTAAACAATCGGTTTATACGGGAAATTGGTCCACTTACTTCACCTTACTCCACTTTGAAAATTAGGGAGGAACCAACATGGGCAGATTCAACAGTAAACCGAGCCTGACTTACCGCAATGCATTTGATGCTCTTACGGCCCTGGTGGAGGCTGAAGGCACGGATGCGGCGCTAAGAGCGTATGCGGAAGTCACCTGGGAAGCTTACCAGAAGCAATACGCTGAAAAGTTTGGCTTAAAGTTAAGCTCGGGCAGGACATGCCTGGCCCGGCTGCTGGGGAAGCGGTGCAACCCTGACAGTGACCGTTGTGGTATTCCCTGCCATCCACCAGGCGTGGATCATGCTTCGCTGTGGCTGAAAGACGGAAAACCGTACTCTTACGTTTATCAACCCTATGGCCTTTCTATGCAGGCCCTGCGCGAACTGGTGGCGATGTGCGAACGGTATGGCCTGGAGTGCAGCATTGATACCTGGCCGTCCTGGCATTTCCCGGGAGCTGTTCTGACCGTGGAGATTAAGCGGAAAGAGGGCTAAGTACAATGAAGCGGCGATCGAAAAAAGTTACCTACCTCAAGGATATTTCAAACACCCCACTTGACTACCTGCACCTTCGCCACGAGCGGGAACGGGCGATTTATCTGGCCGCATACTGGCTGGGCGTGGCGGACGGGATTAACATTGTCATGAAGTCAATTCGACACTTCGCGGAACTGCGGAAAATGCCGGGACATCCTTCCCCCGGCTACTGGTGGCTGGCCCTGATACTGGGCCTGGGAGAAGATGGGTCGGACTTCCTGCGCTGGTTGGATAAGCGGATGCTGAGTTGAAAACTGCCCGGGCCCCCGGAACCGTGGCGGGAAGCCTTGCGGCGGTGGAAGGCCATCCTACGGGTACGGAAGGGGGGTGGTTTTATGGGCCGGTGGCACCGGCTTCAGATTCTCGTTACTAAAGAACAATTGCGGTGGTTAAAGGCGGAATCGTACACCCGGAGCAAGTCAATCGGTGAGATAATCCGCGAGCTGCTGGCCGAGGCCATCAAAGACCGGGAGGCGGGAAGGCGGTGATTCGCGTGGATGACGTTGCCCGGCTGCTAGCCCAGGACAACCGGGAAAAGAGACAAGCGCGGGGCGGCCAGTCCGTGGGCAAAAAATCCCCCCGGGTGGTGCTGATGCCGTCCGTGCTGGAAGAGCGGAGAGGCCCGCCCTGGTGGCAGGTAGCCCCGCCCCTGGTGCGGGTGGACATCGCAACCGGCCGGGTGCTGGTCTACAGGTGGCCGGTGACGGAGGGCTGGGAGGTGGCAAAGTGACCAACTACAGGCGGGGGTATGTAGCGGAGCGTAAGGCCGTGAAGGTGCTGGAGGCAGCCGGCTATGTGGTGGCCCGGACGGCGGGCAGCCACAGCCCTTTCGACGTGGTGGCCGTCGGCCCCGGCGGGGTACGGCTGATTCAGGTTAAGCGGGTAAAATTCGGCCGAATCCGGGTGACGGTGGAAGCGGCCCTAGAGGAATTGCGACAGGTGCCCAAACTGCCCGGTGTTTCCCGGGAGATATGGGTTTGGGTCGATGGTGATGGCTGGGTAGTGCAAGAGGCCGTATGAACAAAGGAGGCTTGAAATTGTCCACTCTCCCCGCTTACATCCGGCGTTTTTGCAAGGACGTACTGCGTCAATACCCGCTTTTCAAGCAGGAGCTGGCTGCACTCGAAGAAGAGAAAAAAGCCGCGGCCGAATCCTTCCCCGTAGCCACGTGGCGGGAGGCGGCCGGCAGACAGGCCATCGGTGACCCCACCAGCAGGCAGGCTTTCCGGCTGTTGCGGCTGGAAGAGCGGTGGCGGCAGGTGCGTTTCTACGTCCAGGCCGTGGAGGACCTGCTTGCCTACCTGGAGGAAGAAAAGCGGCGGCTGGTGGAAATGCACTTCTTCGACAGTTACCCTCCCTGGCGGGTGGCCCAGGAGCTGGGGGTGAGCGAATCAAGTTTTTTCCGGTACGAGAAAGAAATCCTCACCCTGCTGGCCCATAGGTTGGGGCTGTAAATGGAAAGGGGGTGAAGAACATGGACCTGGCGAAGCAGGTTGCAGCGTTTGCCAACAAACTGCGCTTCGGTATCACCGAAGACGAAACTACCAGTAAAGCTACCGGCAAAAAACAGAGTATTGCTGAAGTTATTGCGGCGTATGCAAACAAGTACAGGCAAGCAAAACAAAATAGGAGGGGATAACCATGTTTGGTAAAATGGGATTAACCGAGCTGGTTGAAGCATTTCAGAAAAAGAATAGCGAAAGACGCAACAAGATTAAAAACAGAATTGCCGGCCTTGAGGCCGAGGCCGCGCAAATTACCGCTAAAATCGAGGCAACCACAAAGCAGCTGGTGGATTGCGAACTAGCGGAAGATGACACAGGCCAGGCTAAATGCCAGAAGCAAATCCGCGAACTGCAGCTTGAGCTGGACAGAGTGCAGGGGCTTGCCCAGGCTTACCGGGCGGAGCTTCAAAAAGCAGGCTACGACAAAAAGGACCTGGAAGCTATCAGGACTGCCGCACAAAAGGAGCGCGAGACCCGGTTCAGGAAGTTTGAAGAGCTAAGGGCCGAGAGGGAGAATGTACGGCAGCAAATTAAGCAGCTGGAAAGCAAACTTGAACAGCTTAACCGGGAAATCGACGCGGCCAAAACCAAAAAAGAGGCGCGGGTGTTGATGGCCATAGCAACGTTCATTGACCCGCGAATTGAAAAACTTCCTAGATATGAACACGAACGATTCCTAGATTACTGGATCGAGGGACAAGACGAAGCCATGGAACAAATTCTGGCCCAGCATGCGAGGCCCGAGGAACCGGAGCGGCGAATTACTTACCTGAATCAACCGGAGATGACATAGAGGCGGCCGGGGAAGAACCCGATGGACAGGTACAAAAACCTGTCCCCCAAAGGGAGGGGTGTAACGTCCCTCCCTGCCAGGCGGCAAAGGGGTGTCAGCGTTATGATGACACCCCGGCACTAGTGTTGAATACTAGTGTTTTGGCTGGGTCCTTCCGGGAGGGCGGCGGGTGGAGGGTCTTGCGAGCCCCGGAATCCGGCCAGGTGAGAATTTTTCTCATTAGGGTTTTCTTTCCAGTCCGGAACCAATCCTGGCTTTCGGGTACGAAGTTTGCAAAGCAAGTTTCACTCCAACAGCCTGGACGTAACCAGGCCCGCATATCCCGGAAGTAACGGCCATTTCCCTGCCCTTCGCTACGCTGGCATGGCTGTTTCTCTCGAACAAGCCACATCGAAGGCGGCGGGAGGCAGGGGTGCCCGCCAATCCCGGATGAAATGCGGCCTGGAGGGTGCTGAAGGCCCCATTTGGGATACTTCCAGGCGGGAGGACGACGAAAAACATCGAGTTGGCCCTAAAGGGATGGTTGTAACAACTCCCCCGCCAGGCGGTGTGGGTACGAAATTCGGTGGTGGTAATGTTTCCACCACCGAAACACACCCCGTGGAAATGTTGCCGCAAGGTGACGAAATTCGTCGAGTTGGCCGAGCTGTAATACGCACAACGAAGCTGGGAGGATTACAATGGGGTACTAGTGTTGAACACTAGTGTTTTTGTTTTCGAAGCCCTTTCTGCTGGCGCGTGCTCCCATCATCCATTTTGGGAGCAGCAAGGCCCGGAGGCCGCATGGCTGTAAGCGAAACTGGCTTTTCGCTTTGGGAGCATTTTGGGAGCAGATTGGGAGCAAACACCCTAAAACGAGGCCAAAACACACCCATTTATTCCCTGGTAGCTTCTAACAACACCAGTCAAATCAAGCCTTTACAAACTTCGCTAAACTATACAAAGGGCTTTTAGCGGTTTCCTAAACCGCGTGTCGGGGGTTCGAGTCCCTCCGGGCGCACCAGAAAAAGCCAGGCCCCGCAAGGATTTGCGGGGCTTCAGATTGTTGACAAACTTCTTATGTGCCCTGGTTTTAAAGGAGGAGCGACCTGGAGTGAGCGCTGCCGGGCCAGGCCCGGGCGACGGGATGAGGCGGGGCCGCGGACAGGAAGTCCGCGGAGGCCACCTGAACACAGGAGGTGTGAATGTGGCCGGTACCCGCCGAAGACCGGAACCGGGGCCTTTTGGCCCGGCAAGCGATACGACCCGGGAGCGACGACTAAAACCAGGGCAATCTCCGGGGGCACTTTATCGACAGCCTGAAGCCCCGCAAGGATTTGCGGGGCCTGCTATTTATGGCTTTCTGTCCTGCGTGCTTTGGGGAATTTTACTGTTTTTTTACCAGGTGTCCTTCCACTCCCCAGGGTGCCGCAGCCGTAACCTGAACCTGCACCAGGGAGCCCTTCAGTTCCTCAGCGGCAGCCGGGAACCGCACCCTCACGTAATGTTCCGATAATCCTTCCCCCGGGTTTTCCACCTTTTCCACCAGCACCTGCAACTGTTTGCCCACCAGCTGCCGGTGAAAGCGCAGGGAAAGTTTTTCGTCAAGGACACGCAGTTCCCGGACCCTTCTTTTTTTAATATCGGGGGCTACCTGTTCGGGGAAACTGAAGGCCTCCGTTCCTGGTCGTGGTGAGTAGGGAAACACATGCAGGTGGCTTAAAGCCAGCTCCTCAACCAGGTCCATGGTCTGCCGGTGATCATCTTCCGTTTCCCCGGGAAAGCCCACGATTAAATCCGTCCAGATGGAAAGGTCCGGGATTAATTCCCTTGCCTTTTGCACCAGACGGGCAAAGTCCCCGCTCCTGTACCTGCGCCCCATTTTCTGGAGGATACGGTCTGAACCGCTCTGGAGGGGCAGGTACAAAAACGGGCAGACTTTGCGGGAACGGGCTATGGTTTGTAAAAACTCCGGGTGCAAATCCATAGGTTCGATATAGCTCAGGCGCAGGCGGAACGGATAGGGGAGAGCGTCCAGTTCCCTTATGAGGCGGGCCAGGTTCCATCCGGGCAGATCCTTACCATACGCCCCCAGGTGGGTGCCGGCCAGGACTATCTCCCGGTAACCCATGTTTGCAAAATGTTCCAACCGGGCAATTACCTTTTCCGGTGCCAGGCTTCTGGGTAACCCGCGGGCTTTCCGGACAATACAATAGGTGCAGGCCTCGTCGCAACCCTCCTGGATTTTAATGACGGGGCGGGTGCGGCCGTAGTTGCCGGTCAGGGGGAAATCCTCAAAACTTTCACCCGGCTCATGTTCCGTAATGATTATCTTTTGCTCCCGCTGGCACCGGGCAAGCTCACGGGCTATAATGGCCGGCAGTCGGGTTCTACCGGTGGTGCCGATGATAATATCCACAAAAGGAAGTTTTTCCTTTATTTCCTCCCAGTACACCTGCGGGTAGCATCCGGCCAGAACCACCAGAGCCCGGGGATTCTCTTTTTTAGCCTGGCTGGCCAGCCGTCGGGCTTCGGCTGCCGCGGACCGGGTTACCACGCAGCTGTTGATAATATAAACATCGGCTGCTTTTTGCGCCGGGAAAAAACCCGCTTCCTGCATGGCCAGCTCCAGAGCCCGCCCTTCCTGCTGGTTGACCGGGCAGCCAAGGGTTTTAACCTTGAAGGTATAGGACAATGACGTTCCCTCCGCCATCGGACATTTGCTCCGTTACAGGACCCTTAAAATTATACCACATTGTCTGCTTTTCCTAATCTGGTTTGTCATCCGGTTTCACCGGGCGGGTTTCCGTTTGCCGCTTCCGGGGACTTCCGCGCCCGTGCGGGACGGATTGGCTGCGTCGAACCGGGTTTAGCGGAAACGCGGGTTGTCAAGGGTAGGGCTGCTATGTTAAAATAACTCTGCCGGTAAGAAGCATTCCGGGTATTCCGGTGGGGGGGATGGTTGACGGATCATCGCCGCTACATGCTGGAGGCTCTGGCCGAGGCGCAAAAAGCCTATGAAATGGGCGAAGTGCCCATCGGGGCGGTAGTGGTGCTGGGAGATAAAATCATAGGCCGGGGACACAACCTCCGGGAGACCCTTAAAGACAGTACCGCTCATGCGGAGATTCTGGCCATGCGGGAAGCAGCCCGTTGTCTGGGGGACTGGCGCCTGGTGGATACCGTCCTGTACAGTACCATTGAGCCCTGTCCCATGTGTGCCGGTGCCATGGTGCAGTTCCGGGTGCGAATGCTGGTTTACGGGGCCAGGGACCCGAAGGCGGGAGCGGTGGATTCCGTTATGGATATAGTGAGGGAGCCCCGGTTCAACCACCGGTTGGAAGTTGTTTCCGGTGTACTGGCCGATGAATGTGCGGCCATTATCCAGAGGTTCTTTCGTGAGTTAAGGCAAAAAGACAGGTAAAAGGAAGGATTATAACGGAGAGATGGCCGAGTGGTTTAAGGCGCTCGACTCGAAATCGAGTAGGCTGCCAAAAGCGGCCTCGTGGGTTCGAATCCCACTCTCTCCGCCATTTTATGCCATGGGAACTGCTAGAAATGCACGAATCGAGTTAAGCTAGCGAAGCCCAATGAGTTAACTCGACTCGCTACTGCCTCCCCAGTTGAAGGGAGGCATGCTTTTTATGGCAGAGAGAAAAGTAGTGAAGTTCCTTGGGGAGGTGCCTGCCACTTGGGAGAGAAGCAAAGAATATTGCTCTCCTACTTGCAAGCACTCGGCCAAAAGCCACCGCTACCGGGTGAGGCAAAAGCTGAAGCTTTTAAAAAACGCCTCTACTTGAGCAGGGTTTTAGCCATAGAAAAGCTAAATCTTGCTTCGCCAAGGCATACTATGTAAGGGCTGAAATACGTCTTGGGAGGGAAGAACATGGCCCGCTTTATTGTTTACCTCGAACCCGCCGAAGAAGGAGGCTATATTGCTTCTGTACCGGCACTGCCGGGTTGCGTCACCCAGGGGGAAACGAGGGAAGAAGCCCTGGCAATGGCTGAGGACGCCATAAGAGGGTACATCGAGAGCCTGAAAAAACATGGAGAGCCGCTACCCTTTGGCTTTGAGAAAGCGGAAGTAGAGACTATTACAGTGGACGTGGCCTAAATTAAATATGAGGAAGTTACCTGTTCTTAAAGCGAGGGAAGTCATTGCTGCCCTGCAGAAAGTTGGCTTTGAAGTTGACCATGTGACCGGGAGCCATTATATTCTCCGCCACCCAGACGGCAGAAGGGCTATCGTCCCTTTTCACGGTAACAGGGACATAAAGCAGGGAGTTTTGAGGTCTATCTTAAGGCAGGCTGGACTAACCGTTGACGAGTTTAAAAACCTTCTTGCTTGAACAGTATTTTGCGAAAGCATAGAGAAGAAAGACATAGTGAAGAAAGATACTTAACTCGATTCCGCGAAGTGAAATTTTTTGAAAAACCGAATCGAGCTAAACTAGTGGGAGGCAGTAAACGAGAAGTTCAGACATAGTGCGGGTTTGAGGGATTTGAATCTGTTTGCTCGACTCGAAATCGAGTAGGCGGGCCAAAACCTGCCTCGTGGGTTCGAATTCCACTCTCTCCGCCATTTTTTCGTCCTGATGTGTCGGACCAAGTGATTTGACCTGGTTTCGCTGCTGCCTCCCTGTTAAAGGGAGGCGTTTTTTTAGATAGACGGGGTGTCCCGACCCCGCTTACGAACTTCCCGGGAGGATAAAGCAGGCAGCGGGTGATTGGCCAGCGGCCGGTGGAGGTGGAAGAATGGATATTGTGGCGATAATTGCCGAAAATAAGATCCGGGAAGCCATGGAAAGGGGAGAGTTTGACAACCTGCCCGGCAGGGGCAGGCCCCTGCAGCTGGACGATCTGTCCGGGGTTCCCGAGGAGCTCCGGGCCTCCTACCTTATTTTAAAAAATGCCGGTGTACTGCCCCCGGAACTCGAGCTGCACAGGGAGATCATGTCCCTGAAACAGCTGGTTGATCTTTGTTACCAGGAAGAAGAAAAACAGCAACTGACCAGAAAATTAAACGAAAAAATATTGCGGTTCAACCTGCTCATGGAAAGAAGGGGCACGAATGCCGCTGTAAGATATTACAGGGAAAAAATTTATAGAAAGCTGGGAAGGGGATTTTAGGGAATAAATTGCCCATATCGAAGAAGGTATTTGTCGAAGCACCCCGAATTATGATTTGGGGTGATTAACATTTTATGCAACGCTGCCTTGCTCCAACTAAATATGTACGGGATGAACTGGTGCTGGAGAGGTTGGGGGAGTTGTTGCCCCCGTCATTACGGCGGGTCTTGATTGCCGGTGGGAAAACCGCCCTGCAGGTTACCGGGGAGCGCCTCACGGCAGGGTTAAAAGAAGCCGGCAGGGAGATAGCCGGTTGTGTATGGTACGGGGGAGAGTGTTCCCCTGTTAATATCGAAAAGCTGGCTGCCGCCGTGCGGGATGCCGGGGCGGAGATGCTCATTGGCGTGGGCGGGGGTAAAGCCCTGGATACGGCCAAGAGTGCAGCCTGGGTCGCCGGTGTACCGGTGGTGACCGTTCCCACTATAGCTGCCACCTGCGCGGCTTTTACCGGTATTTCTATTGTCTATAACGAGCAGGGTGTTTTTCAGGAGATATCCCGGCAGGCCCGCATGCCGGAGATGGTACTGGTGGATCTGGCTACCATTGCCCGGGCCCCGGCCGTATTTTTGATTGCCGGCATCGGGGATACCCTGGCCAAATGGTATGAGCTTGAAGCAACCGCCCGGAACCGTGGTGATTCCGCCGTAATTCGCAGTGCCCTGCAGCTGGCGGCGGTGGCCCGGGAAATACTGGTCCTGCATGGTGAAGCCGCCCTGGAGGCGGCCAGGTTCCAGGAGGTTAACGTACCCCTGGCTGAAGTGGTTGATGCCATAATCATGGTCAGCGGCCTGGTCAGCGGTTTGGGGGGCGATGAGTGCCGCACGGCGGGCGCCCACGCGGTTTACTCCGGCCTTACCTGCCTCCCGGAAACCCACGGGCGCTGCCATGGGGAAACCGTGGCCTTTGGCATTCTGGTTCAGTTGATGATGGAAAATAATTTTGCTGAAGCAGAGAAACTGATCGGTTATTACCGGAAGCTGGGTTTACCTGTAACCTTTGCTGATCTGGGGCTTGAACATGTTACATCTCAGCAACTGCATACGGTAGCGGCCGGCGCCCTGGCGACGGAAGATATTCAAAACCTGCCCTTTACCGTTGATGAAAATATGCTGGTACAGGCCCTGCTGGCTGCTGATGAGTTGGGACGAAAGAGTGGTGGGACAAGCATATGAAACCCGAGCTGCTGGCCGCCCGGCGGACCGCCGCCGTGCAGGCCTTTCCAGAGACAATCCCGGATCTCCCCCTGGAAGAGCTCCGGGCTCGCCTGGGCCGGGAACGGGTGTACAAGCTTTCTTTCAATGAAAACCCTTATGGCCCCTCTCCCGCGGCAGTAAGGGCCGTGCAGGAGGCGGCTGCGTCCATGCACCGTTATCCCGATTCTTACGGCCGCGCTCTATGCCAGGAACTGGCAGATTTTTACCGCCTGTCACCGGAGCAGATTCTCCTGGCCAACGGTGCCGATGAAATAATCAACCTGGTAGCCCTGGCCTTCCTTGATCCGGGGGATGAAGTAATAATTCCTTCTCCCACTTTTGGTTCCTATGCTGCGGCTGCTCACCTGGCCGGCGCTGTGCCGGTTACCGTTCCCTTAAACGACTACCACATTGACCTGGAAAAGGTAGCGGCGGCTGTTACAGAAAAAACAAAACTGATTTTTATCTGCAACCCCAACAACCCTACCGGTACGGCTTTCCCCGCGTCCGAGCTTTTACCGTTTTTGCGGCGGCTGCCGGAGCGGGTGCTGGTGGCGGTGGATGAGGCCTATAACGAGTATACCGACGACCCGGCAGGTTATACCGCCATACCTTTCCTTGGTGCTGAGCCCCGCCTGCTGGTGATGCGCACCTTTTCCAAAATATACGGCCTGGCAGCGGCCCGGGTGGGTTATTTGCTTGCCGATGCCGGCCTCGTGGCCCGGGTACACCGGGTCCGTCCACCCTTTAATGCAGGCGTTCTGGGGCAGGCAGCCGCCCTGGCTGCCTTTCGCGACCGTACGTATGTAGAAACCATGCGCAGGTACAACAGGGAACAGCGGCAGTGGCTAACTGAACAGTTATCAGCCTGCGGCTGGAAGGTTGTTCCCAGCCAGTCCAACTTCCTGCTGGTAGATACGGGAGAGGATGGCAGGGGCGTATTTGATTACCTGGTGGAACGGGGAATTATAGTCCGTCCCGGCCATGGATTTAACCTGCCCACCTGTTTGCGCATTACTGTGGGCCGGCCGGAAGAAAACAGGGCTCTGGTGGAAGCCCTGATGGCTAAAAATTCCAGGAGAAGTTAATTACCTGTTTAAAGGAAAAAAGTTTTTTTTGTCGAACAGTTTATTGCGCTAAAATATTAAAACTTTATATGGGAGGGAGAATTAAGGTGAACAAACTGGGCAAGCTGGCGGTTTTATCCCTGATCCTTATTCTGACCCTCATTGCAGCCGGCTGTGGGGGACAGGAAACCGGTCAACAACAGGCGGGTATCGGTCAGGAGCAAAAGCTGGAGAAAGTACGCCTGACCCTGCCTACCTGGCCGGGGTACGGCCCGTTGTTTTTAGCCCGTGACAAGGGCTTTTTCAAGGAGGAAGGTCTGGAGGTGGAGATTTCCGTTATTCAGGGCCTGGCCGAGCGAAAGGCAGCCCTGAAGGGCAACAAGGTGGATGGAGTTGCGACCACCCTGGATATTGAGTCCACCCTGGAAGCGGAAGGAGTACCGCTGACAATTGTCTGGGCACTGGACGACTCCTATGGCGGCGACGGTATAGTGGCCAGGAAGGATATAAAGTCGGTGGCCGACCTGAAAGGTAAAACCGTGGCCCTGGATGTGGGTACCACCAGTCACTTCTTCCTGCTGAACTGCCTGGAAAAAGCCGGCTTGAGCGAGGACGACATTGTAATGGTGCAGTCCGGCAGTGCCGGGGATGCCGGGCAGGCCTTCGTTGCCGGGAAAGTGGATGCGGCGGTGACCTGGGAACCCTGGCTGTCCAGGGGAATTGAAGATGGCAAGGGCAATCTGATCATAACCTCCAGGGAAACGCCGGGTTTGATTGTTGACGCGGTAGCATTCCGCAGGGATTTTGCCGAAAGCCACCCCCGGGAGATGCAGGCCCTGGTGAATGGCCTGGCCAAGGCTATGGAATTCTTTGCCCAGAACCAGAAAGAAGCCGTAGAAATCATGGCCAGGGCGATGGATATGGACCCGGAGACTTTTATGGATGGCATCCGCCTGTACAGCCTGGAGGATAACCTCAAGTTTTTCGATGGCGGAATCCAGAATACCTTGCAGAAAGCAGTGGACTTCTATTATGATAAGAAGGTGATCAACAACAAGCCCGATGTCAATAAAATGATTGATGGCAGCTACTTAAAAAATGTTACTAAATAACTGATCAGCTTAATATCCGGCGCCTTTTTGCGCCAGTATAACGAGGTTCGACAATGTTATTGCGGCAGGAAATTAACAAATCTTTATACGGCACCCTGGGGGCCGCACATTTTGCCCTTCTGTTTGCTATCTGGTCCCTGCTGGCCTACGGGCAACTGGTGCCGGCATCTTTACTGCCGACCCCCGGTGAAGTGGCCCGGACGGCGGTAGAGATGATCCGGGATGGCTCACTCTTTGAACATGCCCTGGTCAGCACCTTTCGCGTTACCTCCGGCTTCCTGCTCTCAGCCATGATTGCGGTTCCCCTGGGTATGCTCATGGGCACCTGGAAGTGGGCCCTGGGATTTTTTGAGCCCATGTTTGGCTTTATCCGCTATATGCCTGCTTCGGCTTTTATCCCCCTGTTTATCCTGTGGTTGGGCCTTGGTGAGCCGGAAAAGATCATGGTTATTTTCTGGGGGACCTTTTTTCAGCAGGTGCTCATGATCATGGATGTGACCAAAAACGTGCCCCTTGAGCTCATTGAAGTGAGCTATACCCTGGGGGCCAGGGGGCTTTCCGTTTTCAGCCGGGTAATTATTCCCGCTTCCCTGCCGGGAATTGTAGATACCCTGCGCATTACCTTCGGCTGGGCCTGGACCTACCTGGTGGTGGCTGAGATTGTGGGGGCAAGTTCCGGCCTGGGGTATGCCATTATGCATGCGGCCAGGTTTGGCCACACGGGAAAGATATTTGTCTGCATCTTGACCATCGGCCTCCTGGGCATGATTACCGACTTAATCTTTAAGTTTATCTACAATACTTTGTTTGCCTACCAGCGGCGGGGGACGTAGAAGTGTTGCCTAAAAACGTGAAGTTAAGTATTCAGGGAGTATCCAAAACCTTTAACGGCGGCCGCAGCAGTGTGGAGGCCCTTAAGGCCACCAGCTTTGATGTGCGGGAAGGGGAATTTGTGACCATTCTCGGTCCATCGGGGTGCGGTAAATCCACCATCCTGCGAATTGTAGCCGGGTTAACCGAGCCCACTGCCGGGAAGGTGCTGCTGGACGGCCGGGAAATTAAGGGAGCCGGGCCGGACCGGGGGATGGTTTTTCAATCCTATACCCTTTTCCCCTGGTTGACGGTGCGGCGCAACATCGAATTCGGCCTGGAGTTGCGTGGTGTACCGGCGGCAGATCGTCATGCCATTTCCGAGCATTACACTGAACTGATCGGGTTGAAGGGGTTTGAAGAAGCTTACCCGGTAAGCCTTTCCGGGGGGATGAAACAGCGGGTGGCTATCGCCCGCGCCCTGGCCAACGATCCCGAGATATTGCTTATGGACGAGCCCTTTGGCGCCCTGGATGCCCAGACCAGGTTAATCATGCAGGAGATCCTGCTGAAAGTGTGGGAGGAATCCCGGAAGACCATTCTGTTTGTAACCCATGATGTGGAAGAAGCGGTTTTTTTGAGCGATACGGTGCACATAATGACTGCACGCCCCGGGCAGATTAAAGAAACGGTGCAGATTCCCCTGCCCCGGCCCCGTACTTACGAGATGAAAGATGATCCCGAATTCTGGCACCTGAAAAAATATTTACTGGATCTCATCCGGACGGAAAGCCTGAAAGCGGTCTGATGTGGGTGAAGCGCCTTACGCAAAAAAGGCGCTGCCGGTGAAAAGTCCTGTAAAGGGGGTGTCAGGATGCCCGTAATAATGGTTCACGGCCCGAAGATGAACAAGGAGCAGAAAGCGGAACTGGTTAAGTCTTTTACCGAGGCGGCCAGCAAAATCATGAATATCCCCACCCAGGCGTTTACAATTCTTATTCAGGAAACGGAACGTGAAAACGTGGGCGTGGGGGGAGTCCTGCTGGTAGACAGAGATAAATAGGGGTGCTTAAACTGATAACCCCGGGTATAATGCCCGGGTGGGGTAGAGTGTTAACAAACTCCCTATGGGCCCTGGTTTTAAAGGAGGAGCGACCTGGAGTGAGCGCTGCCGGGCCAGGCCACGGTGACGGGATGAGGCGGGGCCGCGGACCGGATGTCCGCGGAGGCCACCTGAACACAGGAGGTGTGAATGTGGCCGGTACCCGCCGAAGACCGGAGCCGGGGCCTTTCGGCCCGGCCAGCGATACGACCGGGAGCGACGACTAAAACCAGGGCACACCCTGGTGGCACTTTATCGGCAGTCTGATCCGGGCATAATGCCCGGGTTTTTTGCATCCCGATGGTGCTTGCCAAATGCCGCCTGCCTTTATAAAATATTTAAGGGGGAGAAAAGTAAATGCTTCCTTGTGGGCATTTACCGTATACCTCCCTCTTGAGTTTTTGAAGCAAGATGGTTATAATATTTCCTGGGAGAAACAATATACCGGTTATTGTAGGCCACGGCCATGGTGTGGAGAGATGGCTGAGTGGTTGAAGGCGCTCGCCTGGAGAGCGAGTAGACGGGTGCAAAGCCTGTCTCGTGGGTTCGAATCCCACTCTCTCCGCCATTGTAACATGCGGTCCAGGACTTGACCTGAGTGGCCTGCGACCGGTGGAGGCATTGGCCGTGCTAGACGGGGAGGTAGCGGTGCCCTGAACCCGCAAGCCGCTGTAGCGGGGTCGAATTCCTGCCCGCGGGTGTGACTTGTGGGGTCTGGCCCCTGTAAGGGGTGACGACGGTTGGGTCTTGCGCGACGGAGACTTCTGAACCGTGTCAGGTCCTGGCGGAAGCAGCACTAAGGAAGCACCTCCGGGTGCCGCAAGGGTGCCTGACCCGAGCTACCTGCAGGGGTAACGCCCGGAAGTCATCATTCAACGGCAGGTGCACGGCCAATAAAGTTTCGTTACGAACTGCTTTAAAGGCAGTTCTTTATTTTTTGTTGCCGGGAAATTTAAAGAGGAAATTACTCACCGGTGACGAATTTGTGCTAAGGCATCTGGAGTAAAGCAAATTATCCTGCAGTTTAAATAATGGTGCACCAACAAATCCGCGGAGTTGAGATGCCATGTCATACCAGGCCCTGTACCGCAGGTGGCGCCCCGGCCGCTTTGAGGAAGTTGTTGGGCAAAAACACGTCACCACAACGCTGCAAAATGCCCTGCTTTCCGGGAGAGTTGCCCATGCCTACCTCTTCTGCGGTCCCCGGGGTACGGGCAAAACAACCACGGCTAAAATCCTGGCCAGAGCATTGAATTGTCCTGCCCGCCAGGGTCCCGAACCCTGCAATGAGTGTGCGGTGTGCCGGGAGATCAGCGCGGGCATTTCCATGGACGTGGTGGAGATAGATGCTGCCTCCCACCGGGGGATAGACGAGATCCGGGACCTGCGGGAAAAAGTAAGATACTCACCTGTCCAATCCGGTTACCGGGTTTATATTATTGACGAAGTGCATATGCTCACCAGTGAAGCTTTTAATGCTCTCCTGAAAACTTTGGAAGAGCCACCTGCCCATGTGGTTTTTGTGCTGGCCACCACTGAACCGCATAAGGTTCCTCTGACCATTCTTTCCCGCTGCCAGCGCTTTGACTTCCGTCCCATTGCCCTTGAAGATATGCTGGCCCGCCTCCGGAAGGTGGCTGACGGGTCAGGTTTTCAGGTGGAAGAAGAAGCCTTATATCTGATTGCCCGGGCTGCCGGCGGCAGCCTGCGGGACGCCCTGGGCATCCTGGATCAGGCAGCAGCTTATGGTAATATGGTTGTTACGGCAGAAAATGTCCACCGGATCATGGGCACCGTCCGGGACGATCTGCTGGATGAGGCTGCCCGCGCGCTGGCAGCCGGCCGGGCGGACCGCCTGTTGCACCTGGTAGCGGAAGTGGCGGCGGAAGGAAAGGACCTGCGCCTTTTTGTCCAGGAGCTGGCAGCGTACCTGCGCCGTCTCATGCTGGTCCAGATTTCACCCCACCGGGAACTGGCGTTGCTACCCGGAGAAAAGGAACGCTTGCTTGAACGGAGCAATGAATTCAGCCGGGAACATTTGCTGTATATCCTCCAGTTGCTCACCCGGGTGGAACAGGAAATGAAGTGGGCCAGCCAGCCCCGTATCCTGCTGGAGGTGGCCCTGGTGGAAGCCACCCGCCCCGGCGGGGCTGATTCCCTGAGCGCTTTAGCCTTGAGGCTGGAACAGCTGGAATCCCGGCTGGAACAGCTGGAGGCTGGTGGGCTGCAGAACCCGGCAGGAAAAAAAGAAAAGAAGGAAAAGATCCAGCTCCGGGGGGAAATAATGGATAAAAACGCCGTGCGTTCACGGGCCGGTGAAAAGGATGCCGCGGTAGAAAGGGACAGGGTGCGGGAAGTAAAAGAAAATCCCCCGGGAAAACCTGCATCCGGAAACGACGGCGAGGGAGTTTCCCTGGACAGGGTCAGGCAGTGCTGGCCGCAATTCCTCGACCTGGTGCGCAGCAAAAGTGTTCCTGTATACAATTACCTTTCCCATGGCTGGCCGGAACAGCTCGAGGAAAACTGCCTGACTGTAGCCTTTGAACCCGACGACATGTTTAAGGAGTTGCTGGAGGCAACGGCAAACCGCCGGGTGCTGGAAGAGGTTCTGTCTGCTCTGTTCCCGGGGACCTGGCGGGTGAATATAGTGTACGGCAAGGCTTCACCGGAGAAGAAGCAGGTGCTGGAGGTAGAGGAACGGCTTGATGCGGCGGCAGCCATCCAGCTGTTCGGGGGAGAGGAAATAGACGAAAAGTAAGCAGGCCGGTTGAATTGCGAAAAATGTAATGTAAAGGAGAGAGCAAATTATGATGGGCAATATGAACAAAATGCTCAAGCAGGTTCAGAAGATGCAGGCGGAAATGATGCGCCTGCAGGAGGAGCTGGGCAACCGGACCGTGGAAGCCACGGCCGGGGGAGGGGTTGTCAGGGCCGTGGTAAATGGCAAGCAGGAGCTGGTGGCCCTGGAAATAAAGCCGGAAGCAGTGGACCCGGAAGATGTGGAGATGTTGACGGAACTGGTCCTGACAGCCGTTAACAGCGCGCTCAACCAGTCCCGGGAAATGGTGACCAGGGAGATGGGCAAGCTGACCGGTGGGTTAAACCTGCCCGGCCTCTTTTAGGGGTGAAAACGGTGAGGTACCTTTCCGGCCCCGTAAACCGTCTGATTGAAGAACTCGCCAGGCTTCCCGGTATCGGGCCCAAAACGGCCCAGCGCCTGGCCTTTTATCTTTTGAACGCCCCGCCGGAAGTAGCCCATAACCTGGCCAGGGCCCTGGTTTCTGCCCGTGACAGTGTGCGTTACTGTTCAATTTGTGCCAATCTCACTGACCGGGAAATCTGCCAGATTTGTTCCGACCCGGAACGGGATCCCACGCTGGTCTGTGTGGTTCAGGAACCGCGGGATGTGGTGGCCATGGAAAAAACCCGGGGTTACCGGGGTCTTTATCACGTTCTAAGGGGGGCTATTTCCCCCCTGGCGGGGGTGGGCCCGGAAGACCTTACCATCAAGCAGCTCCTGGCCCGCCTGAATAAGGGAGTGATCAGGGAGGTAATTCTGGCCACCAATCCGGATGTAGAGGGGGATGCCACCGCCCTTTACCTGGCCCGGCTGATTAAACCCCTGGGCTTAAAGGTAACGCGTATTGCCCACGGTTTGCCCGTGGGCGCCCACCTGGAATATGCCGATGAGATGACCCTGGCCATGGCCCTGGAGGGCCGCCGGGAAATAACATAAATAAGGCATATTTTACCACCCCGCTCCATATACATGCCGTGGGACAGGATTGCTGGCGGGAGGAGTGGGGATAATGGAATTAAAGCTGATATTTTTAATATGTCTGGGGCTTTTAGGGTTATTTCTAATGGGTGGTGTTTTGTACCGGTTTTTTAAATTAAGCTTGAAGCTGGTATTGTGTATTCTTGTGGGGGGAATTTTGTTGTTACTGTTCAATACCTTTTTGGGCCAGTTGGGTCTAAAAATCGCAATTAACCCGGTGACTCTCCTCACTGCTGGATTGCTTCAGGTACCCGGTGTGCTTCTGTTAATTTTATTGCATTACTTTTTTGTGTGATTTTTTGCTATGATATATAAAATTATGCAATTATTAACTTGTGTTGACGTAGAATCCATTTTGCAATATACTAAGTAAGGATTGGGAAATGGCAAATGTAATAAAAAAAACCTTAAATTGAACATAAGTTAGTCAGGGACAGTAACCCCCCGCTGTCCCGGTTTTCATTCTTGTGATCTTTATAGTCTTTTTAGAAAGTAAATATAAGTTTTTAAATTTTTGACTTCAATTTTTTACGGGGGTGAGGTGTATTTCCGGCCGGATAGTAGAAGCCTATATTGGAGAATATGCCAGCGGGAAGAGCGAAGTGGCGGTTAACCGGGCTTTATTGCTGGCTGCCCGCGGCCGGCGGGTTAACCTGGTTGATCTGGATATTGTAGAGCCATGTTATACTTTGCGGCCGCTTAAAAAAAAGCTGGCGGAAATGGGGATAAATGTCGTGGCCTGGGAAACCAGGGAGATGATGGGTTTGGGGGAAACCGGGAGCATTTTTTATCCTGCCAACCGCTGGGCCCTGAGGTTTCCCGGGGATGTAATTCTCGATATAGGTTATGGCGTAGAGGGAGCCAGAACCCTGAACCTGGTGGAAGGTGCAGCTACCGATCCTGATTTAAAAATTTTTGCGGTGGTAAATGTAGGCCGGCCCATGACCGGCTCGGTCGAGGAAATTGTGGAATATGTGCGGTCCCTGGGCAGAGTGGATGGGCTGATCAACAACAGCCACCTGGGGGATGAAACCACCGTGGAATTTGTTCAGGATGGAGCCAGGATGGTGGACGAAGCCGCCAGGCAACTGGGCGTTCCGGTGGTAGCCACTACTGTTCTGGAGGAACTGGCCCGGGTTATCGGCACCCGTGATGCGGCAGGTCACCCGGTCTGGCCCATTAAGCGATTCATGCCCCATGCCCTGTGGTAACTTTTATTTTATAAAGGCCAGAGGAATGTTCAGGAAAACCGCACTGGACATTTTCAGGATAAGATTTTCAGGAGGTGTAGGTCTTTATGCCTGACAAACCAATTGAGGGTGAAAAGCGGGTCTTTATGACCGGCAATGAGGTGGTAGCCTGGGCTGCGCTGGCAGCGGGTGCTGATATTATGTACGGCTATCCGATTACCCCTCAAAACGAAATCATGCACTACTGGACCCGCCTGGCACCCAAATACGGCCGGGAGTTCCTGCAAACGGAAGATGAACTTTCCGCCGGCTTTACCACCTGCGGCGGGGTACTGGCGGGACGGAAGGCTTTCACGGCAACGGCAGGGCCGGGTAACACCCTGATGCAGGAACCCATGTCCATGGCTGAAGCCATGCGCCTGCCTACCGTAGTGGTAATCCAGCAACGGGGTGGTCCTTCCACAGCCACCGTAATTTACTCCCAGCAAGAAGTAACCATGACCACGCTGGGAGGTAACGGCGAGGGCCTGCGCATTGTTTACTCCACGGCCAATCACCAGGAGCTTTTTGATTATACCATCAAAGCCTTTAACACAGCCTGGAAATATCGTTTCCCCACTTTTGTCCTGGGTGACGGCTACCAGGCAAAAATGAGGGAGTCCCTCACCATTTACGACCCCGCCATTAGAGGTATTGAACTGGTTCAGGCGGAGCCATTTTTAGGCAAACCCGGTGTTCCCGGAGTGGACAGGCCTCCCACGCAACTGCGCAATACCTACAACGTGGAAGAAGAATTATACGAGGTGCTGGAAGGATACTTCAAGGACTATGAAAAAATTGCCCCCGAAGTAGCCGAGCATGAAGCCTTTGGTCTGGAGGATGCCGAGCTGGTGGTAGTATCCCACGGTGTGGTATCCCGGGCCTGTAAGGCTGCTGTAAAAGAGCTGCGGGAAGAAGGTGTCAGGGTTGGCTATTTCCGCCCCATCACCCTGCGGCCCCTTCCGGTGAAAGCCCTGCGGGAAACTGCGGAAAAGGTCGGGAAATTCCTGGTAGTGGAATCGGCCCAGGGACAGCTGGCCCGGCTTCTGAAGGAAGCGGCCTTTGGATGCCCCGTGGAAATGCTGGAGCTTTTCAAGCCCGGTGTGGGTATCACTGCTGAAGATGTGGTCAGCCGCGTGAAGGAGATTACCGGTTAAAGGAATTGAGAAAGGAGGCTTTTTTGGATGTCTGTACAACCTGCCATGCCCAAGAGCTGGCGTGTAGATACCAAACCCCATAAATTTTGCCCCGGCTGCGGCCACGGCCTGGTATTGAAGGCGCTGGGACAGGCCATTGATGAACTGGGCATACAGGATCGTGCGGTTTTTGGCTGTGATATCGGTTGTTCCCTGCTGGCCTGGGATTTCTTTAACGTGGATACCATCCAGACCCACCACGGCCGGACCACACCTGTTATAACCGGTTTAAAGCGGGCCAATCCCAACCTTATCGGAATTGCCTATATGGGCGATGGGGGCGGCTATGCCATCGGTTCGCAGCACCTGGTAAACGCTGCGGCCCGGAATGAAAAGATTACGGTAATCCTGGTCAACAATACCCAGTACGGTATGACGGGAGGCCAGATGGCGCCGACGACGCTGCCCGGGCAGAAAACAGAAACTTCACCCTATGGCCGGGATCCGGAAAAAACCGGCTATCCCACCCAGGGTCCGGAGATGGTCGCCGCCATTACCCGCGAAGGGGCATATGTGGCCCGGGGTACGGTGGCCAACCTGCGGCAGCTGAAAAATTACCTGAAGAAGGCCCTGGAGAACCAGATGGCCGGTAATGGTTTTTCCTTTGTAGAGGTCCTCTCCGCCTGTCCGACGAACTGGCGCACCAACGCCGAAGAAACCTGGAAGATGGTGGAAGAAGAGATGCCCAAGTACTTCAAAGTGGGAGAAATTAAAGTACCCGGCGGCCAGAAGGAGGGCGAAGCGAATGGCTAAAGCGGTGAAGATCCTTCTGGCCGGGGAAGGCGGCCAGGGGGTACAATCGGTGGCGGAGATCATCGCCGAGGCGGCCAATGAGGAAGGCCGCGAGGCCCTGTACATTCCCAACTTTGGCGTGGAGCAGCGCGGGGGCGTTTCCATTGCCTACCTGCAGATCGGTGATGAACCCATTGGGGCGCCCAAATTTCAAACCGGGGACATTGTAATTGCTTTGAGCGACCGGGCGGTCCACCGGACCCGGCAGTATGTGGGGCCGCAAACCCTGTTTGTATATGATTCCAGCATTGAGGGCATCGAGGATGCCCTGCCCACCCAGGCTAAAAAAATCCTGCCCATTCCCGCCATTGAGGTTTCCAAAAAGGAACTGCACCCCCGGGTATTCAACATTGTCATTATGGGTGCGGTAATCAAGGCTACAGGGGTTATCTCCGTGGAAGATGCCCGGAATGCCATTGAGAAAAAACTGGGATATAAATTTGAAAAGAACCCGAAGTTGCGGGAATTGAATTTCCGGGCCCTGGAACGGGGTATGGAGCTTGTGGCTCAACTTATTTAGGAAGGGGGCGTGAGTAAATGACACAGCACTTTAAAGCCCGGACCATAGAAGTTGCCAAAGGCTTCTGGACAATTTTCCCCGGCCTTTGCAAGGGCTGCGGGTTATGTATGCAAAAATGCCCCAAAAAATGCCTCTCCTGGTCAGATGTCCTGGGGGTATACGGCACTCCTTCGGTGGAACCCAATGACGAGTGCATTGCCTGCGGCATCTGTCAGATAGTTTGCCCTGATTGTGCCATTAGCGTCAGCAAAAAGAAAGAAGAGAAAAAAGCCGGCTGATAATCAAGGGCCCTTTCCCCGCGGGGAAAGGGCCTTTATCTTAACAGCACCGCCATACGGCGGGGCTGGTTGCAAAATTATTACGATGCCCGGGCATCATAAATTTAAAAAGAAATGATAGCTACTATA
>Ga0247720_100214_pt1 | contig 26515 bp, 25 predicted proteins | sample MSEWel2015_12_15_FD_189078 | JGI IMG/M metagenome (GOLD analysis project Ga0247720, IMG submission 189078) | Subsurface sediment microbial communities from gas well in West Virginia, United States - MSEEL Well Study Marcellus 3H_2015_12_15 | ecosystem: Environmental > Terrestrial > Deep...
CCCATGCACCGGGTGGACATTTTCGAAGCGGACAGCGGCCGCTGGGTGCAAAGCCGGCAGATTACCGGTAACAGCTTTGAGATTGGGCAACTGGACAATGGCAGCTACGAGATTCATCTCGCCGCCCTGGACAGCCGCGGGACGGCCGGCATGCCCGGGGTGATTCCGATCGACGTAGAGTTGCAGGCCCGAGCCGCAAGCCTGGTATCTCCCTCCGACGGCGAAACGGTTAACGATGACATGCCCGAATTCCGCTGGCAGCTCAATGGCGGCAGCGAAGTCGCGCGGATCGAAATTGCTGAGGACAAAGACTTCCGCAACCTGGTCGCCACCAGCGAATGGGCGCCAGAGACGTCCGCGCTGCCATCACGCCCTCTGGGGCCCGGCAAATACTACTGGCGGGTTGTCACCGAAGCCGGCGGCAACTCGGTGGCCACCACCGAACCAAGGCAACTGGTGGTTAATGGCAGCTTGCCGCCGGTGCGGATCATCAGCGTTAACTACCTCGACAGCCAGGTCCGGGTGTTCTGGGAGAAGGTTGTCACAGCCACAGATTACCGCCTGCAACTGTCGGAAGAGCCCGACTTCAACAACATTATCAAGGAAGCAACGCTGTCTGATACCACTGCAGCCTTGCGTCTGATTCCCGGAAGGCGGTATTTTGTGCGCCTGAAAGCTCTTTCTGATGGTCCGCTGCAAAGCCGTTGGGGACCTGGGAGGGAATTGTACCTGGAATAATCCTTTGATCGACCGAAACACACAGCAGGGCTCATGAACCGGGATTGGCTGCCAATTAAAACGACCCCCTGGACACTGGGCCTGATACTGCTGGCGTTTCTTCTGCTCATCCAGATCACCGCGTTTCCCCAGCGCCTGGATTACTGGTTGTATGACAAGACGATCACTGCTGACCCTCTCCGGGCATCTGACGACGTTGTTCTGGTAACCATTGACGAACTCAGTCTAAGCCGCCTGGGCCGGTGGCCGTGGCCCCGCAACCTGCACGCGGAGCTGATCGCCAAGCTCAACCAGGCTGGTGCAAAAACCATCGTATTCGACATCCTGTTTTCCGAGCCTTCAGCGGACGATACTGAACTGGCCGCCCAGATGCGCAATCACGGCAACGTGATTCTGCCCGTCTATCTGTCTCCACCAACATCCCAGTACCTTTTGAGCGAGCAGTTGCCGGTCAGTGAACTTGCCTCGGCGGCTGCCGGTCTTGGCCATGCCCACGTGGAACTGGACAGCGACGGCGTTGCCCGTGGCCTCTATCTGTTCAATGGCCTCGGCAACCAACTATGGCCCAGCCTCTCCCTGGCCGCGATGAACGTCCCGCCGAAACGCGTGACAACCAGAGAGATAGCGCCCTACGTGAACGTCCGGGATCAATACCGGGCGGTCCCCCTGACTGGAAGGGCGGGCTCCCTGCCGGCCTACTCCTTCGCCGAGGTTGTAAAGCAGCCACCGGCTCCTGAGCTGTTTCAAGACAAAACGGTATTCGTCGGCGCCACCGCAGCGGGATTTGGCGACATCCTGCCAACCCCGTTCTCCGGCCTCAGTCGCCCCATGTCTGGTGTGGAGTTCCACGCCAATGTGTTTTCTGCCCGGGCCAGCGATCAGCTCATTCGCCGTGCGCCTGAATGGGTCTCCGCTATTCTGGCCCTGGTAACGATTCTGGCGCTCGCGGTTGCCCTGCCACCCATGCGGCCGGCCCGGACTCTACTGGCATGCGCAACCGCCGTGGCTGCACTGGCCGGATTCTACCTGTTCATGCTGCTGGCACTCAGGTGGTGGATACCCATGGCGAGCGCAATGATTGTTCCGCTCCTCGCCTTTCCGGTGTCCAGCGGTCTTCGCCTGGCCATGACCAACCGCTTCCTCAATCGCCAGCTGGATCATCTGGCACGAAGCCCCCAGGTTGCCTTACCCGCGCCCTCGGGGCGGCATCCGACCCAACTGCTCGAGCATTTCCAGGCACTCTTTCAGCCAACCGGATGGCTACTCACAGAAGAAAGCGACATCCTGACCAGCAAGGCACTGTCTCTCAGCGACGTTCCGGAAGACCTGGAACCGGGCCACTGGCTCCACGACAGCAATCGCAGCTGGATTCAGCTTTTGCGTGGTGGCACCCGCTATCATCTCGGCCTGGTGCTCCCCAATGATCTGGGCCGGGAAGCCATTCAGCGGTATCTGCAAAGGCTCCATCTCGACCAGAGGGCGCCTGCAAGCCGCAGCACACGGCCCCGCGAAAACATCTCGGCCCGCATCGAACGGGTTCGAATTGCCACAGACCGGATGAATCACATGCAGCAGTTCATCCGCAGAAGCTTCGAGAGGATGCCGGATGGGATCATCGTCACCGATGAGCTGGGCGTTATCCGTTTTGCCAACGGCCATATTGAAGAATGGTTTCAGGAGCCCATGCCAAGCCTGGGCGGCCTGCCGCTCGTACGACTCCTTCAGGGCCACGACCCCCGGGAAACGCCCCCCTGGCATGAAACTGTCTCGGACACCCTGACTCTGCGACAGAGTCGTACCGTGGACCTGAAAATTCGCGACAAGGACTTTCTGATTCACTTTGCCCCCTTCTCGCTGCCGGATAGCGACCAGCAAGGTATCATCGCCAACATTTCGGACATCTCGGAACTTCGGGAGCAACAGCGACAGCATCGTGAGGCCATCGACTTCATTTCCCACGATGTGCGCTCGCCGCTGGTCTCCCAGCTGGCGCTGATCGAACAACTCAAACGCGACCCCAGCCACATTGATCAAAGCCAGCTTGAACAGCTCGGAAGACTGGCACGACGCAGCTATCACCTGGCTGAGGAGTTTGTACAACTGGCCCGGGCGGAGCAGCTCACGGAGACCCGGTTTTACGAATGCGAGTTCCTCGCCATCGTGGAGAACGCCCGGGACAGCGTTAGCGAGCAGGCCGTAGAAAAACAGATCCAGCTCCAGCTTCAGGGCACCGAGGATCTTTGGCTAAGGGGCAACGCAGAGCTGTTGGAGCGGGCAGTCATCAACCTGCTGACCAACGCCGTGCAGTACAGTCCGAAGGGTACAGCGGTGACCATTCAGGCTTTCAGGGCTGGCCACCAGGCGTGCCTTGCCATTGCTGACGAGGGCTCTGGCATCGATCCGGAAGAACTGCCCTACCTGTTCGATCGGTATCGGCGGCAGAAAAGCAGCGAGTTGGCGGGGGTCCACGGAACCGGGCTTGGGCTATCTTTTGTGAAAACAGTGGTGGAAAAACACAAAGGCGAAATATCGGTATCGTCCACGCCGGGCGAAGGTTCATCCTTCTCCCTGAAGCTACCGATCGCCGACCCCATGGCCTGAGGCCGCCGACTTCAAGGCATGGATGGCGTCAGGAGCTGATCGCCTTACTGACAACATCCGAGGGCTCGCTGATCAGTCCATTGACGTCCTGAACCTGAATGGTGAAGTACCAGGTTCCATTGTCCAGGCCACCGATTTCGTGAGACATCTCTGCCTCGGAAGCGGCGTTGGTCACGACAACCTCTTCGCTGAGGTTCTCAGAGTCCTGGCCATACCGGATCACGTACCTGTCAAGCTCCCCCATCGGAATACTGTCACCGTTGACCCGGGTGAGAGGCGCACTCCAGCTGAGAACGGCACTGCGCTCCGGTGAAAAGGTCGACCCATTGGAAGCAGTGGCAGAACCGGCATCACCCCCACCACAGCCTGTAAGCAAGACTCCTGTTACGAACGCGGCAATCCATGCCTTTGACACTTTGATGACGCGCTTCATAGATACTTCGCACCAAGTTTTTGTCGAATTTGTGAAATTGTATAAAACGAGGCGGATTATCGATGTGAAGCTGGTCAGCTTTCCAGTTACTAAATCGTCAATTTCCCGTCAGGAAACGGTAATGCAGTAGATGAAGACACGGATGTTTCGCTGCAGCGACTGTAGTGGTCAACTAATCTCAGACAATATTTCAAGGCGTTCCTCAACTGCAACGGGCGGACTGCCATCGTTGAAAGTGTGAGGTCGCTGCCGGTTGTAATAATCCATCAGATAGCCACCAAAATCTTTTTTGGCCTCAGGCAGAATCCGATATACGAGGGTCGGTACCCATTGGAAACGTGCACCTTTCCAGGTGGCTCGCCAATGTTCGCTTTTGTTTAGGAGTTTGGGAAGGTCGCAAAGCGGACATTCGTTGTTTGCAAACAAGGCCTCTCAACAGGCATCTGTTCGATGCTGAGCGGCGAAATGCTCAGTGGCTGAAGTTCATCATGAAGTGTCGTGCGAGGAGCTAGAGCTGCCCAAGCATTTTCTGAGAGGGGCCCTTCAAGCTGCCTACACTACTTTGAAACTTAATAGTTTCTAAATCCAAGATTCTCTGAGCTCTCTTTCGGAAGGGAGAGTGGGATTGCCCTGGACAAATCCGACTGACTTTAGGGCGGCTTCAACAATATCTGAAGAGCCCGGGTCAGGTGTCGAATTAGGGTTGGCGCGCAGAGCTTTCCAGCTATTTTTCCCGATAGGTCGAGGACCTACCACCACACTGCTTAAGGTTCCATTCCAATAATTAGTCCGGTTCAACGTGTGCCCGTATGAAATCTGACCGGGCCGCTGACCACAGAGTCCAGACTTCATTTCAAAGCTTTTAGCCCCCTGGCATTCCTCAGAAAAATAAGCTTTCAGGCTTGCTGTGTGCTTACCTGTTTTGGTCGAATATCGATAGTCGGCACACAAGGCCCACTGCCCCTTATGAGAGATTGGTAGCGGTAGAGTTTCTTGCTCTTCACCAGGAATCGATAAGATCCAAGCAGAGATTGAAGTGTCGTAAGCGATAGTCATTACATTCTCAATATCGCACACGGTGAACTTACCAACGTTTGTCCTGCCCGCCCATTCACCCGGAAAGACTCTCGCAAATACTGATCCATGATCTCGAGATATCCCTGCGAATCTCAGGAGATAATCGAGCGGCGGTTTGCCCTCTTTTTTATGTAGCGCTGATTGCCAAAGAACATCCCATGGAAGGCGACACGGAAAATTCTCCCTGTGGCACTCAGCCATAAAGTTGACGTCGGCAGTGAGTATCCAAGCATCGGCTAATTTTGCGGCGGAATAAACATGTCGATCTGATCTATTAATGGCTTCTGGACTAAGGGCGGTCGCGGTATGCGTCACTGGGATTCGTTTATCCCGCAGGAATTTTTCGAGTAAAGGTAGGGGCTCAAATTGCAGGTTATTTTTGCTGGTGAGCTCGACAATGATCCTTTCTGCCTCAGCTTTTATTGAAGATGCGATGAACGGGAGAAAACCAAGTTGCAACAGTTCTGCAACAGCAGCTCTAGCTGAGCTGTCGCTAACGAAGCAAGCGTTCAACAGCACATTTGCATCGAGCAAAACATCTTTAGGCAGTCCCGAAAGTGATTGGTACATTAAAATCTGAGGTGGACCCGATCAGTTGGACAACCTGATGGTGTCCCTAAGCTATGATTCGGTTGGTTCCCTGGCTCAGGCTGCCAGAGATATGGATTGCCCGTAGTACACCTCATCGGGCGTTTGGTAATCAAGGGTTTGGTGGTACCGGGTCTGATTGTAATGCCGGAAGTACCGGTGGAGCGCCTGCTTCAAGTGTCGGCCATCCTCGAAGGCAGTGAGGTAGACACACTCGTGCTTGACGCTGCGCCAGAGCCGTTCCACGAAGATGTTGTCATGGTAGCAGCCCTTGCCGTCCATGCTGATCCGGATGCCATGATCTTTGAGAACGCCTGTGAAGGCTTCACTGGTGAACTGGGCACCCTGATCGGTGTTGAAGATCTCCGGCGTTCCATGGCGCTGCAAGGCCTCCTCCAGAGCATCGATGCAGAAGTCCGCGTCCATGGTATTGGAGACCCGCCAGGACAGCACTTTACGGCTGTACCAGTCGATAATGGCGACCAGATACATGAAGCCTCGGGCCAGCGGCACGTACGAAATATCCGTTGCCCACACCTGGTTGGGGCGATCGATTTTCAGCCCTTTGAGCAGGTACGGATAAATCTTGTGCCCATCGCCCGGAATGCTGGTTCTGGGGCGTGGATACACCGCCTGGATGCCCATGGTGCGCATCAGGCGCTGCACCCGCTTGCGGTTTATCAGGTGGCCTTTGCGTTCCAGGTGGACACGCATTTTACGAGAGCCATAGTACGGCGTTTCCAGATGCTGCTGGTCAATCAGGTGCATCAGATCCAGATCCTCCTGACACTGTTCACGAGGGACGTAGTACACCGACGAGCGGCTCAGTTTGAGCAGCTCGCACTGGCGGACAAGGCTGACTTGGGGATGACCTCGCTCGATCATCGCCAAACGGCGTTGACGGCTTACTGATCGAGCTTGCGCGACAAAAAATCGCGTTCCACCGTCAGTCGGCCGATCTCGCGATACAGCTCGTCAGAACTGGGCTCGTTGGGCTGCTTGCCGGACTTTCTCTTGCCTTCGAAGAGGTCCGGAGCATTTTCCAGCAGCTCGCGTTTCCAGGTGCTGACCATAGTCGGATGGATCTGGAATCGGGCGGCGATTTCGGATGTGGTCTGGTCACCCTTGAGGGCGGCCAGAGCGACTTTGGACTTGAATGATGCGCTGTATTGCTTGCGTTTCTTGCTCATGATTCTCCTCCTTGTGGAGATGATGAATCAGAGCTTAGGCACCTGTCCAAATTTCGGGGTCCACTTCAATTTGCCTTTCTCCAATTGTGGCTCGATTCTAGGTCAGTTGCTTAACCGGGATATCCCGCATCGCCAAAATGACACAGCCAATATTTGACCTCATACTATGGGTCGTACCAGGAGATCGAACGATCAAGCTCCCTGGAGGATGAGTTTCTCCATTCTCGATATATTCTCCCTGAAGCACGAAAACCATTTCGTATCCACGATGGAGATGCAAAGGGACAAAGGCTCCCGGTAAATACTTGATCAGGGCTGCGTCTGAGCCAGTTGGGTCATCATGTTTATTGTCGAATAAGACATGGATCAATACATTGTTCCGAAGGTGCGGTTCCATCTCAACGAAATCGATGTCAGGAAGCTGAACCTCCTGTTGCAGGATGAGCCTGAGCACTCTATCGTTTAGCTCCGGTCTCTTTGGAAACTGCTCCGTTAGTTTCAAAGCGTCCATCTTGGAATTCCTTCTCACTATAGTCTCTGGGGGTAAAGCTCACTGAGGTATAGGTTCTAATCCCTCAGTTTGCCCACATCTCCCGCCCATATTGAGTAATACCGTCGTATCCCCACTTGCTTTTGCAAACATCATTAACCGACACATAATTCGGCCCAGCGCTCTCACCAAGCTCTTGAATAAGAGTCTCAAACGCCTCCCGGATCCAAGCGCTGATTTCGTCCTTCTGGTTCGTGCCGTCCGTGATTTTGATATTCACTTCGCTGATAGGACCATCCTGAGCACGGAGGGGTTTACCAGCAACAAACCAATGCTCGGCGTCCTCCAGAGGAGAGAACCGAACCACAATCAGTTCTCGATTCTTGCGTAAGACCCTAACGGTGCTTTCAGTCAGCCTCTCTGCGACTCGCTTGATCGCCTGCTGTTTGTCCTGTGAGCTACAGATCGAGTTGGCAAGGCTTACAGTTATGATTGGCATTCCTTAACTCCTTTTATACCCAGTAAGTCGGCCAATTCTTCTGTTGGCCAGTGTTATTGATAAGTAACGCAATTAAAACGAGGATGACGGAGCCGGCAAGAACCGGAGTCAATACGAAGCCCCAGTCCTGAATTCCTGCTGCCAGTACAACGATCGGGTTTGCACCTGCCGGTGGGTGAATTGCTCGACAAACCTGCATTAACGCGATCGCAAGCCCCACGCCAGCCGCCATTTGCCAGGGACCACTTCCGGCAATATTCATAACCGCCAACCCGACTAGAGCTGCGATGAGGTGACCACCAATGACGTTTCTTGGCTGTGCCAACGGAGCGCCCGGCGCCGCAAACAGCAAGACACACGTAGCACCAAAGGGCGCCATCAATAACGGTACGCCCGCGAGTTGGGTCAGGTAGGCTATCGCGCCTATTCCTACGATACCCCCAACCAAACCGATACAAACCTGTGCAGGGGAAGGCCGGGCAGGAGCCGTTCCTGCTCCTCTTAGTTTGTGCAACATAGATGAACCTCTGTATAATAGTGGACAGACAGGTCTGTACAGTATGATGTTTGAAAATAGCGGTCAAGCACTGCCTGACCTACTGGAAGTGCCATTTTTATAGGAATTAACTATGAGTAAGCGAGACGATATTCTTTCGACCGCGCTTCGCCTTTTCAACGAACACGGCTATCAAGCGGTTGGTGTGGATACAATCCGGGACGAGGCAAATGTTTCCAAAATGACGCTCTATAATCATTTTAAAAACAAGGACAAGCTGGTCGAAGAAGTACTAAAGCTTCGTCACCAGCAGTTCAAGGACTCGCTCGAAGCGTCAATCGAGTCAATCACCGGCGCAAAAGAGAAGCTGCGAGAAGTGTTCAATTGGCACACGCGCTGGTTCTTTTCTCCAAGCTTTTTTGGCTGCATGTTTATCCGCGCTACAGGGGAATACCACAATGCTGAAGGCATGATTTTGATTTCTCAGGAGCACAAACAATGGATTGCCCACCTGCTTGAAGACATCTTTCATGAGATCGGGGTGGACGAACCGGCACGCGTCGCCCGATTTTTCCAAACAACCCTCGACGGTATGATCATCAATGCCAGTATCTTTCACACTTTCGAGAGGATCAACGAGGTGTGGCAAATTCTATGTTGTTATGTTGGTCTACCGTACGAACCTCTACAGCCTCCTCGATAGCCAACCCATCTTTGAAAGTCGGGACAAGCCCCCCCCCAAATCCGCTTGCCCCGGGTGCCCCTTCAAAAATCGGGACACCCATTAGCCAGCCATTTGGCAGATGGCGCTCGAGCGTGTCGGAAAGGATGCCCTGGGTAGGCTCGCCAATAAGCGTGAGACGGGGATGCTGCAGCAATGAGAGCACGAAGATTTCTGCGGCACTGGCCGTTAGCTCACTGGTCAGCACAAACAGGTTGCCCTGGTAAGTCTCATTGACAGGCGTGACATAGACAGACTGCTTTCCGGTGAATCCATTGCCATGACGGGCTGACTTGGTGAAAGCCAGCCGTTTGCGATCCATCAGGTACGCTGAAAAGCGCAGTGCGACACCATCGTACCCCCCACCATTATTGCGAAGATCGACCACCAGATTGGGGAGCTCGCCAACATCTGCCAGCACCCTCTTCATCACACTATCGACCGCACTGAGATCCGCAGCCGGTTTGCCTGACTTGCCGCTTTGCCCGGCCATGGCCCGGATGTTCAGGTAACCGATGAGGTCATTAAGGCGCCCCCACTCCACCAGCCGGTTGCCGCCATGGCTAACGGCGCTTGCGAGATAGTCCTCATGGATCACGGCACGCGCCGACTCTTTGAGATCGTCCAGGTAGCTGGTGAGCTCCCGGTCATCATTGGCGTCTTCAAGTTCCTGTGTCAGCCGCCTGAAGAGCGCCGGCTGGGCACCTGCGCTGTAATGACCCCAGGGTGAATGCAGACGAATATGGCCATCCTTCAGGGGCCGTAGCATCGCAACCATGATGGCAAAGAGCGTTTCCTGTGATGTGTTCGCGTTAATCTGGGGAAGATAGTCATGATGCGCCCGGTCCCAGGCCACACCCTTGAGTTCAAACAGGGCGTATTGCTCGTGAAAGGTTCGCCAGAAAACGTCAAAGTTGTATTGCGGATCCTTCAAAACCCGACAATGTGAGGGAAAACCGGGGCTGAAAATAGATCTGTCCCGGCTTTCATGCCATAGCCCTTCCAGAGTCTGGATGACTGAAACCGCTACACTAAACGGTAGCATCCGAGTGCGGGCGCTCCAAGATTGCCGATAACCCAACAAGGAGATACCATGTCGTACACCAGCCGATATACACCCGAAACCCTGAGCCGTGATGAGCTGGACCAGAGCACGGGTCCAATGGTGGTCGAATTCGGCACCAACTGGTGCGGGATCTGCCAGGGTGCTCAGGCGGACATCAAGGCGGCAATGGACAATCACCCAGACGTTCCGCATGTGAAGGTTGAGGATGGCAAAGGCCGCAGATTGGGGCGGACGTTTGGCGTTAAGCTCTGGCCGACCCTGATTTTTTTGAAGGATGGTGAAGAAATAGCGCGGGTCGTCCGCCCAGAAAACAGCAGCGACATCGAAGATGCACTGCTAAAAATTCACTAAGGCTGGCGCCGGCAATTGCTGGCCTGCTAGGAACAATACGGAAACTGGAAAATAAATCTGTCCCGGTTTTCGAAAAAAGTGCGCGGACTGAGCGTCTGACCATTATGGACGCCACAGATTTTCGAGGAAGTAAAGAATTGGTCGGGGCCCGCATTAGAGCCCCGAAAACGACATTTAGATAAAAATTTTGTCTTTCATTTCAATCATCTCCTTACAGTCCGTTGCGCTGGACCACCTTGACAAGTAGTAAGTATGGCTTCCTTCATCGAATTTTCAACTAGCAACACCGTAAATTTTGGCAACCACTAGCAATAGAAACTCGACCATCAATAGAAAAAAATCATAATACTAAATCGCACCAATCAAACTAAACTATCGGCGGACCTTGATTCGGCTCCTCGCCTTCTTTTAGTTTATCGGAAAACGTCTTTCTCCAGACATCCAGCTGTACTATATCATTAAATTTCTTAGATTTAAGGATATACTCCTCTAAATCTTTTTCGAAATCCTTAGCTTCCGGCGGCGCAATCAGAGAAATGACGAGATCCTCATTCATATCAACGGCTCGCTTGATATCGCTACCTATATCCTCAACGGAATAGCCACCCAACAGCGCTTTATAGCATCCTCTATTCCACAACAATAGAGACAACTCCGCCTCAGAAGGGTCAAGATTTTCGAGCGTACCCTCTGTGATCTCAAGCGCCTCACGAACCCGCCCCATCCGTTTTAACGCAACGGCTTTCAGGCCTCTACCAGTAACCGTGTCTTCAATTTGCAACGACTCTTCCGCTCGTTCAAGCGCTTGATGATAAAAGCCCGCGGCTATGGCTTCTCTTGAGCGCGCTAAGGCCGACTCGAGCTTATGTCTCTTCAGCTCTTCTTGAGCTTTGACCAATCGTTCGTTAAGATTTTCATCCCCCTTCTGAGCCTCTTTCAAAGCCTTTTTTATGGCTTCAGCCAATTGAGCATCACCTTGCTCTGATTTATCGCTCACAGTCTTTAGCTGTTTTCTTAGCTCCTCAATAAGTTTACGGCTAAGCCCGGAAACTAGATTGAGACCAGCGAAACCTCCTATGGTAGAGAAGGCCATTACGTATAAAAGCGCCTCGAAATAGCTCTGACGTTCGTGTAACAGCTTTTCGCGAGATTCGAGATCGTAAAGCAAATAGGCGCGGGCCGCTGAGATACTCTGTTGTTCGATGAGCTTGCGGAATACCTCATCCTCTAAACTCGTGGGGCCTTCGCGGTCATTGGAGGCAGTTCGGTTAGACTCACTTTCAAGGAAAAGCGGAGATAAATCGAGCTTCGTAAAGGGCAGGGCCAGTGCAATCACAACCATAGCCGACAGTGCTCCGGCAAAAAAATGACCAAAAAAGCCCATATCAAATACGCGCCGGCGCGCGGAGAACTGGTGCGTCGAGGGGCTATCGCATGAATTACTGAGAACTTCGTCAGCTTTCTCACCTGCAGAACTAGGTGCAGTGGTATCCTCCCTATCGTCCAACGTCATTGAATTAGTGACGTTTATCCATAAATATCATATAATTACGATTCACAAACACGCGAGGAAAACGCCTTATGAAGCTCCCGCCAAAACCAAAGGTTGACACCCCCACCCAGGTCCTGACTGAAAATTGTACATAAAATAACCAATCTGCTGGATGATCCCACCTTTATCGCCGAACACCGCCAACGTCCCCAGGATTTCACCCGCCGCTGCCACCTGAGTTTTAAACACCTGGCCCTGTTCCTGCTCAATCAGCCCCGGTCCGCCTTGCAAACCGAATTGAACGGCTTTTTCCAGCAGGTCACCGGCGCGGCCCTGGAATCCTGTCAGGTGACCGCCTCCGCCTTCTGCAAGGCCCGCCACAAGCTGGATCCGGCCGTGTTCGTGGCCCTGAACCAGGTGGTTCAGGCACAACTGGATGCGCAGGGACTACGAGACCGCTGGCGCGGCCTGCGCCTGCTGGGCATCGACGGCTCCAGTGTCCACCTCCCCCTGGAAGCCAAGCTGGCCAAGCATTTCGGCACCCACCAGGGCCTGCCAGTGGCCCGCTTGTCCCAGTTGATCGACCTCGGTGATGGCCAGACCCTGCACAGTCTGCTCGTCTCCCCGACGATCTGTGAGCGCGGCTGCGCCCAGAGCCATCTCGATCACGCCCCCTCAGGCAGCCTGATCCTGTTTGATCGCGGCTATCCCGCCCACTGGCTGTTCGCCGATCTGGCGCAACGCCGGATTCCGTTCGTGATGCGCCTGCGCCTGAACTTCAATCGCGCCGTGCGGGACTTTGTCCAGTCCGGCGACCGGGAAACCCAACACACCTTCACCTGCACCAACTGGCTCTCGCGCCAGGTGTGCCAGCAGTCCGGGACGGATCTGGACGGCCCGGTGACCCTGCGCCTGGTGCGGGTGGACCTGCCGGGGGGCACCACGGAAGTGCTCGCCACCTCCCTGCTGGATGCGCAGGCGTTTCCCGCGGCGGACTTTGCCGACCTGTATCACCGCCGCTGGGGCATCGAAACTGACTACCGGCGCCTCAAGCAAACCCTGAACCTGGAGAACTTCAGTGGCCGCTCACCCCGGGCTGTCCAGCAGGACCTGCACGCCCGCATCCTGCTCAAGAACCTGGCGCTGCTGATGCAAACCCTGCAACAACCCGAGATCGACCGGCGTCACGCCCAACGCAAACACCGCTGGCAGCCCAACTTCACCCAGGGGCTGTCCTGCCTCAAGAACAGCCTCGTCCGGCTGCTGCTCAATCCCACTCGGGCACTGCTCTCGGGCCTGCTGGAACTGATGGCCAGCGCCCTGGGCGCCATCCGCCCCGGCCGCTCCAGTGCGCGAAAACGCCGGCGGTGCGCCACCAAAGGCTGCGAGGGGTATAAGCCCACCCGCTGAGCTGAGTTAACAATCCCGGACTCAAAAAATCACCCAACCCACAGACTGCTTGCGGAGCGGTCGGCTTCCGCTCGCCCGGAAAACACGCCTCTCGCCTTCCTCCGGCTACAACCCGCTTAAAATCCGGCCCATTCCCCGAAAAAATCGCTCCAGCTGGCGCTCATGGCCGCGATATCGTTCCGATGATGCTGACTAAACCCCGACCATGGCCTCGGCTGGGGCTGGATTTTGGCCTCTGCGGGGCTTAAGTTGATGACGTTGCCCTATCGTCACGTTGACGCCTAATAAGACGTAAGGCGACTTCATCATCATGCTTTCGCCGCCCGTCAAGCCAACCCATGAACGGAATTTTTATGCCGTAGGACTCTTGACTTACGAATGAAAAAAGAAGCCCTCCTAGACCACCAAACAAAGCTATCAAAAAGAAGAGATCCCATGGTGCTTTAGTGGCCATCTCTATAAACACAACACGCTCCTTGTATCTTGTAAAGCCAAGATGTGTAAGTTCGCAGGCCGACCGAGGCAAGAATGTCCTAACTTTAAGTATTCAACTCAGGTATAAAATGATCTGGCCTACATGATTCAAGGCTCGTCCGAACCCACCAAAATCTCTATTATATTACCATGCTGGATATCTTTTGCCTGCAAACTGAAAAAGGCCGTCAAAAGCGCAACGACGATCAGAAGTACCAGAGAAACCGGGACAGATCTATTTTCGGATGCCGGTCTCCCCGGCTTACGAGTTTCAACTCTGATAGCGATACTGTTTTCAATTTCATCCATGAACGTGCTGGCACCGATCAGTTTGTTGCTATTGATCGCCGCCCGAATCAATTCAACTGACGGAGAACCATCTTCCTGCTCAACAAACTGTCGATAGGCTTCAACTCTCATCTGGTGCCTGCCAGTCCCCGAAAGGTCTCGGGCTCATCCAGCCATTGACAGTGTGACAACACTACCCCCGCAGAATAGCTCGACCACTCATACAACTCAGGTTTATCTACCATCCCTGCCTTAACAGCATTGAGTTCCACATAACGACAACATGCCAACAAGTAGGCATCCGTATCAATCGGACTAATCTTGTAACGACCCTCCCACAGCGAGCCACTGCGTTTTTCAAGAGCATTCACAAAACGGGTCTGCCGCCCCGCAAGGCGTTTCATCAATTGAGGGATGGCTGTCTCGTTGTCGTTCGCCTGAACGACCAAATGCACATGGTTCGTCATCAAGCAGTAACTGAACACCTCCAGCTCATAGACCTGCTTACATTCCTGAAGATTCGTCAGGTAGTACTCAAAATCACGACGTTCGACAAACACCGGTTGGCGGTTATAACCGCGCTGCACAATATGGTGGGGAAAACCGGGCACGATCATCCTGGCCTGTCTTTGTATCAGCCTTTCCTTGCTTTTGAAGCACAGAATCTGTTCTGTGCGTTGGCAGCCGATTTTAACCAAAGCACGATTAGGGTTGGTAGTGACTCAAGCTAGAGTTGAGCCATCGAAGAAGCCGCGAAAATAAATCTGTTCCGGTTTTCCCTGCGACTTTCCCTGAGTGACAGCGGGCTGATTACCGCGATCAATGCTGAGTCAAAAACATAGCCTCACGCTTCTAATGCCTCTGCAGCGGCAAGGCTATCGTCGGGAAATGCGCCAAGCTCTTCTTCAACTTGTGGCGGCAATGGAATACGACACAGTGATGAAGCTACGAGAAGCTCCCTTCCAATCTTCGCCTGTTGCATGAGATAGCTCAGCTCAAGGACTCCCATTGTCCGCTCGGCATACAGGGAGTGGACCAGGGGATGATCATCGTAGGTAATCACCCAGCGCCATGCTTGGCACTTTATAAACTCTGCCAGTTCCCGGTGCTTCGCTTCATCAAATATATTTGCTTTGTACAGATTTCCGCCTTGGACCACGTAAGGCGGGTCAAGGAAGATCAGAGAATCACTGACCACCGATTCATCCAGACCACGTAACAAATCACAGGCATCCTTACAGGAAACCACAACCTTATCTCTGTGTCGGCCGATGGTTTCGACCCTCTCGATCAGTGCGGTACGGTTAAATCGACAATCAATTTTGTAGTTTCCGGTTTGCTTTAATCCACCAATAGGACCACCACTCAGAAGTCCAGAACGATTGCACCGATTCATGAAAAACGCGGCGAAACCGAGCTCTAACGTCGACGCTTCTTCTGGGCAGTTGATCACCTCTTTCCAGCGGTGCCATTGCTCAATCGTGACTGGTGTCGAGGCAACCAAGCTGATGAAAGCATCTGTATCATTGAAAACCGAATCCCAGAATGCCGCTATAGCGGGGTTTGCGTCATTCAAGTAAAGCCGTCTGATTATCCCGGCATCCAGCAGCGGAATCGATGCGCCGGCGCCACCACAGAATGGTTCGATAAGTGTGCCCTCGGTCTTCCCATTGGCATGGACGATATTGGCTAGAAAATACTTCAACGAGCCTTTCCCACCCGGATATCGAAGCGGTGTAAGATCTCTCGGTAATTTCTCTCGCCGGAAAGCTTCCTGGAAGTTCACTTTCCAGAAGTCTTTAGCAGAATTACATGCAAATGATGAGTCACGCCGGTTCATGCCACGTCTCTGTTGTTGATTTTGAACTGAACTTATCAAAATGACTGGCCCATGGCCATCGATTTTTAGCCCTGCAGCAAAAACCGAAACAGCGGCTGTAATCTGGTGATAATGTCTCTCACATCACGCGGGACCAGAACGTGCTGATCATTGTGGGCCGCCATATTAAGAAAGGTTTTCGGGACCGTTCGATGGTCCTGAACGGCTCTGCGGAGGTTGTCATCCGGTATGGTTTTCTCGCTCGAAGCCGCAAAGGTGATGATTTTTTCCAACCCGGGGATATAGCCCTTGGATCCGGCTGGAGCATGCTTTGCCATGAGCTCACCCCATGTGCCGACTTTCTTCATGCGAGCAATCAAAGCCACCTCCAAAAGCGATCTGAGAAGCAAGGCTGTTCCGTTCGGCAGTCTCTCCGGATAGATTCCCTGGAGCTCGTCCAGAAGTGCGCTCGCCTTGTCATTATTCAGGTTGCAGTCGATATCTGCATCGAGCGCTGGCCCCTGCCTTTTTTGTGGAGGCCGCTTGGTGGGCTTCTTCGGCTGGGATGGCGGTTGTTTTGGAGGGTGCACAGTCTCCTGGGTTACCAGTTCACTACCTGAGGTGGGCTTTGCTGAGCGCTTCGGCTTAACCTCTGAGGGCAGCTTGTCGAGATAGTCCCCAATCTCGGTCTTGCTATTTGTGGTACGACTGTTCAGCTCTGCTTTCTTTTCACTACCTGTTCCAAAGTACGGGACGGAATCATAAACCAATCTTTTCAGAAAAAGTTTGGTCTTGCTCGCATCCCAACTGAACTGAGGCCAACCCTTGTCATCAAACTCAATGTCACCGAATCGCTCCTTGGTAGCAGGACTTTTCAGTACACGAGACAGTGCCTCAATGGGAAAGCTGTCGACATTTTCTAATAGTTTTTCGCGCTCGTCGTCGCCCCAGTCCAAGCCCAGAAACAAATCGAAAAGGCGTGCTTCTTGAATAGCTTTTCGCAGATCAGCGACTTTTAATCCCGTCTCTTGCTCTACAAAATCTAAATCTTCACCCGCATCCATAGCGTTGATAGCAAATTTTCCTTGGGCAAAGCGGGACCAACCGCGAACAGGTGCCTGATTCAGATGGCGGGACACGATCAGTTGCATTGCCGCTTCCCGTGAAGGAGCAATGACTGCTGGGATTTTCCTAAAACTTTCGAGCACAGGCTCCGCGAGACTCGCCCACTTCTGAACAAATCGCTGATCCTTCTCCGGAGCCAGCTTTGGCTTAAGAAGAACGCGGCATGAACAGACTCGTCTATTTCCCTCGACCACTATGAATTTGCTTTTTGATCCTTCCTTTCGAATAACAACAACCCGTTGATCTGGGAAGTATCCCGCCTTTGCAATGGAACGAACCATCTCCCTGGCTTTACCAGCTTCGAATATTTCCTTAAAGACATCGGCCTGGCTGGCATTGTGAGATAAACCTGGAAGTCGAGGGTTATCAGAGTCAAGCTCTATAGATTGAGGCGAAAGTGGTTTGTTTGGCCATTGTTCGTATCCCATCGAGTACTACTCCTTTTACAACATTACGTTTCTTTTTTTTAGATGCCCTGATACTTCAAGGGAGGGCTATTTGGGCTTATTACCTATGTTATTCACTAGAAATTTGAAATCATCGATGTACGCCTTGATCTTGGTGGGCATCCAACGGTCCCAACCGGGACCTTTTTTTATCCCGAGCTCCACGGCACCGATTTTCTTTACCTTGTTCAGGCACTCATTTATTGCCGAGTTAGAGTCATCTAAAAACTCTATCCAATTAGTATTATGACTGGCATAGCCAAGCCCTATGTTCATTTCCTGAATCACCTCTAGAACATCTGAAGAAATAATAAAGTCTGAACTATCAGCTATTTTCCAAACCTTCTTCTTAGCCCCTTCAAAGTTCTCCCAGAGTTCGGCTTTTTCGTCTTCAGTTAACTCCTTCCGATGACCGGCGCCTGCAGCGATTTCTTCGTTCGGCACGAGGCTCATTTCGTGAAGTGCTTCTACCAAGTTAATGTAGGCTTCAGCTTTCCTTTCCCACCAGCGTTCGGTTCTAAAGCGCCTAAGAGTCAACCAGGCACTAAGAAATGAAGCTACGACAGCTATCGTGATTCCACTCAAAAAATCCATTTGATACTCCACGTTCTCGTAAACCCGGCCACTTAGCCACACCGTACTGTCGGATCGCCTGTCGCTGCTTATCTCCACTCAAGTCGACCCGACGAATCACAGCTCGCCCTGATTTCTTGCATTGCGCCATGTCCAGGGAAGCTTCTAGGTAGCAAAGCTCAATCTGCGTGTTCTTGGTTTCCACCACGAACACCCCACAGCTGCAGACGATGATGTGGTCGATCTGAGTGGTGCCGTCTTCCGTGGGCAGGGTGACGTTCTTGATCAGGTGGTAACGATCTTTGTCGAGGAACAGGCGAGCGGAAACATTAACAATGAACTCTCCCAAATGGCCCTTGAACCAGGGAGAACGCAGGATGGTTACCAGCAGTACGAGGGGTATGAGATACCAGAATTTGAGAAGAGACTGTAGCTGTGTCAGTACTGAGGAGTCCATCCACCGTTGTCCTTAACAATCAGGTGCTTCCGTAGTGTTTAGCTACCTAAGGTAGACTATCTCAGCCCTTTTTGTCTGCTCCCATTACAAAAATACATAAATTTTATGCGAAAAAAAGCTGCGCGACGATTCCGTACAGCTTTCTGTTTTTCCGATGTTTTTTTGGCCGGACGCCCTCAAGGCACTACAGCGTGGGTGACGCCAATACCAACCTCAGTCTTGCCCGTCCCGCTTTATGTCGCATCAGTACGCAAAGGCCAACAGCAACATCCTGAGCCGGCATTCCATTCCGTTCGATATCAAAGCATGAAGCTGGACGTCTGCTGCATGAAAGCGTCATTGGCGGCTCGGACCGCTGCCGGCGCTTCGTCTGCATTGCGATTGAGTTCCTGCAGGTTCACAGCCATTTCCCGGATATTGGTGATATTTTTGCTGATCTCCTGAGCGACGGCACTCTGTTGTTCCGCTGCTGCGGCCATCTGGTCATTGTAGTCACTGATCTCCAGGATAGCCTCAAGCACCGTACCCAGGCTGATGTGAACAGCGCCGACGCTCTCGCTGGAGGTCTCGAAGCTGCTTCGGGTGCGGCCCATCGCAGTTTCCAGGCTGCCAGCGCCTTCTCGCAGGCGTGCCAGCATTCCATTGATTTCAGTGGTGCAGTTCTGGGTCTTGGCGGCCAGGGCGCGGACTTCGTCAGCGACGACCGCAAAACCACGGCCCTGCTCGCCTGCCCGCGCGGCTTCTATGGCGGCATTCAACGCCAGCAGGTTGGTCTGTTCGGCAATGCCGCCGATAACAGACAGCACTTCGGCGATCCGGCCGGTGTCTTCACTCATACGACGCGTGTGGCCTTCGATGGACTCCACTTCACTTTCCAGGGAACGGATATGTTCGACTGCCAGTTCCACGGCACCCCTGGCATCGTTGCCCTGAGCCCGGGCGCGTTCTGCGGCCCTGGCGGCTGCAGAAGCATCCTCGGCCACCGTACCCGCTGTCGAGGACATCTCATCAGCGGCGGTGGCGAGCTGATTGGTCTCGGCGACGTGTTGATCCAGCACCGAGGTGACTGATGACCCATTGGTCTGAATCTTTCCCACCGCCTGAGAAATCCGGCCACCTTCCTGCACGACGCTGCTGGTGATTGTGTTAACGCCCTGAACCGCCTTGTTCAGGGAATCTGCCAGCGAATTGAAGCACCAACATACGCTGTCGGAGGCCAGTCGGATGGTCAGGTCCCCCTGCTCCAGCTTCCTGGCCTGGGCAATGTAGCTCAGCAGGTAACGCTGGAGGTATTTACCCATCATCCACGCAGCGGGCACTTGCGCAGCCGCGAGGATGGCCAGGCGGGTCGAGTCGGTCATTCCGGCAGGGTTCCAGAGCCAGAGGATGGATAACAGGATCAGGTTCCATACAATCAGGAATAGCGTCAGAAGCTGGGGAATTTTCAGTGAGAAGGAATTCATGGAGTGCCCTTTTCTAGAGATCGTCGATTAGTCGGTCATTGTTTGTCTTTCCCCGCTTCCGGTGCAGAGCCATCCACTGCGTCAAAGTAAGCTATTGAATACGTTCGGAGGGAAAGTGCGCACCCATGGCCAACAGGGTTACCCTGAGTCGGTTCGCAACAGTCTTACCATACGATTAAACGTTAATTTTGGTTTAGGCGGTCTCACTGAACTTTTCTGTTCTTCTCTCTGGCAACATGCCCCGCTCCAGAATAAAACTGATAATGGTCTCCAGCCCTACCCCGTCATACCGTCAGGTGCTTCTTGATGAGCTCATCGGTCAGGCCGGCGATTTCGTCTTCAGCCACGCGGCGGCCCCTATCAAGAATTGCAAACCGATCCGCATACTTCCGCGCAAACGGCAACTTCTGCTCAACCAGCAGCACAGTCAGCCCATCCTCCTCGATCAGCCGGCGAATAACCTCCCCAATCTGCGCCACAATATTCGGCTGAATCCCCTCCCCCGGCTCATCCAGAATCAGCAGCCTGGGCTCGATCACCAGTGCCCGCCCAATGGCCAACTGTTGTTGCTGGCCACCAGAAAGGTCGCCACCTCTGCGGTGCCGCATTTCCTTCAGCACCGGAAACAGCTCGTACACCCGCTCGGGGATTTTCTTGCTGCCGTCCTTGCGCACAGCCAGGCCGGTGCGCAGGTTCTCTTCCACGGTCAGCAGAGGGAAGATCTGCCGTCCCTGGGGCACGTAGCCAATGCCAAGCCGTGAGCGGTCTTCGATTTTCTTCTTGGTGAGTTCCACATCCCCGGCGAATTCGATGCTGCCACTTTTGGTGGTTTCCTCGCCCATGATGCACTTCATCAGGGTGGTTTTGCCCACGCCGTTGCGGCCCATTACGCAGGTGCACTGGCCCTGGGGTACGTCCAGGTCCAGATCCCAGAGGGTGTGGCTTTCGCCGTAGAACTGGTTGAGCTTCTGGATCTTCAGCATTACGCCTCCTCCCCGAGGTAAACCTTGATCACTTCCGGGTCGTTGGAGACCTGGTCCATGGTGCCTTCGGCCAACACGCTGCCCTGGTGCAGTACCGTCACTTTTCTTGCGATGGAGCGCACGAAGCCCATGTCGTGTTCCACCACCACAACCGACTGTTTGCCGGCCAGGCTGGTGAGCAGTTCGGCGGTGCGTTCCATTTCCTGTTCGGTCATGCCGGCCACGGGTTCGTCCACCAGCAGCAGGCGGGGTTTCTGCATCAGCAGCATGCCGATTTCCAGCCACTGTTTCTGGCCGTGGGAAAGGATGCCGGCCAGGCGATCCCGCAGGTCTTTCAGGCCGATCATCTCGAGCACCTCGTCGATGCGGTCGCGGTATTCGGGTTTCATAATGGCGGTGAGCGTGGGGAATACCCGCTTGTCCGCCGCCATGGCCAGTTCCAGGTTTTCGAACACGGTGAGGGCTTCGAATACCGTGGGTTTCTGGAACTTGCGACCGATGCCCAGGCTCGCGATGTCCGGCTCGTTCATGGTGAGCAGGTTGTGGCGGCTGCCGAACCACACCGAGCCGGTGTCTGGCCGGGTTTTACCGGTGATGATGTCCATCATGGTGGTTTTACCCGCGCCGTTGGGGCCGATGATGCAGCGCAGCTCGCCGTCGTCGATGGTGAGGTTGAGGTTGTTGATGGCCTTGAAGCCGTCGAAGCTCACGTTCACGTCTTCCAGGTACAGGATGGGGCCGTGGCGCACGTCCACCGGCGATCGCACCTGGGTCAAAAACTCGAACACGTGCTTGCGGTCGGCCAGTTCCTGAAAAATGCTCATGCGGTGGCCTCCTGCCCGGTGGGGGTGTCGTTATCGGTCTTGGCTTTGCGGCGTCTCTGCAGCAGCCCGGCAATGCCCTTGGGCAGGAACACGGTGACCAGCACAAACAGGCCGCCGAGGGCGAACAGCCAGGCGTCCGGCATGATGCCGGTGAACACGGTTTTGGCGTAGTTCACCAGGATGGCACCGATCACCGCGCCATAGAGCGTTGCCCGGCCACCCAGGGCCACCCACACCACGATCTCGATGGAGAACAGGGGCGAGAATTCACTGGGGTTGATGATTCCTACCTGAGGCACGTACAGCGCCCCGGCCACACCCGCCAGCATGGCGGAGACCACAAACACGAACAGCTGCACCCGTTCCACCCGGTAACCAAGGAAGCGGGTACGGGCCTCGGCATCCCGGCAGGCCACGCTCACCCGGCCCAGTTTGCTGGTCACGATGCCGCGGCAGATCACGTAGCCGATGGCCAGGGCAATGCCGGTGGCGATGAACAGCCCGAGGCGGGTGGCGTCGGTGCGCAGGTTGAAGCCGAGAATGTCCTTGAAGTCGGTAAGGCCATTGTTGCCGCCAAAGCCCATCTCGTTGCGGAAGAAGGCCAGCATCAGGGCAAAGGTGAGCGCCTGGGTGATGATGGAGAGGTACACCCCGGTTACCCGCGAGCGGAAGGCCAGGAAACCGAACACCAGCGCCAGCAGGCCCGGGGCCAGTAGCACCATGATGAAGGCAAACCAGGCCATGTCGAAGCCGTGCCAGTACCAGGGCAGTGTGTCCCAGTTCAGGAACACCATGAAATCCGGCAGGATCGGGTCGCCATACACGCCCCGGTCGCCAATCTGGCGCATCAGGTACATACCCATGGCGTAGCCACCGAGGGCAAAGAAGGCGCCGTGGCCCAGGCTGAGGATACCCAGGTAACCCCACACCAGGTCCACCGCCACCGCCAGCAGGGCATAACACAGGTATTTCCCCAGCAGGGTGACGGTGTAGGAACTCACGTACAGGGCGCTGTCCGGGGGCATGAACAGGTGCAGCGCGCTGACGATGATCAGGGCAGCGAACAGCACGCCCAGGAATATTTGAGTAGATGGCTCACGAAAAGGTCTTGTTAGCCACATAACTGGTGTCCCTTCTGGCTAATTATTTGATTCACTGAGCCTCTGAACGTCTTGAGAGCAAGGCGCAGTGGCGAAGGTTTGGTGGTTCCAAATCGAGACGCTGCAACGCGGCTATCAAGGCGTTCAGAGGCTCCCGAAGGGCGAGACGCTTGCGTCTCGCAGTGGATTAAAGAATTGGCTAGACGGGACACCCTAGCCCTCCGCAGCCCGGCCCTTCTGGGGGAAGAGCCCCTTCGGCCGTTTCTGAATGAACAGGATGATGAACACCAGCACGATGATCTTGGCGAGTACGGCGCCAGCCCAGGGTTCCAGCAGCTGGTTGATGGTGCCCAGGGAGAGGCCCGCAAGCAGGGTGCCCCAGAGGTTCCCCACGCCACCGAACACCACCACCATGAAGGAATCGATGATGTAGTTCTGGCCCAGGTTGGGGCCCACGTTGGTGATCTGGGAGAGCGCGACACCGGCCAGGCCGGCCACGCCGGAGCCCAGGCCGAAGGTCATGATGTCCACTTTGGTGGCTTTGATGCCCATGGAACGGGCCATGGCCCGGTTCTGGGTTACAGCGCGCACTTCCAGGCCCAGGCGGGTCTTGCGCATGATCAGCATGAGGCCGGCGAACACCACCAGGGCGAAGCCGATCACGTACATGCGATTGAGCGTTAATGAGAGTGCCTCGTTGATCATCACCGAGCCGCTCATCCATTCCGGGGTAATCACGGTGCGGTTCAGCGGTGAAATGACGGTGCGCACCAGTTGCTGCAGGATCAGGCTCACGCCGAAGGTGGCCAGCAGGGTTTCCAGGGGGCGGCCTTTGAGGTGCTGGATCACGGTGCGCTCAATGGCAATGCCCGCCAGCGCCGCTACGAGAAAGCCGGCGGGTATGGAAAGAACCAGCGCCAGGCCGGGCTGGCCTGGCAACAGTTGCTGCATGCCCCAGGTGGTGTAGGCGCCGAGCATGATCAGTTCGCCGTGGGCCATGTTGATCACGCCCATCACGCCAAAGGTGATGGCCAGGCCAATGGCGGCGAGTACCAGCACCGAGCCGAGGGAAAGCCCGAAATACAGGGTCTCGGCGGCGCGGTTGAGTTTCAGTTTCTGTTCGATGCTGTCCATGGCACTGGCGGCGGCCTCAGCGAGCGCTTTATCGTCGCTGCGCATGGCCTGTTGCAGGGCGGCGCGGGCTTCGGAATTGAGGCTGCCGGAAAGAGTGTCCACAGCCTTGATGTCGCCCTGCTCTTCCACCCGGTAGATGGCCAGGGCTTCGGTGAGCGCTTCAGAGACCGATTCGCTGTCTTCGGCTGCAATCAGTTCCGGCAGGCGTTCGGCCAGGGTGTCGTCCACGCTGCCTTTGAGGGCGCGGGCGGCGGAGAGTCGTTGGTCTTCGTCGGAGCTTTTCAGGTCGATCACCGAGAGAATGCTTTCCAGTTCGGTGCGCAGGGCGTTGTTCACGCGGATGGTGTCCAGGTCCCGGCGGGAGATTTCACCCAGGTTTTCCCGGGTCAGGGCGTTTTCCACGGTCCAGTCCCGGCCGCGGTTTTCCAGGATAACGATGAACTGGCCACTGGATTCGATGCGACCGAGTTTGTTGGCGGCAAAGGATTCCAGCCAGTAGCGGGCGCGTTCATCGCCACTATCGGCAATGCGGTTGACCACCTGGCGCTTTTCCGCAAAGGAGGCGTCGGCCAGCGTGGTGAGCAGTTGCTGTGCTTCGGAATCCGCCACCTGGGCCGAAGCCAGGGCTGGCCAGAGCAGGCAACAGATAAGCAGAAGCTGGCTGAGCGATCGGCTGATGCCCATGGGTGCGTCCTGTCTTTGAGAGTGAATGTGGAGCTGGTTCGCGAGGGGGCGCGGAACTGGCCCCCGCCCCGCACGCTCAGGCTGGTGTTACTCGGCAGCCACTTTCGCAGCGCCGCCACAGGTGCCGGCAACCACGTTGAAGTTTCCGCAGAACATCGGCTTGCGCCAGTCACTGATCAGGTCCCGGGAACCCGGCAGGAAGTCAGACCAGGCATCGCCGGCCACGGTAGACGGAGTTTCCCACACCACGGAGAACTGGCCGTTGTCCTGGATCTCGCCAATCAGCACCGGCTTGGTGATGTGGTGGTTGGGCATCATGGTGGCGAAGCCGCCGGTGAGGTTGGGCACGCTCACGCCGATGATGGCGTCTTTCACCGCGTCCACATCGGTGGTGCCGGCTTTCTTCACCGCTTCCACGTACATGTTGAAGCCGATGTAGTGGGCTTCCATCGGATCGTTGGTGACCACGGTTTCATCGCCCTTGTACTCGATCCAGGCGTCGATGAAGTCGTAGTTGGCATCGCTTTCCACGCTCATGAAGTAGTTCCAGGCGGCCAGGTGGCCCACCAGCGGTGCGGTGTCGATGCCGGAGAGTTCCTGCTCACCCACGGAGAAGGCCACCACCGGGATGTCGGCCGCATCGATGCCCTGGTTGGCCAGTTCCCGGTAGAAGGGCACGTTGGCGTCGCCGTTGATGGTGGAGACCACGGCGGTTTTCTTGCCGGCGCTGCCGAACTGCTTGATGTCGGAGACGATGGACTGCCAGTTGGAGTGCCCAAACGGGGTGTAGTTGATCATGATGTCTTCGGCGGCCACGCCCTTATCCTTGAGGTAGGTCTCGAGGATCTTGTTGGTGGTGCGCGGGTAGACGTAATCGGTGCCCGCCAGCACCCAGCGCTCCACGCCGATTTCGTTCATCAGGTAGTTAACCGCAGGAATCGCCTGCTGGTTGGGCGCGGCGCCGGTGTAGAAGACGTTCTCGGAGGATTCCTCACCCTCGTACTGCACCGGGTAGAACAGCAGGCCGTTCAGCTCTTCCACCACCGGCAGTACGGACTTGCGGGACACCGAGGTCCAGTTGCCGAAGATGACGTCCACCTTTTCCTGGGCCAGCAGCTCCCGGGCTTTTTCCGCGAACAGCGGCCAGTTGGAGGCGGGGTCCACCACCACCGGCTCCAGCTGGCGGCCAAGGATGCCGCCGGCTTCATTCTGCTTCTCGATCAGCATCAGCATGGTGTCTTTCAGGGTGGACTCACTGATCGCCATGGTGCCGGAGAGGGAATGCAGAATGCCCACTTTGATGGGGTCTTCAGCCGCCATGGAATTGAAAGAGATAGACAGTGCGAGTGCAGAGAGGCCCAGTTTCAGGTGTTTTTTGAGGCTCATGTTGTGCGTCCTTTTCTTGAGTCGGGTCTTGGATTAAAGCTTGCAGTTCGTCATGAAACGCACCAGGGCCTCTGCATCTGCTGTTCCACATTCCCTGTATAGCCCGCTAAAACAGTCAGTTATCTAGTATACAAGCCGGCCGGGCACCATCAGGCACACCATAACCAGCTCCCAAACCCCTGTTTTCCCGTTCAGTTTTGGTGCGCCCGCACCGGCACTGGGCAGATGCCAAGACCAGGCCTTTACCCGACAAACCCCTAACCACTTGTTTTTATTGGTTTATCAAGAAATTTCCGCAAATGGCACAGGCATTGCCATTCCACATGTATACAAGTTGATAACGCACATGAGGACGAGCAATGCCTTCAACTCTCGGATGGACCATCAAGGACTGGCAAAACGCCTATAGAGAAGGTGCAACGCCGGCGGCGCTGCTGGGCGAGCTGCTGACCGGCCTGGATAGCAAAGACGTGGCCTGGATTTCCCTGCTGGATAGTGACGGGCTGACCAAGCCCCTGGCAGAACTGGCGCAAACGCTGGAAGCCGCCGGCGGCGATAAGAACGCGCTGCCGCTCTATGGCATTCCGTTCGCCGCGAAAGACAACAT
>Ga0247720_100215_pt1 | contig 26503 bp, 20 predicted proteins | sample MSEWel2015_12_15_FD_189078 | JGI IMG/M metagenome (GOLD analysis project Ga0247720, IMG submission 189078) | Subsurface sediment microbial communities from gas well in West Virginia, United States - MSEEL Well Study Marcellus 3H_2015_12_15 | ecosystem: Environmental > Terrestrial > Deep...
AACAGTGTTACAACCACGGCAAACTGAAATCTCCCCGGGTCTTCGAGGGAGAAAGATTACCGAGCGTGATGGCAAACTCTGCACTTTTTGATTGCCGAATTCATCATTTTTTACTTGCCAAACACAACCAAAACCCTTATAAACGCATTTAAGCACCTGCTCAAGACTTCCGGCTACATTTTAAGCCTCCATAGCGCCAACGGTACTATTCTTTACCTTGAAGGAGATGCTAACGAAATCTCCTATTTTAAGTCAATAAATGCGGTGGTAGGGGGCGATCTGGAACGAAGAGACCTCAGGAACTTTAGCCCACGGGCTCAGTATGATTTTAAAATGTCCGGTCCAGTTAATGGGTCCCGAAAATTACTGTATTGCCCTTGAAGACAACATCAGTTCAGCCGCTCCTATCATGGATGAAAAAGGCGACCTTATTGGCACCCTGGTACTGGTACAGGCTCTGGGGGAACGGCCGTGGGAAAAAGACCTGAAAAATTTACAGTCGCATACCCTGGGCTGGGTTGCCTCCCTGGCGGTAGCTATTGAAAACCACCTCAAACTCAAAGAAAAAAACCATAGGCTCTTGGTTATGAATAATACATTAGAAACAATTCTCGCATGCATTGATGCTGGAATCATAGCTGTCGATTGTGAAAATAAGATTATTAAGGCTAACCAGGAAGCAGCTCTAATACTTAATCCAAACGGCGGCAAAGTTGAAGGCAGAAACATAAGGGACTTTGTGGACGACAGGGTAATGCAGGTATTAACAAGCCAGAAACCTGTTAATTACCTGGAAGCAACTATTCGCAACTGCAAAAAGGAACGCCACTGCGTATTTAGCATACAATTTATACCAGGCCAGAAAGAAAAACGCACCGAAGGAGCCATCATCCGTGTCAACCTGTCTGAAAAAATCAACAACCTTGTTAATGTGCGAACTGGTGCAGTGGCCAAGTATCACTTTGATGATATTATTGGCAACAGCGCCTGCATAAACCATGCAAAAGACTTGGCCCGTAAGTTCGCCGATGCCGGCGAAAATATTTTATTAATAGGAGAGAGCGGCACCGGAAAGGAGCTATTTGCCCAGGCTATTCACAATCAATACCGGCCCGAAGGTCCTTTCGTTGCTTTGAACTGTTCTGCGATTCCCAGAAACCTTATTGAAAGCGAGCTCTTTGGCTATGAAGGCGGAACCTTTACGGGTGCCGAACGCAATGGAAGACCAGGCAAAATTGAGCTGGCTCACAAAGGAACCCTTTTCCTTGACGAAATAGGCGATATGCCCATTGAAACCCAGGCCACGTTGCTTAGGGTTTTAGAGGACAAGCGCGTCATGCGGCTGGGAGGTAGGAAGTATATTCCTGTTGACTTTCGCGTTATAGCTGCAACTAACAAAAATCTCTACCAGATGGTGCAAGAAAATCAGTTTCGTCTCGACCTGTACTTCCGGCTGGCGGTTCTCAAGCTAGAAATACCGCCCCTGCGCCAGCGACAGGAAGATATCTTGCTGTTATGCCAGCACTTTATAGAATACTACTGTAAAAAGACAGGACATGTATTGCCAACTATAAGCCCGGCTGCAAAAAAAATAATTTTAGAGTACGAATGGCCCGGTAACGTCAGACAGCTGGAGAATGCTATGATTTATGCCGTCAACATGTCCCAGGACGGCCTTATAGACGTCCAGCATCTGCCTAACGAAGTAGTGAGGGGAACCACCTTGAAAAGTACAGGTATTTGCAGCATAGCCGGGATAACCTCATTGGAGGAAGCTGAAAAGATAGTCATTCAAAACGCCATGGCTTCTACTGGCAACAATATCCCTAAAGCGGCGAAACTACTTGGACTTGGTAAATCCACTCTGTATAGAAAACTTAAGCAATACAAACTAGATTGCTCGACATAGTATTCCAAAAGCGCAGTACAAGTCCTTAGATTAAATTTAGATCAGTGAAATAAGGTGGTAGAGCAGAAGTATGCCGCGCAGCACGCCTCTACTCTACCACTTTCAATTCAAAAAGACTGTGACGGCAGGAATGAATGGGTATTTAAAAAGGGGAGCTTTATCTTGGCTCCCCTAACTAGCAAAGGCACTTGAAAACGTCAAACACCTGATATTACATCATTCCCGTTTCAGCGCAATACTACCAATATTGACGCTTTTATCTACTTTCAGGTCTTGAACTTGATAAGGTTGATAACCGTTCTTTTCAATTTTTAGTGTATAACAGCCACTGTTAAGGCGTCTGATCCAAAAATCACCGAAATCGTCAGTTGTCTCTGTCCAGCTTTGGCCGGTCTCGTTGTTAATGAGGGATACCTGCGCCCCTTCCAGGACTTCATCGATATCCGGATCATAAACTTCCCCTGCTACAAAGAATTTAGGAAGGTTTAGGTAATATACCCTGGGTTTTAGACCGAGTTCAGGCTGTAATACCTCAGCCTGGGAGATTAATTCCTTTAATTCTTCTTCCTCGCCAAATTTTATCGCCTCTGTAGCACATGCTTCAACGCAGCGGGGGACTTCGCCTGCGTCAACCAGATGCGCGCATCCGGTACATTTCTGTGGTAAATTTAATTTGTCATTCCAGTAAATAGCGCCATAGGGACAAGAATCGACAAGATCCTTGCGACCTGTAGCCTTTTCGGGGTCTATAATGACCAACCCGTCGTTCCTCTTATATACTGACCCATCCCCGGCAACCTCAATACATTTTGCATTATCGCAATGCATACAAGGTCTTGCCTGATATTCGATTTTTACCTTTGGAACACTGCCATGTTCTATATCAACTAACTTCATCCAGAAGTGACCTGTATCTGGTTGGGGTTTGGCATAGGGTGACCAGTCGTTGTCAACATGTTCGTCTTTGCAGACCAGCTGGCAGTTATAACAGCCATTACATTTAGCAACATCAATAACAAATACTTTCATTAGTTTTTCACCTCCGTAATCCAGGCCTCGAAACGAACTCCATAATAAGGATCGTAAGGCCTGTTAAACGCCTCAGGGTATTGCTTTTTCATTTCCTCAATATCCACTTTTTCTACGCCTACAAGATACCCGCTCGTGACTTCCCCTGCACAATTCTTTGATGTCGTGTTGGTAGGGCAGATAAGATTGTTAGCTCCACCACGGTCGGCTTCACCAGGTATTATCGGATCTAGTCTTGCACCATGATCTTGATAAACTACCCCCGGCATTATACGTTCGGTAACATATGCCCCACCAAGTACCCATCCGCGATCGTTATATATCTTAACTACATCACCGCTTTTGATTCCCAATGCCTTTGCATCTACTGGATTAATCCAGACCGGTTCGTATAAATATCCATCCGGCCCTTTAACTTTACAAGTAGGAATCTCACGGAACCATGGTATATCATCCAGCTGAGCATGACACCGCCAGCGGGGATGATTGGAAACTATAAGAAATGGATACTTTTGGGAACGTGGATGCAAAAGGCTTTCTTGATGAGTTTCGCCGTAAGGTATCCAATGAGGCACCGGCGGACGTTCTTTATCATCCGGGAAGTTTTCAGCCAGACCTACGGAATAGAATTCAAGCTTTCCGGTCGGTGTATCCAGAGGATTGTTCTCTGGATCCTTATAGAACGGGCTGAAACCGGGTTCGTCATTCTCCCAGTCCTCAGCCGTAGGTATTACAAAGTATTCTTTCTCCCGAAATTCTTCATAGCTTATCCTGTCTTTTATCCCGGATTGTTCGTAACCGTCCTTAATTAAGTCCTCAATACTCTTACCTCTAGTGTATTCTTCGTAGAGGCCAAGTTTCTTTGCTACTTCCGCTACTGCTTCATAGTCGCTCTTTGATTCTCCCAGAGGTTCAATGCACTGCCCTTCGTAAAGGACTACATTGAAGCTGTCACCTAAAACATCAACCCCAAAGTCTTCTTCCTCAAACTTTGTGTTGATAGGCAGGATTATGTCGGCAAACAGGCAGTCATTTTCCATCCACGGATGCTGCATGACAACGCACTCAATTTTAGGACTGCGTAGAGCCTCAATCCACATGTTTCCACCATTCCAACAAGTGGACCAGCATGGGCTGTCGCTCCATATCATGTGAATTTCCGAACATCCCTCAGCAGGATATTTATACTGTACGAACTGATCCTCCTTGGGAATTCCTGCATATGTTATCCCGTACCAGGTAATGGGTTCGTCGCTCAAAATTGCTTTCGGGATGAGAGTTTTAGGGATAAACTGCTTTGGCACTGGAAATGTAAATCCCTGGTAGGCCCCTTCCGGGCTGGGTATTATTTCTCTTCGGGGCATTGGGTTCTGGTCATGCAAGCTGAAAAGCTGCCACTCAAAGAGCTTGAGCTGTCCCTGACCGGGTTTTCCTAAGCCCTGCATGCCCAAAAGGATTACTTCCAGACGTCCCGGCTCGTGGGCATAGCAGGACCTGATGTAAGAGCCGCCGTTATTGTGGGCAATGCTGGTTGCTTCCCGAGCCCATTTCCTGGCTAAAGCCTTAATAACCCGGGCAGGAACACCGCAGATATCTTCGGCCCACTTTGGTGTCTTGGGAACGCCGTCTTCTTCGCCTAGAACATACTTTTTAAATTCGTCAAAACCGTGAGTATGAGTGGCGACATAATCTTTATCATAAGTGTCTTCCGTAATCCATGTATAGGCAATAGCGAGCTGTAATGCCGCGTCCGTGTTGGGTCTTACAGGTATCCATTTATCCGCATGAACTGCTGCACCATAATTAAGGTCGGGACAGATGTATACGGATTTTATGCCTAGTTCGGTAAACCAGAAGCACAAACGGCTAGCCTGCAGCCCGCCCCATGCAAGCGGTGTCGTCTCTGGGTCGCAACCCCAGAACAGGATCATTTGAGTGTTTTCCGAAATATCCTTAATTAGATTGGCCTGCCTACCCTGGCCTACTGGATCTTGGCCCCAGACGTGCTTGGCGCCCCAGTACCAGCCTTCCCAGCTGTCGGGCTGGCGTGCCTGGATGGTGTAACCGCCGAGAAGCTCCATCAAGCGAATCTGACAGCCGTGAGGACCATGAATGGTCTTAGTCTCGCCGTGGCCGTCCCCCTGTACCAAAACCGAGGTCGGGCCGTATTTTTCGCACACTCGCTTCAATTCCTTAGCAATTAATTCAGCAGCTTCATCCCAGGTGATACGTACAAATTTACTCTTACCCCTGTTTTGCGGGTTGCGCTCTCCTTCCGGATCCCAGTCCACCCTTTTCATGGGGTATAGTATCCGGTTCGGCGAATACGTCCGCTTCTTGTACACATAGTTAAAGGGGCTCAGAAGCGACTTCATCGGTGCTTCAAAGGTTTTCCCTCTGGCCTTAATCTTCCAGGGTCGCAATTGTTCTGTCTTATACTTACGGTTATATCTCAACGGTCGAATACGAAGAATTTTACCGTCCTTAACGTCAATTTCTGCCGAGTTTGATCCAAAGGCAAAGGAACACAAACCCAAATTCTTGTAATAGGTACGTACACCATTTTGGAGTTTCGTGTCCTTTTCCGTCATGGCATAGTATCCCTCCGTTAGTTTTTCTTAATTTTGTCATTAAGCATTGAAATTCGATCCTCGAGGCATTACAGGTTTCCCTTTAATTTTTGGCAAAAAACCTCCTTTCTAGAAAACAGTTCACCTCCTTTTACTCTGTTTTAGTGCGTATTAATAGAGTTGCCACCAGAGAGACAAGAAGCCCTGCAACTAAAGGATATACTCCCGCATCCCAACCTCCACTTGCTATAGCCTGACCTACAACAGGAGGTCCGATGAACATGCCACTGTTCTGACCAAGGATCACCACTCCCAAGGCTACGCCAGCAAATTGGGGATTAATAGCTGTTTCCGGAGCAATGGTAAAAACGCAGGTCGGAACAAAGCTTGCCGCCAGACCTAAAATAACATAATAAGAAACAAGAATTCCAACATTGCCCCCTACTTTAAAAGCCCATAACACTAAAATCGTACAAATAATGAAGGAGGCTGCCAGGATACCTTTACGATTTCCGAAGCGGTCAAGAACCCATCCAGCGAATATGCCGCCAGGTATAAAAACCAGGGTTACCAGGCTAGCGTAAAAACTGGCAGCTCCCGGATCCATCTTATGAACTTCGGCTAAGAAGGTGGGTGCCCAGGTGGCATAGGCTATAAAACTGAAGTTAAATGCGGCAAAGGCAATGGAAATAAGCCAGGTATTTATACTTTTCAACCCATGGCTAATAGAGATAGCGCCACCACCCTCTTCACTCCCACTCGCCGTTTTATTGGGCGGGGCAACAATCGCGCTATACACCATAAATGCAACTAAAGCAAAAACAGCTCCAAACCACCAGATACTGGTCCAGCCACCGAGTTTTGCAATTGGGTTGGCCAAATTATAAATAAGAAAACTGCCAACTGGTACCCATGTAGCCCAAATACCCATAGGCAATCCTCGTTCATGTGGTTCAAACCACATACTAATAACCGCCGGAGCCACGACTGCAATTAAAGCCAACCCAACGCCTTCGATAGTCCTGGCAATAAGCATAATCGCTGCACTTTTAGCCACAGCTCCAATTACTGCACCAATAATTATACAACCTAGACCTATTAATCCACTGTTTTTCGGCCCCAGACCTGCCAGGAGGAACGCTGCCGGAAGTGCCAGTATGACCCCGGCGATGCAAAAAACAGACATTAGCCATCCCGCCGTTGCCATATCAGCCTGAAGACTTTCCATAAGAACCTGCATTACCGGCGGTACTTTAAACTGGTTCAACGCTACAGCTACGCCCGCAAGATAGACCGCCCACATAACCGCCCACGCTTTTCTTTTCACAGTACACCCCCCTTTGTTATTCGGAGACTTCTAAACGTTCGTACACAAGCCCCGGTGACATACTCTCTCCTGGTAAAAACTCGTAGCGCTGTCCCTTTTACTGCTCCCCTCCTCCGGCTGTATATAAAGGTTTATTGCCCTCACTGCAAAAGAGTTATTTCTCCCATCATGTCCAAAAGCACTGGAATACACATATCTCATCTAGCAGCCTATGTGAAAAATATCCCAAACCCAAAAGCATCCTCTACTTCCATGATAAAAAGTGATGCTAAGTCCCCTATCTACCCCCACTTCGGTGGGGAAAAGTAGCTAACGTAGCTTATGAAAAGACATGGCCCCTAACCCGAAGTTGTCAGCAACTATTATTCACACGAGCTGCTAGCAGTTTTAATAACAATTTGCTTTTTATTTCTTATCAGCAGAATCTAGGTTCGCCTTACAATGAGGACATATTTTGGGGTTATTTCCTTGCCTAATTACTTCCTTTCCACAATTGGGACATTTAATCTTCTTGGCTACAGCAGGTGGTCTAAAGCACATTTAAGTTTCCTCCTCGCTAAAGTTATCAACTCTCATTTTTAGTCCTTGACATGTTACCGTGAGTTTTAATTTCAGGGTTGATTGCATGTTTTTAGATGCCTAACAATAATCATGGCCGTCTCGTTTACTTACTCTCTAGCGCACCAATATAAATCACCTCACTGATTAAAACATATAGCAATATCCGTGCCAATATTCACAGCTATTGGGCGCTGTCTTTCATCTTGATAAATCTCATAAATTAAGCCCCTGAGAGAAATATCTTTAAGAATTTATAAATACACGCGTTCTCATTTTGGAAATATTTGTCCCATAATGGGAAATTCCTGGGTGCTGCAGGCGTTCAGTATTCAAGGGCATGAAGCAACCGGCCTCACCTCCCCTTATAAGGTTAATCTTCCTTGTGCTTATCGTTACGTTCTTCATGGCTGGTACCTGGTAGGAGCCTTTCTGGTTCATGTACTGCTATACTTTATAAGCCTGCTCAGCGCAGTTGATTGCCCCCTGCTGAACAATCGTGCAACCCGGCCAACAGGACCTCTTGACCGGGCTGCACCTTCCAAAACTGGTAATCCCACGGCCCCAACAACAGTTGCCTCAAGTAATTCTTGTTTCCACTCGTGATCTCAAAACTTAACCCCAGTTTTTCCGCTACTTCACGAGCCGCTTCCTTAGCCACCTCTTCCCCTAGCCGACCAGTATTTATGAATATCAGGCGCCGGTAGTGGCAAAATAAGTGGCGCATGATGCGTCTACCCCGCTCTTTACCGTACCGTGCAAGGCAGCGTTCGTACTCCCGTATCAGGTTATCCTCCCCGGCCAGCCAACCGGCAGATAAAAAGTAAGTATCTAGCCCCCACTGACGTCTAGCTTCCCAGGACCCCAGCAACAGAGGAATACAATCATCCACCTTGGGTATCACGAGGGGTGTGGTTCTGGCCCGCAGCCCCTCCAGGGCTCCGCCGCAAAGACCGTAGCCTAACAGTATAAAGTCACTGCCGGAGGCGCAATCAATGGCCTCCTGTAAAGCCTGCCGTAATCGCTCCGGGGAGCGGTGCAATTCCGAGTTCAGGAAGTGTAACTCATACCCTTGCGGAGCCAGAGACAAAATTTCTTCTTCCATAACTTTGCAGGCAATAACTGTATATCGCCCCATTCTCCTACATCCCATTCTAAAAATGACTTATTCAAACTTTAGCACCCGCCCCAAGTGGGAACAAGGTAATTGCGCCACCCGTCAAGCTGCACAACCCGCCCAAGGTAAATAACATATATTATTCTTCATAATATTCACTTTTTCCTCCGGGGACTCTTTTTGGTTAACCAATGAATTGAGGGAAGGGGCAATATATGATGCCCCTATCCCTCTTTTTACCGGCTTAGATCTTAGCCTCCAAACACCTCAGTAGCCGCTTTGAGCCCATCGCTGGCCGTAGTAGCAAAATAATCTGCGCCCACATGCTTTCTAACTGTTTCATTAATATAATTACCGCCAATTATCACTTTGGTATTTAGACCCTCAGCTCGCAAGGCTTCAATGGTCTCCTTTAATGCCCCCTGACAACTGGTTAAGAGCACGCTCATGCCTACCAGGGGCGCGCCCGTGTCCTTAACAGCCTCGACAAATTTTTCTTTGGGTACATCCACTCCCAAGTCAACCACGTTGTATCCCGAACCTTTGAGAAGCATTATGACGATATTCTTACCCAGGTCGTGGATATCTCCTTTAACCGTACCGATAACAATAGTTCCCTTATGTTCTGCGCTCTCGCCGCTCAAATGAGGCTCTAAGATGTCCATGGCACCTTTCATGATCTCGCCGGCCATAACCAATTCGCTCAAGAAATAATCCCCGCTCTCAAAGCGGTTGCCTACTTCCACCATTCCTTCCTGTAGAGCTTTGACAATTTCCAAAGGAGCAACTCCGTTTCCTAATAATTCTTTGACCAAAGTGAGAACTTGTTCTTCTTCTAATTCAGCCATGGCTTTCGGCAGGGCCTCTTTGGGCATAACTACCCCACTCCTCTCCATATATTTAACAGCGCTCCATTACCTGGAATTAATTTTCCTTTATCACTCGATATTTAGCGCTGTACCCAGAACCAGATAAAAGCATAGGCAAAGGCGTCAAGCTTTTCCCATTCCTTTTTGACAATTTCCTCGTTGCCGGCTAATTGCCCGAATTCTTCTTTTTTAATCTTCCACGGTACACACGAACCCGCTTCTGCCACAAAATCTTTTGCCTTAATTTCGGCCATTCTGTCCACCTCCTCTTACCCCTGTCAAAGTTTAATAAACACCGTACTCCCTGGCTGCCTCGAGCATGGCAACAATGTTTTCCCTTTTGGCGTCGCCCATGACCACTCCGCCAGCGGCAAGGACAAACCCTCCATCGCCACCTAATTCCTCTATGGCTTGCTTGACACAATCCTTCACTTCTTGCGGCGTGCCATAGGTGAGCAGGGTAGTTGGCACACCTCCGTAAAGGCAGAATCTGCCTCCCAGCACCTCTTTGGCTTTCTTGGCATCAGTTAAGTCAATGCAAAAAACGATGCTCTTATCCGGCAATTCGGCTATCTTGTCCAAATACGGCGTCCAATCGCCTTCGGCAAAGAAGAACGTCCTTTTCCCCATGGCCCAAAGTCCTTCGATAACCGCCTTCCAGGTAGGCCAGTAGAATTTCTCCCAATGTTCAAGTCGTAAGAAGGGATAGGCTCCTTTATGGAGAGGAGCGAAACAGGGTAGAGAAGTATCTCCCCCCGCTGTGATCATGGCATAGGCTATATTATGGGGCACAATGGCTTCACACGCGGCCTGAACTTTCTCGGGCCGTCGGCGAAGGTCCAGGAGGATCCCTTTCGTGCCCCGCAAGGCATCGCCCAGGGTATCAAAAGGTGCCTTGGTAAGACCTGTCCCCGAGGGTACTATCCCGTATTCCTTCGCCCATTTTTCCCCTACTGCCGCCGACTTGGCGTTATGCATGGCAAAGGCGGCTGCGCTCTTTATTAAAGCTACAGTAGCCCGGTACGACCCTGGTTCGACAAACTCTTCACTTATACGTGGTAAATACTTGTTTGCCAGCCATTGGGTGGGATTATCGATAAACTCGTCGTAGTCTTCTGGCTTCATATATTCTTCTTCTATATATTGGAATCCTGAATTCTCTTCAAAATAAATCCCCGGAAACTTATATAGCTTACAACCCATGGCATCAAACATGGGGGGCCACCATAGATTGATGGAACCGAACATAGCATCGAAATCCAGATCCCGGATCACCCCGGCAACAACTTCTGTCGCCTTGTCAACGTCGTAATACGCTTCCTGAAGGGTGGTATCCGTGTATTTGACCACCCACTCGCCTAGGGGAAAAACTACTGGCACTTTGTCAGGCTTACCGCCCTCCAGCGCTGTAGTGTAACGCTTAAACCGCTCTTCATAAAGCCTTTCCTTTTCGTTCATGATCTAATTCCCTCCCTTTGGCTTACTAAATAAACTCTTCTTCCCCATACAACATACTACCTTGAGTTTGGCCCACCTTCTCACCTTTCTTGGGTGCTTCACCCCCCCTTTTTGTAACTCACGACCCCCTTAATCCTCTAACGTTCCTTTTCTATACGCCTTTAAGAAGTTTTTACCAAAAGGATCGTTGCCCAATAATAATTCGACCGTAGTCACCGCTGTCATGATCTTATTGTCCAGGGGGTCTAGTATAGCCGCGTCCATCCCATGCGCCATGCATATGGCCAGGAAATAGCGGTTGATGAGCTTTCTTTTGGGCATGTTGAAAGAAATGTTGCTTAAACCGGACACTGTTTTTACTTTAAACAAGCGTTTAATTTCGCTCAGGCATTGAAAAAAGATTACCGCATTTGCATGATTTACCGCTAGAGGAAGCACCAGAGGATCGATATAAAGGTTGTCCAAATTATAGTTGTGTTTGGACAGGAGCTCCACCATGCGCTCAGCAATATTGATCCGGTCTTCTACGGTTTTAGGAATACCGTTGTCATCAACGGTCAGCCCAATTACGGGACACTGGTACTCCAGAATAAGGGGCAACACCTGTTCCAGGCGATTTTTTTCCAGTGAAATAGAGTTAATCAAGACACGGCTCTTATCCCCCTTAACAGTTTCCAATGCTTTCTCAATTACCGGACCCACCGTACTGTCAATGCATAAAGGCGCATCGGTTACCTCTTGAACAGTACGTACAATCCATTCCATATACGCTATTTCATCACTGCAGTGAGCAGTGTTCACATCTAGATAATGGGCTCCTGCTGCTGCTTGCCTGAGTGCCAGATCCTGAACAGCCGCCACATCTTTCTCCTCCATAATTTGACGCACGCTGGGAATTGCACTGTTGAGCTTCTCGCCAATTATAAGCATTTCTGCCAACCCTCCAAAAATACATGTGTTGTTTGAAATATTCGTGCTCCAACTACTTGTATATACTTATATTCTACTTCTGATCAAAAATTCCTTCTTTAAAAATAAAATTGGCTCGGCATTTAGTCCCCGAGTCTCATTCCAGCCATGCACCGATAGCAATGTTCGCGCCGAATAATCCTCATAAGTGTACCGTTCCCGTCCTGCCGCCAGTTCCACCGGGGCAATACTCATTTCCCTGCACCTCCATTCCTCTGGTATCGATTTTATTTCTGGTAGCTTTTTCTTTATTTTTAACCTGAGGGTTGCCGGTTGAGCAAGGGGAGTAATACCTGGAGCCGCCAGAATGAAGTTACTGAGCCTTACTTAGTCGCCGCTTCTGCGTCGCATTTATTAACTGGCTTCACGGGCAAGCTCAACTATTCGCCGGCGCAGTTCGGCGATCATAGACGGAACATCGATGCTTACCGGACAGCGCTCCACGCACCGGCCGCAGCGGAGACAGGTGTAAATTAGCGGCGCGGCATTATCCATGCCACCGGCCACGAAAGCCGTCCAGATGGCTCCTATGCCCCCCAGATAACGATAACCGAAATACCCGGCGGTCAGTTGAAAGACGGGGCATTCGTACATGCAGCCCCCGCATCTTAAGCAATACAAACCCTGCCTGAAGAGAGGATCGGCAGCCATTTCGCTGCGGCCGTTATCCACAAAGATAACGTGAAGTTCCCTAGGGCCGTGAGCGCCATAGGCGGTTACCTTTTCGATGTCTCCCGTCTTGCTGGGCCCGCTGATAATATTTACATAGCCGGGGACGGGATAGTTGGCATAGCGCCAGGTAACTTCGGTCACTTTCATGGCCTCCTGGAAAGTGGGCACCACTTTTTCGATCCCCACCAGAGCGATATGCACCGGCGGGACGGCGGTGCATATGCGGGCATTGCCTTCATTTTCAATAATAACCATTGCTCCGCAGTCCACCGCCACTACGTTGGCACCGCTCATGCCGAAATGGGCTCTGAAATACTTTTCCCTCATGAATTCCCTAACGGCCCCGACTTCGGCGGCAATATCCGGAGGAATTTCCCGGCCGAAAAACTCGGTAAACAATTCCGCCACCTGCTCCCGGGGTACATGAATGGAAGGCGAAACGATGTGCATGGGCCTTTCATGCCGCAGTTGTAACAAAAACTCCCCCAGGTCTGTTTCCCAGACTTCGTTGCCTTTTTCGATGAGGTAGTCCCTTATTTCCAGCTCTTCGCCTAAAATGCTCTTGCCTTTAACCACTATCTTCCCTGTGCCAATGATGTCCGCCGCCAATTTCAAGGCGTCTTCATGCGATTTGGCCAAGTAGGTCTTGCCGTGGTTGGCTTCGATGGCTTGCCTGGCTTGAGCCACCAACTCATCCATGCGTTCGATGGCAGATTCCTTTATAGCGCGCACTTCCTCGGCCAACTTGGTCGTATGAGGGAAGCGTTTGAGGGCAGCTTCGGTATTATCTCGATAAGATTTAACGGCCCGGGAAAGAGCTAGCTGAATATTAGGGTCATCGGAGGCTTTGTTAAGCTCCGCCGTATACTTTTGAAACAAGCGTTCCAGCACCGAACTCATTTGGCAATCCCCCTGTAAAGAAACTCAATAAAGTCCTCAAGTTGGATATTCTTGTGCCCCTCACGCCGACCCTTATCGAGAGCCGCTAGGCAATAAGGGCAGAAGGTGATAACCAGATCGGCATTGGTCGCCGCGAGTTCACCAACCCGGCGGGCAGCGATCTTCCCGGACAATTCAGGGAAAAGGACCTTGCCGGGCCCGCCGCAGCAGGTCGTCCAACGCCGGTTGAGCTCCGGTTCTATTAAATTAACTCCCTCCATCTTGCCCAGGATATCCCTGATCTCTTCCGTAATACCCAGTTCCCTGGCCATGCGACAGGAATCGTGGACCGTTACGTTTCCCGAAAAACCGGTAGGCAGACGCCCGGGGGCATCCTTAACCAGATCGTAGACCGCTTCCAGGAAGGTTTTAACTTCGTAATTAAAATTTTCCAACAGCTCAGGATAAATCAGCTTAAAAATTTCCGCCGAATGGGGCGATAGGCAGATGATGGCTCTGGCGCCGGTAGAATTAATTAACTCGGCAACCTTGCGGGCGTGCTGACGCAGGTCGCCCACGAAACCGTATTCATAAAGAAGAGCCCCGCTGTAGATCTCTTCTTCGCCCAGATAACAGATTTTCAGGCCCATCTCCTGCAGGATCAGGGCGGCCTTGCGGCTGACATCCCGGTAGCGCTCCCGATCCCTGGAGCGCACGCCGGCAACGATCTTTTCAGGGTTGATCCCCACCCTGTCGATCAGGTTGCGGACGCCCATCATCAAGGAAAATCCTACGCTGCCCTGGTTCATCCTGGTGAGCATATCTACCAGGCTATCAATGTAGGGGACCAGTTGATACTCGCCGCCGGTATATAAAAGCACATCCCCCTGCCGCGGCAGGTTGAGATCTCTGGCCCACCCAGCAACTTCATTTCCCTTAAGGCCCAGGGGATTGCCGTATTTGACAATATTCCCCCGGATCACTTCGAGAGTTTGCGGTAAACGATAATCTCTTGATCCCGCTTTCAGCTCCAGAGCCATTTCCGTCACCTCAACAGAATATCATATAAATGCCGTTTATCGTTCATACTAGATTAAATTAATCATAAATAAAGCGTATCTTCAAGGTTTTTTAAGCATGTATTCAGAATACCTGTTAAAGAAACCTCCCTTCGTCCCTGGATAGTAAACCCTCTTTCACATAGGCGCGGTTAACTTCACCTATAACCGCCGCATGTTTCCCCCTTGAAAGCCTATTCGGCTTCATCCCAGGCTTCCCACGCCTTTTCCATCTTGGTCCGGGTAAACAATTAAATCAAACATACTTCAACAGGGTACATACCATGAAGCCCAGTATGGGATAATAGACTAAGAAAGGGGGAATAACATGTTCAAGCACGATAAGAACCTGCTAGAAATGGTGCGTGTGGAACGGCCGAACCCAAACTACGCGGCGCTTTTGCAGGAGCAAATCGGGGGCCCCCACGGTGAGCTGAAAGCCGGGTTACAGTACCTGGCCCAAAGTTTTCGCATTCAAGACCCGGCCATCAAGGATATTTTCCTTGACATCGCCGCGGAGGAACTCAGTCACCTGGAAATGGTATGTACGGCAGTCAACCTCTTGAACGGCCATGAACCTCAGGCCATGAACGCCACCATCGGCAATGTTCAGGCGCATGTAACGACCGGACTCAATCCCTTTTACAGCAATGCCTCCGGCCAGGTGTGGACCGCGTCTTACATTGAAGCCACCGGTGACCTACCCGCGGACCTGCTTTCCAACATCGCCGCCGAACAACGTGCCAAGGTCGTTTATGAATATCTGCACCGGCAAATCGCCGACCGGTATATTCGGTAGATGATCGATTTCCTGTTAAACAGGGAAGAGGCGCACAACACCATGTTCCGGGAATGCTTCCAGAAGGTCCGGGGCACCGGCTCCACCCAAAACTGGGGTGTGGACAAGGACGCACGGCTCTTTTTCAACCTGTCCACACCCGGCAACTATGTGGGGTCCTCCCTGCATAACCCGCAACCACCGTCCTTTGACCAGCCGCAAATCCCGCCCCAGTAAGATAGTTGGGGACGGCTTTTGCCAAAAAGTACTATAAGGCAAGATCGTAAACAGGGAAGCGGCATCGCCTCCCTGTTTTATTTCATATCTATAGGATTGCCTGTCCGCCGTCCGCCTCCGGGCTCTTTTACCAGCCGTACGATCAGCACCACTATCCCTACCACAATCATAACTCTATCTCAACCCTCAGTAACCAATTTATAACAATAAGAATAAGATAATTAAAAGTTTTAACTGGGGGTTGGGACAATATGGATATTAGTACAAAGGAGCCAGTAATATCCAGGAAAAGTCCCACTAAACAAATGGGCATTTTTCAACTCACAGTAACTGTCTTACAAGTCGGTACAGGTATACCCATAACGAATTTCCAATTTATCGTCAACCAGGACAACGTGGGAGATCCTTTCGACCCCGATCCGGCCAACTGGCCTTCGTTGAAGCCCGGCGCCAGTCACAGTGCGGTCGTGGCCACCGGGGACTCCAGGCAACCCACCGTCTCCCTGCCGGCCGGCAAATACCTCGTCTCCGTGCTGGCTCCCGGCTACAAGCTCGGGGGTAACTGGATCAACCTGACGCGTGACAGTACGCTGACCGTTGAGTTGCAGCCCCACCCCTTGCCGCTTGCCAAAATCCGCGTTCACGTCTTTGAAGATATCCACCCGGTCAACGGCGAGGATGACTTCCCCCTCGAACACGGCCTGCCGGGGTTCCGCATCGTGCTCGCAGATGCCGCCGGCGAGGTTACGGTCGACTATTTCGGCAACCCCCTCGGAACGGTTTACAAGCGTGACGCCGGCGGCAACCTGATTATCGGTCCGGACGGGAAACCGATCCCAATGTCGAACACCGGCGGCATAATCTGGACGGATGAAAACGGCGACGCCGTCATTGAAAACCTCCCGCCGGGCAAGTACGGGGTGCAGGCGATCCCGCCCGACGGTACCGACTGGATCCAGACCACAACCATCGAGGGTACCCACGTCATTGACGCCTGGATTGAAGAAGGCAACGACGGGTATAGCCCACGCGAGGGTTTCAGGGCACCCCTGGTCTGGTTCGGTTTTGTCAGGCCGAAGGAGTTCGCCCCCGGAGCGGGAACGGGCACCATCACCGGCCGCGTCCGTACGATCATCGAGTTCACACCGCCAGTCAGACCCCTGACCCTCGGCGGACCCGTCGACCGGCCCTGGATCGCTCTTACCGATATCGGCCGCACCGACGAGCAGGTCTATACCGGCCGGGGCAACCCTGACGGAACCTTTACCATCACCAACGTTCCTGCAGGTCTCTATCAGATGGCCATCTGGGATGAACCCCTCGACTACATCATCTCCTTCCGTACTGTCCAGATCGCCGCGGGTGAAACGATTGATATGGGCGATATCGGGATCCCGCGCTGGTTCGGCTGGATCAGCGGCATGGTCTTCAGGGACGAGAACGGCAACGGCGTACGCGATACGGATGCTGCCGGGAACTATATCGAGGAAGGTATCCCCAATGCCCCCGTGGGCACGCGCTTCAAAGACGGCAGTGTGCAGTATGCCACCGTAACCGATCTCGACGGCCGCTACTCTCTCAACGAAGTTTTCGAACTCGAGCGGTTCGCCGTGGCGGAACTGGGCTTTGACCGGTTCGGGCGGACCGCTGCGACCGCTACCCCCGATTACGGGATCACCCCGCCGCGGCCCACTACGACCCATCCCCGCGCCCTTACCCTGGCGGTCCTGACGTGGGCGGCGAAAACGAACCGCATCGATTGGGGGATGCGGGAATACCCGCTACCGGGACCGGACGGACTTTTGGGAACACCCGACGACGAACTCCATGGGGGCATCTCGGGAATCGTTTATTACGCGACGATGCGCAACGAACTCAACCCCCGCTACGCGGTGGCTGAGGACTACGAACCGGGCATCCCCAACGTAACCGTCAACCTCTACCGGCTCAATGACGACGGCAGCACCACGCTGATCAACTCAGTGCAGACCGACGCCTGGCAACATCCAACCGGCTGTGTGCGGCCCGACGGGAGCGTTGACCCGGGCTGCATCGAAGTACCCAACGCCTCCAACCAGATCAAGGACGGCGTCTTTGACGGCGGTTACTCCTTCGCGACTTACTTCGAACCATACTTCGGGGCCCCCGGCGCCGTGGAAAAGCCGCTCCCACCAGGAACCTACCTTGTGCAGGTGGTCCCGCCCACCGACCCGTATAACCTTTTGCCCGATGGTTCCCCGAAACCGCTGTACAAGGTGCTCGACCCCGGCGCGGTGAACACCGGCCAGGGCGACCGGTTTGTCGCCCTTTCGATGACCACTCGGGACCAACCCGCCAGCGCTAATGATGCGGCTCTGTTCCGCCTGCCCCCGCCCCCTTACTATGGCGACAAATACGATACTAAAATAGTAACCGTCAGTCCAGGGCAGAACGCGGTGGCGGACTTCTTTCTGTATACCGATGTTCCCGTGCCGGGGCGCATAGTCGGCTTCCTCCTCGACGACGTGAATATCGAAACCGACCCGAATTTTATCTACTACGGCGAAAAGCGCGGCATTCCTTATACACCGGTCGGCATCCGGGACTATACGGGGCGGTTGATCACCACCGTTCATTCGGACGCCAACGGCATCTTTGAGGTGCTCTTACCGTCCACTTATACCCGCAACGTACCTACTCCATCCGGCGTGGCACCGGGAATGTACCTGGTTGTCGGCAACGACCCCGGCGATCCCGGCCGGCCCAACACAAGGTATAATCCCAACTACCAGACCTTGACCATGGTCTTCGATGTCTGGCCGGGGAAAACCACCTATGCCGACGTCGCCCTTTTCCCCATCACCGCCTTCGTGGGAAGACCTGGGGCGCAATTCTCGCGGCCGCCGCTCTGCCAGACAACCGGCGCCCCGGAGATCGGAAGCGTGAATCCTGTCTACGTGACTTTGACCGGCAACCGCATAATCGTCATCAGGGGGCGTAACTTCGGTGCCCATCCAGGAACAGTGACGCTTAACGGCAGAGCCATTCCCGTTTTGGCCTGGCGTGATACCTTTATCCTCACGTACGTACCGCGAAGCTTCGCTGCCGGCCCGGCCCAGATGTTGGTAACCTCGAGTGCCGGTATTCCGGGTACATTGGGAATCACCATCCACGTCCTGGTCCCCGGGATCTACGATCCCCCGATCGTAAACGCCACGCCCCTTACGACCATCCAGGCGGCCATCGACCGCGCCGCGCCGGGGTCATTGATCATTATCAATTCCGGCGTTTACTACGAGAGCCCGATTCTCTACAAGAATGTGAAACTCCAGGGTATGGGGGCCTGGGTTACCAGGCTGGAGGGGCGCTTCTTCGCCAGCTACCGGCAGCAATGGGAAACAAGGCTCGCCGCCATTACCTTTGATGGGCCCCAGGAGATACCGCGGGGTCAAGTCATCACGGTAGTAGCCGAGGATGGCGCCTTCGGTCCTGCGTTTACGACGCAAATTGACGGGCTGACGATCACCGGTGCCCGGGGCGAAGAAGGCGGGGGCATTGTGGCCAACGCTTACTGTCGCTACCTCGAGATCAGCAACAACGTCATCCTGAGCAACGGCGGCGGCTTCGGAGGCGCGATCATGATCGGTAGGCCCTACGCCGGTGACAATCAAAATGACGGCGTGCACATCCACCACAACCGCATCCTGAATAACGGCGGCATCAGCCTGGCCGGCGGCGTGGGGATCTTCACCGGCGCCGACGGGTATGAATTCGACCACAACGAGGTCTGCGGCAACTACTCCGCCGAATACGGCGGCGGCCTCTCGCATTTCGGGCTGAGCGACGGCGGGCGCATCCACCACAACAAGTTCCTTTTCAACGCTTCCTTTGACGAGGGTGCGGGCATCTTTGTAGGCGGCGAACAGCCAATCCCGCCAGCAACCCTTTCGCCCGGCTCCGGGGCGGTGGACATTTACAACAACCTCGTCCAGGGCAACCTGGCCAACGACGACGGCGGCGGGATCCGCCTGCTCCGGGCAGGTACTCACCGCATCAACATCTATAACAACATCATCACTAACAACGTCTCCACCGACCTCGGCGGGGGAATTGCCCTCGACGATGCGTCCAACGTGGTAATCGTCAACAACACCGTCGCCAAGAACATCACCACCGCCACCGCCGAAGACAGCGACGGCCGGCCGCACGGAGCGGGCCTCGTAAGCGAGGCGAACAGCGCCGCCTTCCAGGCCAGCCTGCCGCCGGGCGCCCCCACCTTCAGCAACCCGGTCCTCTTCAACAACATCTTCTGGGATAACCGGGCCGGCTGGTACGATCAGACCCTAAACAACGGCCGCGGCGGTATTGCCGGCATCGGCGCACCGGCCGACCCGAACCCGGTCAACGTGATTGATCTCGAGGTCTTTGGTACCCCGACCCCCGAGGTGCTGAGCCCGCGCTACTGCAGCCTGTCGCAACCGTACGGCGTGCCCGTTCCTACCAACATTGTTGGTGTAAACCCGTCGTTCGTGATGCCTTATGATACCACCGTCACGGCCGTAGCCTTCAATATGGAGCCGGACTTCAAGACCGTTAAAATTATAACAGTCGAACCGCAATTGCAAGGCGATTACCACCTGAAACCCAATTCACCAGTCATTGACCGGGGTACCACTACCCTCGTCGTGAACGGCGATATCTATAACGCGCCAACAACCGATTTCGACGACCAGCCGCGACCCCGGGGGGCCGGGGTGGATATCGGCGCCGACGAGGCCCGCTAAATGTTTTTACCAAGGAGGAGTTCACGTGACGTTCGTCCAGGTGCGTTACGGGGCAACCGACAGTTTCATCACCATGCCCGACGGCTCGGTCCACTATATCTTCGGTTTCGTTGACCTGACCGGGGTTCCCGAAAACGAGATCTTCGCGCGCCGGGGGAAGGCAACGTTACCCGCGCCGCTCCTGGATGTCAGAGTCGGCGACCGGGTTGAACTGACCCTTACCAACCTGGGGATGCCGCAACGGCCCGACCTCGACGACTCCCACACGATCCACTGGCACGGCTTCCCCAACCAGATATCTTTGTGGGACGGCGTTCCCGAGACGTCAATTGCGGTACCGGTAGGGCGCGATTTCATATATTATTACGAACCCAAGGATCCCGGCACCTATATGTACCACTGCCACTTTGAACCGGTGGAACACATTCAGATGGGTATGATCGGGCCGTTGATCGCCCGTCCCGCCGACTACAACCCTGCGAATCCGCTATTTAAAACTGCGTACGGCGCGGGTACGGGAACCGAATTCGACCGGGAGTACTTTTTACTGATATCGGAGCTCGACCCGGTAGCCCACGACCAGGTGCACAGGGTCCAGGCGTTCGACTGGAGCGAATACCGCCCGGCCTACTGGTTGATCAACGGCCGCGCCTACCCCGACACGCTGCATACGGCGCCGGATGGCGACCTCAGCCAGCAGCCCTCTCATTCCCTGATCCAGGCCAACGCCGGGGAAAAGGTGCTCCTGCGCTTCATAAACCTCGGTTTTGAAGAGCATGCCATCACCATTCTCGGGCTGCCGCTGCGGATTGTTGCCCGGGATGCCCGACTGTTGCGCGGGCTGCACGGGGAGGACCTTTCCCACTGGCGGGACGTTCTCTATTTCGGCGCCGGGCAGACAGTCGACGTCATCATCGAACCTCAACAACCGGGACTTTACCCGCTCTTCAACAGGGGCTACCATAAAAACACCAATGCGGGAGCTACCCCCGGCGGGATGATGACCCACGTTGTTGTATACCCTGCCGGAACTCTGCCGCCCCAGCCGGGGCCCGGCTTTTAAACGCGGGACCGGCCGGGGCTCCCCCAACCAACTTCCAGGAGGGAGGATGCATGCCAACACAAGCTACAGCCAACGGATCGCCGACCATCCACCTGCGCGCTGTTGACGGATATATCATCACCCCCGACGGAGCGAGTATCTACATCTGGGGCTACCGGGATGAAACGGGGCGGGCTGCCCAGTTGCCCGGGCCGACCATTATTGTTAACCAGGGCGATACAGTCACCATTAAACTGACCAACGAACTGCCCGAGAACGTTTCCCTAATGTTCCCCGGCCAGAACGGAGTGTTCAGGCTGACCAACGGTGGCGCGGTACCGGTCGGGCCCATATACGAAAACGGGTGCCTCGTGTCCCTCACCGATTACGCACCCCCGCGGGGAACGGTCATTTACCAGTTCGTAGCCAGCCAGCCAGGCACCTATATCTACCACAGCGGTACGGAGATTAACAAACAGGTGCCGATGGGGCTCTACGGGGTCATTATCGTTCGCCCAGCCGGTTTCGACCCGCTCGACCCGGCCACCTGGTCCGCATACGGACCGGAAACCGACACCGAATTCGACCGCGAATACCTGCTGGTGGTCGCGGAGATAGACCCGGTGCTCCACGAAGCCGTCCGCCTGGGCAAACCTTACCGGCCCAGCACTTACAGGCCTCGCTATTGGACGATTAACGGGCGCTGCGCCCCCGATACGATGTTGCCCGATAGAGCGACCTATCTTCCCCAGCAGCCATACGGTTCAATGATTATGGCGGAACCGGGCGAGCGGGTCCTTATACGCTATATAGGCGCCGGCTGCGATGCCCACCCGCTACACCCCCACGGGAATCATACCCGGGTGGTCGCGCTGGACGGGCGGCTGCTAAGAAACGGCACCCAGGACCTATCGCACAAACACTTCACGGTGTTAGTGGGTCCCGGCCAGACATACGACCAGATCTTCCAGTGGGACGGCCTGGGATATGACCCGGTGACCAACCCGATCCCCACCCCGATCCCCAACCTCCGGAACCAGGCGATTGGTGACGTCGGGTGGACCATGTGGAGTGGCAGCCCGTACTTAGGGCAAAAGGGTGACATACCCACAGGCGTAACTTCTCTCAACGTGACCGGCGAGTACTACTTTATGCTCCACTCCCACTCCGAACCGCAGATCACCAACTGGGGCGAATTCCCCGGGGGGATGATGACGATGATCGGCATCTTTCCAGTCGGTACTCTCGGGCCGGAGGTCGACAGGCTGCAAAGAAACAGCCGTGCAAATAGTACTCGCGAAAGGAGATGAAGGTATGCTGGTAAGCATAGAACTCTGGGCACGTCCGGGCATTGTTTCGCTACCAGGTGGTTTCCCCGCCGTTATCTGGGGTCTAGCTACCAGTCCGACCGCCGCGCCTCAAGTGCCGGGACCTGTGCTTGAAGCCACGGTCGGCGATATGGTAGAAATAACGCTCCATAACATGCTGAACGAACCCGTCTCTCTTACTTTTCCGGGGCAGGAGATTGCCCCGGAACCGGTCCTCGACGCCGGCGGCCGGCTGGTTTCGCTCACTCGCTTCGCCGCGCCAGGAAGGAGTGTGGTCTATAGTTTTCCCGCCTACCGCCCGGGTACCTTTCGCTATGAAAGCGGCACCAGTCCCGAGCGTCAGGTCCAGATGGGCCTGTACGGCGCGCTCATCGTAAGGCCGGCCGGCTGGGACGACCCTGCCAGCCCGAACTATTATACCGCCTACGGGGCAGATACCGGGAGCGGTTACGACGTTGAGGCTGTTATTCTGCTCAGCGAATTCGACCGCGCGGCGCACGAAGTTATCGCCACCGGCGCCGTATACAACCCGTTGAACTACGCCCCGCAGTACTGGCTGGTAAACGGGCGCCCCTTTCCGGACTGTGTGGCCCCACCCGATACATCCACGCAACCCCTCTCCTCCCGCGTCCCCGTCCTTGCCGGCCAGCGGGTACTACTCCGCTTAATTAATGCCGGCTTCCTCGCCCACACCCTGGCCTTCCAGGAAGGGCCGGCGCGCGTTGTGGCCGAGGACGGCCGGCCCCGCCGCAGTCCCTTGCTTGACGCTACTTACGATAAGAACGCGATCACCTTAGGCGCCGGGCAGAGCGCCGACCTGGTCTTCACGCCCCCGGAGGGGGAGCATTATCTATACGACCGGGATCTTTTGCACCTGGTCAATACCGACGATTACCCCGGCGGGATGATGGCCCTTGTTGATGTTCGCCCGGCCTTTCCTGTAACTCCTCCGGAAGCCCCATCAAGTTTGACGGCCACGGCGGCTTTGCCAGTGCAGGTTGAACTTACCTGGATAAACAACGCTGCCGATGAAGACGGGTTCGTTTTGGAGCGCCGGACGGGAGCCGGGCCTTTTTTGCGGGTCACCACCCTGATGTTGGGAGCAACGGCCTATACCGATACCCACGTCGAGGCCAACACCACCTACACCTACCGGGTACTGGCCTTCAATCTGGCGGGAACATCAGCATATTCCAACGAGGCTGTCGTCACCACCCTGCCTTAGCCAAGATGAAACGGCCGCTGCAACCAGGAATAAACCAGGGTATTCGGAAATCAGAATACAACCGTATTTTGTACCTGATATCCAAAATCAGGGGGGCTAACCCCCCTGGTTGTTTAGATACCAAAAAGTTCCTCAGCGTTGTACCTCGCGATCCTAGCAATGATTTCCGGGGAAGCTCCGTTCAGTTCCAGGTACCGCACGGCCCTGGGGACGCCCAGGGGATCATTGGGTTTGAGATTGCTGTAATCGCTGTTCAGAACACCTCGTGGGAAGCGTTCCAGGTGATTAAGCAATAAATGAGGAGTAAGCCCCTCCTGGCGGATGGTGAGCCCGGGAACGGCCCCAAAGTCTTCGATTAAGTTAATGATGTCTAAATTAGCGTGATCGATGATCATTTTTCCGGGTTCTATCCCAACGGTGGCGGCAATTTCAATCGTTTTTTCGGTAATTTCTACCCTGTGCTGGGGCGGAGTATGAATGATCACCGGAACCCCGTATTCCTTGGCTATCTTTAATTGCTCCCGGAGGACGTCCTGTTCCCGCTTATTCCCCTCATGCAGGCCGATTTCGCCCAAACCGACAACATCGCTCATATTAAGATAGGATGGAAGGGCGTCGATTACCCTGGGCCAGTTTTCCGGCGTTCCCATGGGGTGAATACCAACTGTAACGAAAAGCTTGATACCATTTTGGGCGGCATTGCTCGTGGAAAGGGTTAACATCTGGTGGAAGTGATCAAAGAGTGTTTCCGCATATGTGGCCCCGAAAAACATGGAACAGCCGATAATCTTCTTCACCCCGGCCAGGGCCATGTTTTCTAGCCCTTCGTACGGAAGCAACGAAACATGGGTATGAGAGTCTACAATTCCTTCCATACGATTTTACTACCCCCTTATTGTGCTGGATCGGGCCCTTTTTTATTGCCGTATGTTCAAATTACATTAAAGGGGAAGTTTCTCACTTCCCCTCCATGCGGACACATAATCAGGGCTTGATGTAGGCATACCCTTCAGCCTGTTTCGTGGCAATTTCTGTTATACCGGCCGGTACAACTGTCAGAAAGTTGGGGAGGCTGTCCTCGTCGATAGACTGACCTTTGAGAGCGTTCCGACACGCTACAAAGTTTACTCCCATCTCCGATAACTTCTTCATCTGCTCTACCAGCGATCCATTAGCTGTCGTCCCGCAGCTTGCCCCCTGACCCTCACTTCCGGCCAGGAGGCACCTGTTCCCGAAAATAGAAACCGCCTCACCGTTGGCCACTACTTCGATGTCAGCATTTCCTTGCCCAACATCATTCAAAAAATTAGCGATGTTCACGAGTACTATTTGCCATCTGCCAGATTCGTTAACATGGAAAAGAACTTTCAATCTATTCATCCCAACACCCCTTCTCTGCTAAACTCAAATTGAAGTTATTTTAAAATACCCTTCCTTTTAAGATACTCAGGCAACTGATCCGTATTAGCAACATCCATATCGCCATTTTTATATACCCATAACCTGTCTTTCAAAATAACAATATTATAATCCGCTTCCTTGTCCACAGCACATGCGTTACCGCAGCCACTGATAGTGATATTTCCTTGTAAATTGCCGGAGGAGACTAGGCGCTTTGCCATAGTATGGACATCACCAACACCGTTTTTACAATACCGCGCGCCTATGCACGTCTTGATTCCTTCACTACTCCATGCCAGTGCTACCTTTAGGAAGGGCAGAAGGCCCATCCGGTTAATAACTTCAGCCAGTCGCTCGTTCTGGGCAACCTGAAGATAGCCCTTAACTATCCGTTCGACAGTTTCGACTAGATGCTCTTCCTTGATAACCATGTCCAGCCGAGTACCCAATTGGGGTTGACGTCCTCCTTTGCCTCCAAGGTAAAGCCAGTACCCGTCCTGGACAGCAATGATACCCAGGTCGTTTAGTTGCGCCTCCACGCATGAATTGGGGCAGCCATTCAGGGCCATCTTAAATTTTTTCGGCGTCGCCATTCCTGCGAGGCGCTGATTGATTTGCGCTGCCAGAGGAGTAACATCGCGGATAACATGCTTACAATACTGACTGGCACATACTTTGACATTTCGCACCACCGGACCTATATCAGCCAAAGGTAGGCGCACCTTTTCTAACTCTGCGGCCACCTGGTCAAGGTTCTCGGGTTTTATCCCGTAAATCATGATAGCCTCGGTAACCGTGAGCTTTGCCTTTCCGTATTGTTGGGTCAGCCTACGTATGGTCTCTAGCTGTTCGGGTTCCAGGTATCCATTGAGAGGATGAATTAAGACAGCGTAAGTACCATCCAGCTGTTGTATAAAACCCTTGTTGGCGTACTTTTTAATCATAATTGCTCTTCTCCTTACTTTACTTCATTAAGGGTGTAACCTATAAAAAGAATGTAACATAGAAAAGATTGTACGTCCAATCAGTTTAACTTATACACGATATAAAGTTTTGCTGTGGCGAAAAGTGGTTCAGGACACGACCTACTAGTGTTTTAGGCGAGCTTTAACAGTAGGGAAAAGGTCAAGGTCGGTGTGGGGGAAAAACAGGCCTGCGGTAAAATGGGCCATAAATTGCTGGCTATTGTGTAGATCCTCACATTAATTCATCCCAAAATAATTCCATGGTCGCAAATTGAACAATCTGCATCTAAAGTTAATACCAGGAGAGTATGAGAATCCTATTTCACTTTACGCCAGTATTCAAACTATA